>Ga0114996_10005585_pt1 | contig 14718 bp, 18 predicted proteins | sample ArcticOcean_MG_C_4_FD_87039 | JGI IMG/M metagenome (GOLD analysis project Ga0114996, IMG submission 87039) | Marine microbial communities from western Arctic Ocean - ArcticOcean_MG_CB4_134 | ecosystem: Environmental > Aquatic > Marine > Oceanic | place: Arctic Ocean: Canada Basin | collected...
ATTTGAATTTCGATGCCTTGGTTGAGGCGGTGGAAGAGATTCTGATGAACGTGGGATCAAAATATAAAATCGCTTTCCAGTAAGGAACTCAATACATCACGAAATTCATGAACCACTACTTAATATGAAAATGGAGATGAAAAAAATGTATGAACGTATTACCATTGATCCCAAAGTTTGTCATGGGCAAGCGTGTATTAAAGGCACTCGTATCCCGGTGCATCTAATCCTCCGGATGTTGGCCAATGGAGATACCATTAAAGATCTTTTTGAAGAGTATCCTTCACTAACCCAAGAAGATATTCATGCCTGTTTCGACTATGGGGCCGCACTCGCCGAGGAACAGGTAACCCCCCTGGAAACCATGTCTGGCGAAGTGTGAAAATCGTTGTTGATGAGCATATTCCTTTGATGACTGTACGAGCTCTTCGAGCGATGGAGCATGAGGTGTACGATATTCGTGGCACGCCCGATGAGGGCATGCAAGATGATGAGCTATGGACGATGGTGCAGAGACAGAGGTGTTTGTTGATTACGACAGACAAGGGCTTTACGCAGTATAGGGTAGTGAGACATCACGGCGTATTGATCATCCGGCTTCGCCAGCCAAATCGGCATAAAATTCATTACCGGATCATGCAAGCTATGGCCCAGTTTGCTGAAATCGACTGGCCCGGTTTATTAGTGGTCATGCGAGATAAGGCACAGAGCAGTTGGCAGACATAAGTTGTGAAAAGACGTGCCAGAAGAGAGCCATTTAGCGCTGAACTGTTTGTCAAGATTGAAAACCGTATGAGTCTCTGGAAGATACCGCAGAAGGACCCCATCATCTCTCCTGGCATGCTGCACGAGTCATTTGACTGCAGCCGCGCCGGGGCCGCCCATGTGATCCAACTTGGCGACAAATACCGGATGGTCTATTGGGGAAGCGACGAGCAGGGTTTGCACCATATTTTGCAGGCCGAGACGCCGGTTGCAACCCCTAATCGCTGGCAACCCGTTGGCGTTCCCCTCTTGGGTCCGCAACCCGAAACACACTACAATTGCCAAGGCCCTTCATTTCCTTTCCTCTTGCCGCTCACCCAGGATCGCTGGTTGCTGTACTTCACTGGATGGGGGCGCCGGGACGATGCAAATCTGCCGAATACTACAGGTGTGGCCATCTCAGACGACGGTGGGATGAATTGGCAGTACCATCCCGAGCATCCCGTCATTCCCCTCGATAGAGCATACGACGCCGAAGGAACCGGCAGCCTTTGGATTGTGCCGGATAATGGTCTGTTGCGCATGTATTACACGGCGATCGGAACGTATTACGCTGCCCCCGAGGGGGTGGAGACCGGTCACGGAGCGCGCATCCCCAAGATTGGCATTGCCTACGCCGAATCCACCGACGGAATTCACTGGGAGAAACCGCTGGACGATTTGGTGATTGCCCCCAGAGGATTTGGCGTTGAGCCCTATGAGTACATCTGCTCAAAACCCTGTGTTGTTCGGCAGCACGACGGCTACACCATGTGGGTCAATACTTTTGGCACTGCTTACCGCGTCCACCGGCTCGTTAGTACAGACGGTGTGCAATGGCAGTGGGCTGAGCGCGTTGGCCCCGATGGCGAATTGGGGGTTGGAGAGGCCGGCGCTTTTGACGATCAACAGAGATCGTATCCGACTATTATAGAAGACGACGGCGTGTTGCATTGCTGGTTTACTGGCAATCAATTTGGTACAACGGGCATGGGGTATGCCGTGTCCCAGGAGTAAGGCCGAGTGCGAGGCGAGCAATCACCGGGGAACTATATTTATTCGCATCGGCTTCCGCAAATTTCTCGTCTAGCCGTTAGCCTATTCGCAGCGCAACGCATCTGCTGGCTTCGTCCTTGCCGCCTTAAACGCCTGACTGCCCACAGTTGCCAGCGCCACGGTTAGGGTCAGCACACTTCCCGCGAGAAACATGACCGCGCTCAGATCGATTCGATAGGCGAAATTATCCAGCCATCTGTCCATGGCCATATAAGCAGCGGGCCAGGCGAAGAGATTGGCTAGCAAAACCAACTTCAACACATCCCAGGTCAATAAAGAAACGATGTTGAAAACAGAAGCGCCGAGCACTTTGCGTACGCCCACTTCTTTGGTGCGCTGCTGAATGGCAAAAGCGATCAGGCCGAATAGGCCTAGGCAGGCTAGAAAGACGGCGAGCGTCGCAAATATCTGGCCGATGGCACCCAATTGCATTTCCGCCCGGTAGCGCTGATCCAAGGCTTGGTCCAGAAACGAGAATTCAAAACCGCGGTGCGGCCGCAGTGCTACTGTTTTTTCTTTGATGTAACGCATAGTTTCGGGAATATTTTGCGGCCGGATTTTGAGAGCCAGGGAGTAGAGCCGGTCCTTGCAGAAGAAGGTCGGTGCGATTTTCTCGCGCAGAGAGCTGGTATGGAAATCTTTGACGACGCCGATGACCCGCCCGTCTTTGTCGCCCCAGGCGAAGCGCTTGCCGATGGGATCGCTCCAGCCGAGGGCGCGCACGGCCGCCTCGTTGAGCAGAAATGCTTCTGTGGCGTCGCTGGCCATCTCTTTGGAGAAATTGCGGCCGGCTAATAATTCGACACTGAAGACGTCCAGAAAGTCCTCGTCGACGCTCACCAGGTGCATGCGCCACTCGATGGTCCTGTGCGCCTTCGGGGCGGACGATTTCCAGCATGCCGGCGTCGTGCATGGGGTCCCAGGTGGCGGTTGCCGCCAGAATGTTGGGGTGGGCCAGGTAGATTTGTTTGACCGCTTCGACGTTGTCGTTCATGCGTGGCCAGATGGTCACGAAATGTTCTTTGTCAAAACCCAGATTCCAATTTCGGATGAATTCTATTTGCTGGTGGACTATGAGCGTAGCGATGATCAAGAGCGTGGAAATGGCAAATTGGAAAATCATCAGCCCCTTTCTAAAGCGGGCGCCGCCGTTGGCAGCGTCGAGATTGCCCTTGAGCACTTTAACTGGTTGGAAGGCGGAGAGGAACAGAGCTGGATAACTTCCCGACAGCAAACCGACAAAGAGGGCGATGCCAACGGCGCCCGGCAATAGGGATAGGTACGCTGCGCCATCTAACGTTAGCTTTTTTTCCAAAATGCCGTTGAAGAAAGGCAAAGCCAGATCTGCCAATCCTAGGGCTAGCAGCATGGATTCGCCGAGGAACTGTGCCGCCACTTGGCCGCGCCGCGCCCCGATTGCTTTGCGGACCCCAACCTCACCGGCGCGCTGGGCCGAGCGGGCGGTGGCCAGGCCGGCGAAGTTTATGCAAGCGATGAGGAGCAGGAAGAAGGCGATGGCGACGATCAAGTAAACTTGCGCGATATCGCCGTACTCGGCCCAGGTAATGCCGTAATCAGTTTTGGAATAGAGGTGAATTCGGGTGAGGGGCTGGAGATAGTAGGTGTCGCGGGTGGCGATTTCTGCGCCCATGTGGCGTGCCATAAAGTCGGGCAGCAGCTGCTCCAACTCTTTGGCGTCGTAGCCTGCGGGTAATAGGAGATAGGTGTTGATGATGCGGAATTGGGTGGGCCGCCAGGTATTTCACCCCGTTGCATTGATGGGCGTCATAGTAAGGGTGAGGAAATCGAAATTGAAGCGGAAGAACGTGGTCTCGGGTAGATCTCGTAAAATACCGACAATGGTATAGTCGGCGCGCAACGGCCGGTTTTCGGGGATGATGATTTTGCCGATGGGATTTTCGTCGCCAAAATAGCGGCGTGCCGCGCTTTCGGTGATCAGGACGGAATAGGGCTGGCGCAGCAGGTTTTGTGCATTGCCCTGGACCAGGGGGAAATCGAAGACTTCAAAGAGATTGGTGTCGGCGACGCAGAAGTTGAGGTAGAAGCCTTTTTCTTCGTGGCGTACCCAAGTTTGCCAACGGTTCAAAACGCGGACTGCTTGCTGAACCTGGGGGAACTCGTCGCGCAGCGCCGGCGCCAGCGCGCCCGAGGTGCCCGGCATGCGGACCTCGGAGCTACCGTCGGCTAGCTGGGTTTCTCTTATTATCCGGTAGATGCGGTCGGCTTTTTGGTGGTGGCGATCGTAGCTTAGCTCGCGCTGCACGTAGAGCAGAATGAGTATGCTCCCAGCCATGCCGACGGCCAGGCCGATCAGGTTGATGAAAGAATAGAGCCGGTGGCGTAACAGATGGCGCACGGCGACAGCAAAGTGATTGCTCAGCATAGCTTATTGGCCACCGGCGGCGCGGCGGCCGTCTTTGTCGGCGGTGATGGTGTCGAGCAGGCGCTGGATGTCGGCGGCGAAATTTTCCTTCAATCTATTCTCCTTAAAGTGTTTTTCCACCATGTTCAATTCTTTGCGCAGGGCGGCGCGGACGCGTTGCAGCCGTCCTTGCACCGCCGTTTCGCTAACTTCTAGAAAGGCGGCGATTTCGGCATAGGAGAGCCGGTCGATGTAATGCAGGCTCACCACTTCGCGATTGTTCTCGGCCAATTGCTTTAGGGCATCTTGTACGATCTGGCGCTGCTGGATGGCTTCGATGCACTCGTCGGGCAGGGGCGTTTGGTCGTGCGCATCCATTTCTTGGCTCAACTCTGTTGCCAGGGTGCGCGCCCGTCCTTTTTCCCGCAGTACGCGGTGGGCCATATGCCGCACAATGCCGCGTAGCCAGCCGCCGAACGGCCGGTTCTCTGAGGTTTTCGACGTCCTGATAGGCCGCCAGGAAAGCCTCCTGCACCACATCTTGCGCCAGTTCGAAATCGGCCAGCACGCCCATGGCGGTGCCGTAGGCGTAGTGCTGGTGGCGGCGCACGAGTTCGGAGAAAGCCTCGCGGTGGCCGTCCAGAATGTCGGCTACCAGAATAGCGTCGCTCTTTTCGCTCATGATTGTCTGCATATATGTGCCAGGAATGCCAGGGAGCTAACGATTTTTTTTCGTGTCGTAGAAGATTGTGTAGAAATTTTACGTTTTACTAGTATGAGGACGGTCAGGTAGGGGTATGAGTCTGAGGAGAGGCTTTGATGATTAGGTCGAATCTTCTTTTTCTTTTGTGCCGGCGATGGCGTCGATCATTTCCATAGTCTTTACTGCGTCATCCAGGTCACAGGCGGGGAAGGGTAGTGGATTGTTATGGCGCACGCATTCCAGGAAAGTCTCGTCTTGGCGATAGAAACCCGCCTTGTAGCGTCGGTCGATCTCGTCGGCTTCGATTATTACTTTTTCTTTTCCGCGTTGCTGCAAGGTCAACGAGTTATAACCTGCATCTCCCGTTAGCGTGGTCCCCGTGCCTCGCACTTCAAAGCGGTGGCCGCCCGGGGCAAACCAGTCCATCAACGCCCGCCCGATGGCGCCGTCGGAAAATTCGATTGTAGCCGTACAGCAATCGGGCATGGGGCCTTCGACTAGGTGGTGTGTGGCTGCGATATGGCCTACGTCGCCGCCGAAGAAGCGCAGTAGGTCGAGGGCGTGAACGCCGTTGGCTGTACTCCAGCGCCGCGTTACTTCGTCGGGGAATTTGGGATTTTCGCGGATGCGTTGCAGGTCTTCGTGGGCTTCGACCAGGACGCTGCGCACGGGGCCGGCTTCGAGCAGCAACTCGCGGCCGCGCAGCAAGGTGGAGTAGAAGCGCCGATTGACGCCGACCATGGCTAGGGTCTTATGTTGGCGGGCCAGTTCCGCCAGTTGTCGCGTCTGGGCGGTGTAGAGGCCCGGCGGTTTTTCCAGAAAGGTGGGAATGCCAACCCGGATGCAAGCGGCAGCTACTTCGGGCACGTGTAATACGCTCACCAGTACGAAAACGGCGTCCGGCGGATCTTTTTCGAGCAGGTCGGTATGGGAGCTCAGGCGTTGGGGTATGGCGAAGCGGTCGGCTGTTTCCGCTAGGGTTTGTGCGTCGGCATCGACCAGGGTGGTGACTTCTGCTTGTAGCAGATCGACCAGCACGGGCAGGTGTTGTTGGGCGATATGGCCGCCGCCGATGACGGCTACTTTTAAGGTTTCTTTATTTGTCACTGACTGCCCCAACCATCGCCCGTGTGCGCTCCAACGCCTGTCGCAGCGCCGCCGCTGGCCCATCCGGCGAAGCTCCTGCACTCTTCATCGACAAAAATCCCTTATAACCGCTGTCTTTAAGAATCTGAAAACAAGCCGTATGATCCACCTCGCCTGCGCCGAAGGGGGCACCCTGGTAAAGCTGTAGACGCTTACCTTCTGCAAAGTCAGCCGCCACATCGCTGGCATCGCGCCGCATCCAATCACCCAATCGCACCATATGAATATTGCCCGCCAGCCGCCGCGTCGCACTCACCGGGTCTTCGTCCGTGTAGTAGAGGTAATTGCCCGGGTCGAGACAGGCGCCCGCCCAAGCGCTGGCGGCCAGCTTGGTGACCCACTCCTGGTGCCAGCTCGAATAGACGAAGAAGCAGTGATTGAGCAGCGCTAACCGCACCGAATGCTGGCTGGCAAAGTCGGCCAATTCTTGCACCTGCTCGACGAGGGGACCGGCACCGGCGCCAAAATCGAGCCCACCCTGAGCCGGGTCTCGGCCCGGTGGCACCGGCGGCGTGTCGATGGCCGGAAAGGTGACGACCTGGGCCCCTACCGCTGCTGCGGCGCGAATCTGCGTGCGTATGGTCTCCATGGCCGCATCGCGGCGCTCGTCTGCAAATCCCAGTCGTGCCCCCGACCCCAACGCAAATACCTCAATGCCCAGTGCTTCGGCCCGCGTGCGGACCTGGTCGGCGCATTCGACATCTGCGGCTGTCACTCCCCAATGACTGTCGTAGAACTCGACTCCGTCGGCCCCCACGTCGGCTGCTACTTCGAGCAAGCGCTGCCAGGTGGGTTCTTCATTTTCCAGCAAGCCGACCAGACTATAACTCATAGCTCCCACTTTAAACATGCTTTTACTCCTTATTATTAGGGCACTAGTACGGATTGACCCGTGCGGCCCGATTCTTGCGCGGCGAAGACGAGCGCCATGACCTGGCGCACTTCCGCACCCGATGCTTGGGCCAGGGGTCGGTCGTCGCGGATGGCAGCGAGGAATTCGTGCTGGATCTGCAACTCACCCGGCAATTCCACTACCTCGGGTACCTGCTGCTCCTCGCCGTTGAGCAGCAGACGTCCGCTATTGCTGCTCAAGTTGATAACGCCGGCGTTGCCGGCGGCGACCCAATCGGTGCCGGCCTGGTGGTGGAATGATAGGGCCGCGTTGATCATAGCACCGCTCTGGCTGGTGGCCACCAGCGACGCCTCGTCTTCGATGTCGACGTCTGGATGAGGGTCGATGTTCTGCACCACGGCGTAGACCGAAGTGGCCCGCTCGCCCAGCCACCACAGCAGGACGTCGAGCGAGTGCACCCCAATACCGGGCAAGATGCCGCCCGAGCGGTGCTGGCGGGCAAACCAGCTCTGCTCGTCGCCGCCGCGGCCAGCCCCCATGCGGCGGTGCAGCACATGGCGCACCGTGCCAATGGCCCCGGCGTCGATCAATTGCTTGACGTAGCGCAAATGCCCAACAAAACGCAGCGTCTGCCCCGACATCAACAAACGCCCTTCTTGCGCGGCTGTCTGCACCATGGCATCGACATCGGCCAAGGTAAGCGCCATGGGTTTTTCGATAAAAACGTGGCGCCCAGCTCTGAGCGTTTCCAGGGTGTATTCGGCGTGCAGGAAATTGGGCACGGAGATGATGGCCGCATCGCTCTCCACTGCTTCGAGCGCCGGTTTTAGCTCGGCAAAGGTGGAGGCAATGCCGTACTCTTCTTGCAAGCGCTGGCGCGCCTCTGGAGAGGGGTCGACCCCGCCGACTACGGTGGCCAGCTGCGGCATTTTCAATAACTCTTTTAGATGTCCTAGGCCCATGCGGCCGGCGCCGACTAATAGTATGCGAATAGGTATATCCATGATTACCTCGTCTTCCTCATGCTATGAACGGCGTTATTGATTGTATGAATAAAGGATTTCCTAAAGGTTTGCGCTAATAGAGCAAGAATCGGGTGGTTTTAGGCCAGAAATTGGGGTATAGTTAATGCACCGCAACGACGAATAGACGAGAAGCATGGACATGCAATACGCCCAAGCCATTGAAGATTATAAGCGCATTGAACGAGCCGTTTTATTTCTTGAACAAAACTTTCGTCGGCAGCCCGAATTAAAAGAGATCGCTGCCAATATTGGCCTCAGCGAGTATCATTTTCAGCGCTTGTTTAGTCGTTGGGCCGGGGTCAGCCCCAAGCGTTTTTTGCAATTTCTGACTCTTGAATATGCTAAGAAACTACTGACTGAGTCGCGCAATTTACTCGATGTGACCTACGAAACCGGTTTATCTAGCCCCGGCCGCTTGCACGATCTCTTTATTACCTGCGAGGCGATGACGCCGTGAGAATATAAAAAGCAGGCCGCAGGATTGGAGATTACCTACGGTTTTCACTCTAGTCCTTTTGGTGTCTGTTTATTATCGATGACCGATCGTGGTATTTGCGGTTTGGATTTTGTGCCGGACGGTGAGCAAGACCGCGTCCTCAACGAAGTTAAAGACAAGTGGCCCAAAGCCACATTTGTCGAGGATGCGGATCAGACCCGACCGTTTGCCGAGCGTATTTTTACTCCGCTTGAGGATAAACAGGCGCTGTTAAAGATTCCGGCCGGGGCGGTCGTCTCGTACAATGATATTGCCGCCCATATTGGCCAACCCAAAGCCGCTCGGGCGGTCGGCAATGCCGTGGCGCTTAACCCAATTGGATTTATCATTCCCTGCCACCGCGTCATTCGCAAGGTCGGCAATATGGGCGATTATCGCTGGGGAGCGGCGCGCAAGAAAGCGATAATCGGCTGGGAGGCGAGCCGCAAGGTTTGAGCGTCTGGTCTAAGCAACGGTAAACTCACAGTTCTAATGTGTAGGTAAAGAACTCGCGTTCTACAGTAAATCCCAGTCGTTCGTAGAGGCGCACAGCCGCGTGTCGATCGCGGGAGGTTGCGAGCCAGGTGTCTGCGTAGCCGCGTGCTTTCAACTCTTCTAGGGCGCGGATTGTTATGGCCTCTCCCAACCCTTTGCCGCGGTATTGCGGGTCTACACCGACCCAATGGATTAACCCGACGGGCCCCCAGCCATAGTCCCATTCCCAAGCGCTGGTGGTGCCCGCCAATTTTTCGCCCGCTGTGGCAACGAGGATGCGGTCCAAATCGTAGACTGGACTGTCGACAAATTCGCGCTGGAAATTATCAAGGGTCCAGTCTTGTCCGCCGTCGGCGCGGAAGCAGGCATTTTTCAATTCTATCCAAGCTGCTTCTTCACCCGGCTGCAGTGGACGCAGGGCGAAGCCGTCAGGGACGGTCCATGCTGGCCAGGCGCCGTCCAACGGCCGTTGCATGCGCAGACCGCCCTGGGACTGGCCGCTAAATCCCATTTTTTTAAGCAGCCCAACGACCGCTTTATTGCCGCTGTGAACATCGGTTGCTACCAGCGCTTGGAGTTGTTGGGCACGGCAGGAGGCCATTGCTTTTTCGAGAAGTCGGGTGCCCAGGCCACTGCGGCGCACGTCTGCTCGTACGGCGATTAGATCGAGTTGACCGATGCGCTCTTCCGTGCGGATTGTGACCAGGCCGGCCGGATCGTCGGCCGCCGCAAAGAAGGTGCAGGCTGCGTCGAATGTGCCCTCTGTCAGCGCCTTGTGGGCGTTTTCATATTGTGTTTGATGCGTTTCTATACTTTGCGGCAAGACGCGCTCAAACCACGCCAGCGGCGCTGTGGCCTGTGGCAGGTCGGCAGCTTGATGGAAGGTCCACATGATTAGAAGTCGAGCTCCACGGCGATGGGCCCGCCGGTGGCGATTGATTCGGTGATGGCGCAGCAGACGGCGACTGAACGCGCTCCGTCCACCGCGTCGATGCGCGGCGTAGTGCCGGTGGCCAGGCAACGGAGGAAGTGGTCCAATTGCTCGGCGCAGGTGTGGTCCTCCGGGCGGATTTCCACCGGCAGGCGCATAAAGTCTTCGGTGTGGGGAATGCTGTCGAGGAAGAGGCGGTCGTTGATAGCCGACCCCTTGGTGCCGTAATAGCTGAAGTTGAGGGCGTAGGGGATTTTGGCGCCGCAGGAGACCAGGCATTTGCCCACCGCCCCGGAGGCGAATTTGAGGCTGGCGATCACGGTGTCGGACCAGGGCGCCTGCGGGATATTGCGCTTGGCTCCGTAGGCGCTGACCTCAACAATTTCGCCGGCGATCCAGCGCATCAAATCGAGCGGGTGGCAGGCGCCGCCGATAATGGGTAGCTCGCCCTCGTTGTCGGTGTCCATCCACCAATCGTGTCCCGGCAGGTCGAGAAAGGGCCCCAAATCGTGCACGTAATCGCCTTCCACAAAACACGCCTCCCCCAGCGTACCGTCGGCCACTAGCTTGTGCAGGGTCTCGAAGATTTTGCTAAAACGCGCCCCGTGTCCCACCATCACCGCTTTGTTTGCCGCGCGCCCCGCCGCCACAATGCGGCGACACTGCTCGACGGTCACGGCCAATGGCTTCTCCACAAAGACGGCCTTGCCTCCCTCTAGAGCCGCTACCGCCTGATCGACGTGCTGAGAATTGGGCGTGCAAAGGTAAATCACATCGATGTTTTGATCTGCCACGATGTCGTCGAAGTGGGTGGTAATGCGCTCAGCACCGTAGGTCTCTTTGAGTTGGCGGGCCCGTTCTTCGCTCCTAGTGGTCGAACAAATGGCCTGTAGTCGAGCATCGGGATGTGCCGCAATAGTCTCGATGTGCACTCCCCCAATGTATCCCGTTCCCACGACTGCAATTCCGGGCTTTTCCATATTATTTCCTCTTTATTTTAAGCGAACGCCGACCAAGGTTTCAGGGGATGCCCCGGCGCTGCTTTGTGGGGGTGAAGGGGCAGGGCGGCCGCCCCACCCCTTCACCCTCCCCTAATCATCTTATAAACCCGAATTCCTACCACCAACACTACAGTCAACCCCCCAAACCCAACAACCCCCCAAACAAAATCCATTGCATCCTTCAACACCACCAAAAACACAATGCTCACCAAAAAAAGCGTTGCCACCTCGTTCCACAGACGCAATTGCGTCGAGCTGTATTTCACTAGGTCGTTTTTGAGCTGCCGCAACATGCGACCGCAGATATGGTGGTAGACCAACAAACCGACAAAAAAAGCCAGCTTGAGCTGCATCCACATATGCGTGTGGTATTTAAAAACGTGGAGCAGATACAGCCCCGTCAGCGTCGCCACTACCATAGAGGGCATGGCGATCCCATACCATATGCGCCGTTCCATAATGCGAAATTGATCTTGCAAGACATCGCGTTCCACCTTGGAACGCTCCTCGGCTTCGACGTGGTAGACAAAGAGGCGGACCAAGTAGAATAGGCCGGCGAACCAAGTGACGATGAAAATGATATGTGCCGCTTTGACGTAGAGGATCACAGGTTTTTCCTTGCGGTTTGGCTAACCGTTGATCACGGCCAGCAGGTCGGTGCCGTATTTTTTGGCTTTGGCCGGACCGATACCGTGTGCCAGTTCGAGCTCGTCGAGGGTGGCGGGCCGCAGCAAGGTGATATCGCGCAGGGTGCGGTCGCTGGCAATAACATAGGGTGGGACCTTCTCCTTGCGCGCCCGTTCCATGCGGTAGTGGCGCAGGGCTTCGAAAAGTCCCTCGTCGAAATTTGCCTCGTCGACGTGCACGACGCTTTCCATCTTTTGCATGCGCGTCGCTTCGCGTGTCGCTTTAGGTTGGCTTTTGGATCGCGGCTCGGCCTGGTGGGTCGGTGGCAGCAGCAAACGCGCCGGACGCCGCGCGTGGATGACTTGCGAGCCTTCTTCGGTGAGCACGACTACGGGCCGCTCGCCGCCTTGGAAATCGACCCAGCCGGCGGTGACGCAACGGCGCAGCAACTTTAAAAGCCATTCTTCGGCGTGCTCCTTGAGGATGCCGAAGGTGGGCGTTTCTTGCAGACCGGCGCGCAGCAGGCGATCGTCTGCGGTGCCGCGCAGCAGTTTGGAAGCCACCTGAATGCCAAAGCGGCCGTGCACCCGCGCCACGGCGCATAAGGCCTTGCGCACAATGGTGGTCACTTCTTCTGGGTCCTGCTTTGGGTCTTGCAATTGCGAGCACACATCGCAGCGGCCGCAGCCTTCTAGGGTTTCCTTCTCGTCGTCAAAGTAACGTAGAATGGCGTCGTGGCGACAGCCGCCGCCCTCACTCCAGCGCATCAATTCCAAAAAGAGGTTCCATTTATGGCGCGCCACCTCGGGATCGGAGTCGCGGCGTTCGGCATCGTTTTCGATGAGGTAGCGGCGCAGGGCCATGTCGCCGGGCGAGACCAGGAGCAGACAGGTGGCGTCTTCGCCGTCGCGGCCGGCGCGGCCCACTTCCTGGTAGTAGGCCTCGATTGAGCCGGGCGGCGCTAGGTGGGCGACGCAGCGCACATCGGGGCGGTCTATGCCCATGCCAAAGGCGTTGGTGGCCACGACGATCTCGGCCTTGCCGGCGGCAAAGGCGCGCTGCACGGAGTCGCGCACTGGGCCATCGAGACCGGCGTGGTAGGCTAGGGCGTTCCAACCTAGTCGCACTAAGCGATCGGCTTCTTCTTCGGTGATTTTGCGGGTGGGGGCGTAGATGATGGAGGTGCCGCGCGCCTGCCCGGGTGTCCCCATATTTTCGGCCAGCAGGGCGTCTACCTGGCGCTGGCGGCCGCTGCGGCTCTGGGTTTCGGCCACGCGCAGGGCCAGGTTGGGGCGGGCGAAACCGGTGACGATTTGCGGGGTGTCGGGAGGCAGCCCCAGGCGGTCGAGGATTTCGTCGCGCACCACCGGTGTGGCGGTAGCCGTGCAGGCCAGTACTCGTGCCTGCGGCATGCTGCGGATCAGTTCGCCAATCTGCAGGTAGTCGGGGCGGAAGTCGTGGCCCCACTCGCTGATGCAGTGGGCTTCGTCTACGGCTATTAGCGGGCAGTTGAGCTGGCGCAGCAAAGCGCGGAAACCGCTGAAGGAAAGGCGCTCGGGTGCGGCGTAGACCAGCTTGTACATGCCGTCGGCCATTTGCCGCATGCGTTGGCGCAGCTCGTCGCCGTCGAGGGTGGAAGCCAGGTAGGTGGCGGCGACGCCGTGTTCTTCGAGAGCTATAATTTGGTCGTGCATCAGCGAGATCAGTGGCGATACCACCAGGGTGGTGCCGGGCAGCAGCAGGGCGGGCAATTGGTAGGTGAGGCTCTTGCCGCCGCCGGTGGGTGCCACCAGCAGCAGTCGACCGCCGTCGAGCAGGGCCTCCACTGCGTCGCGCTGGCCGGGACGGAAGCGATCGAAGCCGAATTGGGCGAGGCCGGATTCGATGTCGAGGGTGGGTTTAGTCAGTGCGGACATGACGATTTTTTCTGTGCACGCAGTGTGTCGTTTAAGGGACGGTGGTGGCGCCCTGGCGTAACGCCGGCGCCCTGTGCTACGCCAGCAGCAGGGTTCTTGCAATTTTCGTACCTGGCAACGGAGGACAATTTCTGCTCTTAGCGCAACCGCGTCAAGTTCCTCCTTGGCGCAAGGTCTGTTATAGGGTGCGTTATTTGTGTTAGTCCATCAACACCACTACAGGCGACTACAATATGCAAGCCTGGTACGTAGCCTATTCGCCATAGACTGTTCTCTCTGCGGCTTCCAATGTCTGAGCGATTAGCGTGGTAATGGTCATGGGGCCGACGCCGCCGGGCACGGGCGTGTAGGCGGCGCATTGGTCGACCACGGCCGTCAATTCCACGTCGCCGATATTGCCCGGATGGTAGCCTGCGTCTACTACCACGGTGCCTGCGGCAATCCACGCACCTTTGATAAACTCGGGTTTGCCCACGGCGCCCACCACAATTTCGGCCTGGCCGATCAATGCGGGCAGGTCTTGGGTGCGCGAATGGCAGACGGTCACGGTGGCATGGGCGTTGAGCAGCATCAGGGCCATGGGTTTGCCCAGAATGGGGCTGCGGCCCACCACCACGGCGCGGCGGCCCTCCAGGGGAATTTCGTAGTGTTGCAGTAGGCGCATGATGCCCGCTGGCGTCGCCGAGCCAAAGGCCCTTTCGCCCATGGCCATGCGGCCGAAACCCAGGCAGGTGACCCCGTCGACGTCCTTTTCTAGGGCGATGGTGTCAAAGCAGCGGCGCTCGTCGATCTGCGCCGGGACGGGGTGTTGCAAGAGGATGCCGTGGACATCGACATTGGCGTTGAGCTCGTCGATCTGCGCCAGCAATTGGTCGGTGGTGGTGGTGGCGGGCAGGTGCAGCCGCTGCGAATCCATGCCGACGCGTTTGCAGGCATTGCCCTTCATCTTTACATAGGTCGACGATGCCGGATCGTCGCCCACTAGAATGGTGGCCAGGATGGGCGTTCTGTCGCCGTTTTCCGCCTTGAGTTTGGCGACGCGTTTTTTGAGATCCGCTTCAATTTCTTTGGATAGCGCTTTGCCGTCCAGAACTAGAGCTGTCATCTTGCCTCCTGTCGCCTTGGGCGCCATGCGCCACGCTTGCTTTCCTTATTGAAATTCAGCATTGATCTCATTCTCGTCAATTTTGACAGACCTAAATAGAATGCGAATACCAGATTTGTACCGCATAACTTAATATCTCACGTTACGCAGCCAGCGGTAAAGGGGTGGGCATCCCGCTGAAGCCGCTGTAACTCCTCAAAGGCTGAATGGAGCGCTTGCATATAGAGTTTGGTCTTCAAGGCAAAATGATTTTTTGCG
>Ga0114996_10005587_pt1 | contig 14713 bp, 11 predicted proteins | sample ArcticOcean_MG_C_4_FD_87039 | JGI IMG/M metagenome (GOLD analysis project Ga0114996, IMG submission 87039) | Marine microbial communities from western Arctic Ocean - ArcticOcean_MG_CB4_134 | ecosystem: Environmental > Aquatic > Marine > Oceanic | place: Arctic Ocean: Canada Basin | collected...
GAGACGTTCTACAAGACACACCTCGACATGACTGGCACCAAGCTCAGCTCAGAGATAGACATCGTGATAGATGTTGTTTCTGGCGATAGCATAGTCCCCTTCTTTGGCGTGGGCAGCGGAAGCTGTGACGTACACCAGAGCTACACTGACATCTTGCGCTTAGACTTTGAAGCCTCCATGACTGACGGCGCAGACGGCGCAGACGGCACGAATGGCACAGATGGCACAGATGGCATACAGGGAATCCAAGGCATAGCAGGCTTAGACGGCATAGCTGGTGCTCGATGGTTCTCAGGTAACGGCGCACCCTCAAGCTCTATAGGAGCTACAGGTGACTACTACCTTGATGGCACCTCGGGCAACATCTGGACTCGTACACCATCCCAGTGGCTCCCTAGTGGCGAGAACATCATGGGACCAGCAGGCGCTGGCGGATCAGACATACTCCCTCTAGACAACACATGGACAGGCAACAACACGTTCAACACGGACGCTACAGGCTTTGGTATTAACCTGTTCAAGTCACCAACACGGTCTACATTCGCAGCACCTGCGGCAGCAGGCTATATCTGCATGAACGACACAAACATGAACCTTGATGCAGGTGACAGTCAAATCGTGTTTGCTTCCCCAGCTACTATGGCTGCTGGCTTTATAGCAATAGGGACAGGAACATTCTTTGGTGACATTGCAACAACAGGAACAGCGTCTTTCGGTGGGCTGGCTACATTTAGTGGCGGCCTACAGAGCCCCGGCGCAGGCGCTAACAGCTTTAGAGCTGGCGGCAATGCTGGAGCCTCTACGCAAGGCTCTAATGCTGTTGCTGTAGGTGGCTTAGCAGGTAATTCTGGTCAGCTTGATAGCGCTGCTGCTATTGGATACCTAGCGGGTATGAGTGCGCAGGGTGTTAAGGCTGTATCTTTAGGCTACAAAGCAGGTCAGAGCACACAGGGCGATAACGCTGTATCTGTAGGTAACTCAGCAGGTAATATTACACAGGGAACATCCGCAGTCGCTGTAGGTGACTCAGCAGGCAACAAGGAGCAAGGCGATTACGCTGTAGCTGTTGGCCAGCAAGCAGGAAACGCTACTCAGTCCGAGCAGGCCACAGCAGTGGGATACCTAGCAGGCCAAACCTCGCAGGGAGTACGAGGAGTAGCCATAGGCGCTCAGGCGGGGCAAACCTCACAGGGAGACTCTGCTATTGCCATAGGCCAGTATGCTGGACTGGGCACACAGGGCGGCAGTGCCATCGCTATAGGCCCAGCAGCAGGTAACGCTACGCAAGGCGCATACTCTGTCGGTGTTGGATACGCAGCAGGACAAACTTCGCAAGGAACACGTTCTGTAGCCGTTGGCGTAAGCGCCGGGAAGAACTCGCAAGGCACATCCTCTGTTGCTGTAGGTGACGCAGCAGGTAACAACACTCAAGGAGGCTCTGCTGTCGCTGTAGGTAACTCAGCGGGACAGATCACCCAAGGGGTATTCGCCGTTGCTATGGGATACCTAGCGGGTACTAATGCTCAGGGATACGCCTCTACTGCTATTGGATACTCAGCGGGTCAGACTTCTCAGTCTAATCATGCTACGGCTGTTGGAGAGTTCGCAGGGCAAACCACTCAAGGCGAAGCATCTACCGCTATGGGGCTATATGCAGGACAAACTACGCAAGCCAGCTACGCTACGGCTATCGGAGTCAATGCAGGCAAATCTAGTCAGGGCGATAGCGCGGTAGCCCTAGGCACCACCGCTGGTAACGATACGCAAGGCGCTAACTCTACCGCTGTAGGTAGATCAGCCGCACAAACCAGACAGGGCGCCAACTCTGTTGCTGTAGGAAGAGAGTGCGGAAGGAATGACCAAGGGGTAGCCGCTGTAGCTCTAGGACTACAATCAGGATACTCGAACCAGAGCAACAACTGCGTAGCTATAGGTAACACAGCGGGATATTCCGATCAGGGAGATCAAGCAGTAGCCATAGGGCTGTATGCTGGTCAGGTTTCTCAGGGCGACAACTCTATCGCTATCGGCTTCAGGTCGGGACAAACCAGCCAGCACGCTAACAGCCTTATCATTTCATCCAAAGCCGTTGCTATGAACAGCACCGAGATAGGCGGTGTCAGGATAGAAACTACAACGGCTTGGCTCAGATCGGCAGGTGCCAACTGGTCTTCCTCCGGCAACTCAGGCACCGTGTCTGACATACGCCTGAAGGAGAACGTAGAGCCTATCACTGATGCACTCGCTAAGGTGAACACCCTCAACGGTATAACCTTCTCGTACATAGAGAACGGCTCAGTATCCGCTGGTCTGATAGCACAGGAGGTGCAAGCTGTACTACCCGAAGCTGTCTTCGAGACTGATAGTGAGGGGCACTTGGCTGTAGGATATGGCAACATGGTTGGCCTGCTGGTCGAATCTATTAAGGAGCTTACAGCTCGTATTGAAGCATTGGAGAACAAGTAATGAAGATGACATGTGTATGCACAGACGAGGTGGTTAGCATAGTGCTAATGCCGACTACAGGCAAGGTGATATTCAACACCAGAACGACCACAGTGTTGGATAACGGAACTGAGGTAGGCTCTGAGTCTACGTCTGCAACTGTTGACCTACCTGATGCGATTCTGGCGGAAGTGATGGCACTTAACGTAACTAAAGAACCACGCATGTAAGCTAACAAAGGGAGCCCCCAAAGAGGGGCCCCTTCCTTATTTTGAATCTACGAGGAACACCTATGTCTCGCTTTAAAAGCAAGCCAGTGGTAGTTCGGTACGATGCCTCCCCAACCGGTAAAGCATTCCATAGGTCAAGCGCTGATACGCGCATGGTCATGGGTCCGGTAGGATCAGGTAAGTCCACGATGGCGATCAACGAATTGATCATGCTGGCGGTACAACAGGTACCCGACAAGTGGGGTGACCGTACCTCTAAGTGGCTTATTGTACGAGAGACTTATCCACAATTACGAAACACTGTCTTTGAATCATTCAAGATGTGGTTGCGCCCCAACGGTACTACGGTCCGTTATACAGAGAGCGCACCGATGAGGATTCGATGGACTGATAGACTAGCCGATGGGTCTAGGATGAACGCAGAGTTCATATTCCTAGCCGTAAAGGATCCAAGTGACTACGAGAATGTTAAGTCATTTGAAATAACAGGCGCTTTCATCAACGAAGCTGGAGCTATGGACCACGACATTGTGGCTGTAGTTAACTCCCGCATCGGACGCTTTCCACCTCCCGTGGACGCCGTGGATGAAGACAATCCTATAACACAAACCGCACTACTTATTGATAGCAACCCGCCAGATGAAGACAGCTGGATGTCTAAGGCCTTTGCCAACCTCCCTCAGCACTGGGAAGCATGGCAGCAGCCTGGAGCTATCCTGCCTGACTCTAAGTCTGATACGGGCTGGAAGCTTAACCCTGAAGGTGAGAACTTCAAGTACCTTGGGGTAGGCCCAGAGAAGTACTATCTGGATAAGGTAGGCGGCATGACACGAGAACAGATCCGAGTCCTCTTTGAAGGTAAGTTCGGAGTGACGTCACACGGCAAGGCTGTGTACAGACGGCAGTTCAGTGATGATATGCACGTGAGTAATAGTAACCTTGTCGCTGTGAAGGGGCATAAGCTCTATCTTGGTTGGGACTTTGGTAAAGGTGGGGAAGCTCTCACTATAGCCCAGAAGACTCCCACGGGATGTATGAGAGTCCTCACCTCACTGGTAGCCGAGAACATCGGTCTCCATGACTTCGCTAAGAACATAGTGAAGCCACACATGGACAAGTATTACCCACAAGAAGAATGGCCCATGACGAGTATCATATCCGTAGGTGATCCCAGCGGTGTGAGCTCCCATGGCCTATCCAAAGATACGCTAAACTACTTCGATGTATTGAACAACTCTAAAGATGGAGTGTTCGGAGACTGGTTCACAACTAGACCAGCTAAGTCTAACCACATCGAGCTAAGACTAAACGCGGTCAGGTACTACCTTACAAGCACCACTACCTCAGGCGCCCCCGCATTCCAGATCAACAAGAGTTGCGGTAAGCTGCGCCGTGGGTTTAACGCAGGCTACGCATACAAGCGGATGCAGGTGTCAGGTGACGCTAGGTACAAAGACAAGCCTGATAAGAATGATTTCTCTCACCCACACGATAGCCTCCAGTATATATGCTTGGAAGCTCACCCTAAGTACAACGAACTAGTGAAGCATACAAGCTTTGTGACTAGGGAGGTTGTGGATAAGGTAATCAATTACTAAGGACTAACGCATGAACGAAAAAGATAGCTACAATCTCGAGTTCGCCAGAGAGACAGAAGATGATGATCGCACGCCGGAGCAACGCGCTCTTATAAAGCGTAGCGATATAGGCGGCATGTTGGAATCTGAGAGATCCCTAGCTGTCTCTGAACGGAGAGCTGCAGGAATTGATGACCGCCTTGTGCGATCATACCAGCTCTTTGAGGGCTCAAGGGATAGCAACGGAGGCGCTACATGGTCCTCCGATGTCCCTAAGGCCACAGTCGGTTCACGCGCTTACACCAACATTGTAAGACAGATAACCAATGATGGAGCACACCAGATAGGTGACCTTCTGTTTCCTAACGATGATAGGAACTACGGACTGAAGCCTATTGGAATCGCGGCCCCACCATTGGCTATCGAAGGTGAGCCTGCGACTGACTCCAAGGGCAAACAGCTCGTGGATGAGAATGCTGAGCCCCTCACTAACATACAAGCGCATACTCGCCGCGTTAAGCGAGCTATGAAGAAGACTAAGCGGATGTTCACTCAGCTGGACGCCGCACTGGTAGCAGCACGCTATCCTTCAAAGGCCCGAGATGCCATCAAGCATGGTGCTATCTACGGAGCTGGGATCTTGAAAGGTCCACTTCCAACTAAGAGCCGTAAGGGCCGTTGGGCTAAGAAGGGTGGCGGGTACGCGCTGAACAAGAACATCCCTATGTACCCTGACGTCACTGTCGTTAACCCTATGGACTTCTATCCGGACGCTACGGCTATCTGCATTGAAGACTGTCGCTATACATGGGAACGCATCCCACTGCAGCCACAGGACCTCGAGAGAGGCATAGACGAGCTTAACTACAACGCTGGTGCAGTCCGTAGGGTTCTGGAAGCAATGCCCATACAGGCCAACGTAGACGGCTCAGACGCCATTGATGAAGCTAAGGCCCCTGTCAACAGCGAAGGCCGCATCACTGGGCGCTACCTGTGCTGGGAACGTCACGGCATTATGAAGCGTGATGACCTAGAAGCACTGGGTGTATCTGTACCTGCGGGTAAGCGGGTTTACTTTAACTCTATAGTCACCATGTGTAACTTAGAGATACTCAAGGCAGTCATAGTTGAGTATGAAAGTGATGACAGTCTATATAGTGTATATTGCTGGGATGAAGATCCTCTCAACATATTCGGCTATGGCATCCCATGGCTCATGCAGGACCAGCAGGCTTCTTATGTAGCCTCATGGCGCATGGCTCTGGACAACGGTGGACTCTCTGCGGCACCACAGCTACTCATAGATCGCTCTATGATCACACCTGTCGATGGCAAGTGGCAGATGCACGGTGGTAAAGAATGGTACATCAAGGAAAACAACTACGAAGTAGGCAGCACTAACGCTCCCTTCCAAGTCGTTGAGGTCAAGCAGAACCTTGCTGAGATCTTCACGATGATGGATAGAAGTGTGGCTGACGCCTATGAAGTCACTGGTGTGACTCGTGTGGACAGTGGTGGGGCATTAGATAACAGCCCTGTGACCCTAGGTGCCACTCAGATCCTCCAGAACAACAGTACAGTGTCCCGTAGGGGCCAAGCGCGGCGTTGGGACGACCGTATTACACTTGGCCTTGTGACTCGTTTCTATGACTACTTCATGCAGTTTGACGAGAACGAAGACAACAAAGCTAATATGGAAGTTGAGCCACGTGGCGCTACAGTATTGCTTGCAAAAGAACTCACCGCAACCAACACCATTCAGTTATATCAAATGACGAGTGGAGGGGAGGCACCGGGAGCTAAGGGGATAGAAATCCTCAGAGGTCTTGAGGCGGCGATGCAGATACCAGCAGGTACCTACGTAGAATCTCCAGCTGAACAAGCAGCACGCGAACAGCAAGAGCAGGAAGCAGCGGAGCAGGGCGATACGCCTGATCCAATGATAGCTCTTGAGGAACGCAAGATAGAAGTAATGGAAGCTGAGGTAGAACTCAAGCAGGCTCGTGACAAGTTCAACGAGATGCTAGAGATCAACAAGGCTGAGATGGATGCACAACGATTCCAGTTAGAGGATGCACTCGCAGGGAACATGAGCGATCAGCAGACCCAAGCTAGACTCGATGGGTACAACACTAAGATGGCCGAGTTAGAAGCGAAGCGAGCTGCCAGTATGGAAGCCCTGCAGACTACTAACCAGACCAACCGTGACATTGCAGCTGCCAAGGTAGGTGGTGACGGTGAAACTAAGAAGCGCGAAGCTGACCTTAAGGAACGCGAAGTAGCTAACAAAGAACGTGAAATGTCCTACAAAGAGAGGACAGGGAATCCCGGTATATGAATGCCTACGACTACCCAACTATAATGATTGCGCTGAACAGTGCGATTGACGAGAGGCTGGAGGTGCTTAACAGTACCTGCTATGCCCTAAAGGCTGATCATAATCAGACCACAATCGCACGAGCACAGCGGCTACAACTCATGGCAGTCAAAGACTTTATCGAAATGAGGTCTAAGACACTCTGACATTTACGCCCCTCTCTACGGACTGGGGCAACAACGAGGGTTACACATGGAAAACAATACTCAACAGGAAGGCGCTGCGGAATACGACAAGGAATGGGAACTCGACACTGACAACCCATCACCATCATCGAAAGACCTAAGCGGCAACCAACAGTCTTCAGACTCGGACGACCAATTCGAGAATGAAGCTCCTCAGGGCAACGAGCCTCCCCCATCACCAAACGAACCTACTGCAGAGGTGCAGGAAGACGTGGACGTGTGGGCAGACGCTAGCGAAGCCCAGAGAGAAGCATTTCGGCGTGCTGAGAATGAGAAGGTGTCGGCAGACAACAGGGCAAAGCTCAATGCTGATAAGTTAGCAGAGCGTGGACGAGAGCTCAAAGCACTTCGTGATGAAACTCACGAGCTGCGGGAAGCCAACAGACCACGCACAGAGTTTGAAACAGAGCACGAAGTTTACGCGCAAGACGTGGATCGAATGATCCAACAGCGCTTAGACGAGCGCATCCCTGTGCAACCAGAGATGGAACAGGCTGAGGTAGAGCAACAAGTATTTGATGCCATTACCCAAGCGCACCCACACGCGGGTGATATGTACAACTCTGAGAGCATGAAGACCTTACTCAACGAAGACCCAGTGATGAAGATCAATGGGAAAGCTATGTTGTTCAGTGAGACCCTCCATAGCAATGATCCAGCAGACGTTATTGCGGCTCTGGACTTTTACAAAACGACCCACGATGACACAGCACCTTCTAGTGCACCGTCAGGCCTCGAAGCGATGCAGTCTGGCACCCCTAGGGGCAACAGGACTGATATGCGAACGGCAGGACAGCTATCTAGTCAAGAGCGCTATGATCAAGAGTGGGAACTCGATGATGATTTTTAATTAAGGAAGACACTAATGTCCGATCCAACTATTTATGTAAATGAAGTAAGCGGAACTGGCCCCGGTTGGGGAACTATCGCTGCTAAACTTGAGAAGCAAGCTTTGCGTCACGCTCAGCCTACTCTCGTACTGGCTATGGGCGCTAAGAAGTTCACCATGCCTACTAACAGCACTAAGACTCTCCGTATGCGCCGAGCTGTTCCTTACTCTGCCGCTACAACTGCTTTGTCTGAAGGCGTTCCGCCCACAGCTACTGCACTTGATTACGTTCAGGTTGAGATGGCTCTCCAGCAGTACGGAGCCTTCACCCGTGTAACCGACATTCTTGTTGACTTGCACACTACACCTGTCCTTAGCGACATTAACCAGTTGAACTCTGAGCAAGCTGCTAAGACTAAAGAGTCTTTGTTGTGGGGCATGCTTCAGGGCGCTACTGTTACTTACTGGTCAGGAGGCGCTTCTACTGTAACTGTAGACGAGTCTATCTCTGTTGCTATCCAGCACAGAGCTGTCCGTACTTTGAATGGTAACAAGGCTAAGAAGTTCACCAGCATTGTCACTGGTGGCGTTAAGCAGGGAACTTTCCCTGTCGAAGCTTCTTACATTGCATTCGCTCACACTGACCTCGAGTCAGACATTCGTAAAATGGACGGGTTCGTTCCTGTTTCACGTTACGGTAGCCAGAAGCCTGTCCACGAGATGGAGCTGGGTACAGTTGATAGCGTTCGTTACGTTCTCTCTGCTGACCTTTCCCCTCAGTTGGCTGCTGGAGCTGATGTTTCCGATACTGGCATGATCTCTGATGCGTCTAGTAAAGTAGACGTTTACTCAGTTATCTTCGTTGGTATGGACAGCTACGGTTGTCTGAATCTGGCAGGCAAGGGAGTCTTTACTCCTGTTGTTGTTCCTGTCGGTCAACCTTCAATCTCTGATCCACTGGGTCAGCAGGGTTCTGTTGGTTGGAAGATGTACAGTGCAGAAGCAATCTTGAACAGCGACTGGATCGTTGTTGTTGAGTGTGGAGCTACTGACTAGTAGTACTTTTGAAGGACCTGCCCATGGGGGTGGGTCCCTCTTTTATCAGACGAGGATATATTATGTCTACACCAAAGATTAAGGACCTCAATCAGAATACAATCTACGAAGCATCGAGCTCAGAGATAAGAGCTTATGGACTCGCAGAGTGCGGTATTGAGTTTAACGAAGACGCAGCCCGTGACACGATGATCAATGACGTCATCGCCGCACGTGGTTGGATGGAGAAAGACAGGGAATCAGGCGCTACACACGTAGAGCTTATCATTTCCCGTGAGCCTGGAGTGGAAGGAAACTTTCCCTACCGTGGTGGCGCTAATGGCGAGATGTTTTCCATCAAACGTGATGAGAAAGTAATCATCCCCATGAAGTACTACGAAGCTATTCGTTCTTCACAGAACAGAGCTGGCTATACACTTCAGACACTAACCGATATGGGTGAGATCTCACCTACTGAGAAGCGCATCCAAAAGAGCGGTGTACCTATCTCAGTGATACGCTTTATAACTAAGTAAGGAATCTTATGAACTACCTTCAACTCGTTAATGACTTTATGATAGAAACAGATATGGACGACCAGATAGTTACTGTCACAGGTCAGATTGATGACGGGCTGAAGGCAACCATTTGGATTCGAGATGCGTGGACACAGATACAGCGCAATGAGAAGTGGGACTTCATGTTCCGTGAGGGCTTCCTGCCTACAATCATTGGGCAGGATTCTTACGACATCTCCACCATTCAATACAACAACTACCCTAACGACACAATCGGTAGCGTAGACATCAACAGCTTCCGTAACGAAGCCACAAAGACTAGGATGAGTCAGGCATACGCAGAGTCCCTGCGGTGGCAGACCGGCACGGGGAGCCCAACACGTGTGGCCTTGAGCCGAGACGCTACATACGTGATCGTAGCACCAGTCCCAGTGGTCGTTGAGGCCCTGACAATGGACACGTGGTCCTCTCCTATTGTACTCACGCTAGACACTGACACGCCCACGTTGGCCCCAGAGTTTCACAAGGCTATCGTTTGGGTAGCCATTAGCAACTACGCCAGAGAGCAGGGCGCAGAGTGGAATGGCTTGTACTTAGCAGCCAACCGTGAGTTCAATCAAATATACAGTACGATGACCAACAGGTACATGCCTCGCATGTTTCCTAAGGTTGGTTTGACTAACTAAGGAAATATTATGGATCAGTACGTAGAATTATCAGGCGGGTTAGACTTAGAGACGCCCCCAGTTGCCGCTGGCGCTGGAACAGCACTGCTTGCTGAGAACGTGTACGAATCCGTGAAGGGTGGATACACCACAGTAGCTGGCTATGAACGCTTTGACGGCAGCGAGCGCCCATCAGGGGAAGGTTACTTCCACGCAGTACTTGACGTCACAGCCCCCTCGGGCACTCCGGACATGGATGGCGACTGGGCAGTTGGAACTACGCATAACATTTACGGTAGCATGATGGCAACTGTGCAATACCAGATAGATGACGGCGTATCCTCTTGCACAGTGATCCTTAAAGGTGATGGCACACCTGCTCCGCTCACAGCTGACTACCCAATCCTACTCATAGAGAACTCAGCGATCTATAACCTAAAGCACATGGTAGCCCAAGGTGGCCCCACGGAGCCCTATGAGACACTTACTCACGATGAGTACATACTGATACCACAGGACGCACAGAGAGCGCTTGTAACGAAGCCTGCAGGAGACGGGGCAGTAACGGGCGTGCACATTATGACCACAGGTGACGTGCTCTGCTGGAAGGATGACGGCGCTACATCAATATGCATGCGCCAGTACTTCGGGCAGGTAGGTTGGGACGCGGCGGAGACCGCTGAGATCTACACCATGAATGTCGCTATTGCCGATAGGGCTGTAGTTGGAGAGACCTTCAACGGAGGCGCTCAGGTTGTTATGGGTGTGTTTGATGTAGTGGTAGAAGGCGTACCAGCCTTTCCAGACGCTATATGCGTGTACGTTCTTAAGAACACCGCTGCAGTCTTGGCGGATACTACAGTTATGACAACGGATGGCACAGCGCTTAACAGGGGTACCACAAACTACCTAGTCCCTTGGGTCCCTGCTAATGGGGGCAAGCAGGACGCCATCAACTTCAACTTCTACGCTGGTCTGACGACTGACCGAGTGTATTACGCTGACGGCATCAACTGCCCTATGTACTACGACCCAATGCAGCACGTAGTAGTGCCAATCTTCACTAGCTACAACGAGCAACTAGATGTCTCTAGCCATATAGCGGAGTATCAGAACAGACTGATAGCCTCTACCAACTACGGGGGCTTCATAACCTCTGTGACAGGCACGCCAGACCTCATTGACGGCACCTTAGGATCCATTGAGATAGGTGTGGGTGCGGTCATTACTGCATTCAGCAAGCTATCAACCAACCTACTAGCTGTATTCACCGCAGAGAAGACATGGGGCCTAGAGGGCACCACAGTCGCTACGTGGCAGTTCCGCCAGTTGACCGATAGTAGTGGCGCTAAGCCATTCACGGTCACTAGGCTTGACCAAGTGTTTGCAGGGGATGATGTGGGCATCGTACAGATCAACCGTACGGACAAACTAGGTGGTATGCAGTCCTCAACGATCACTAACAACATGCAGGAGCTCTACGCTAACCTGACTAAGGCCATAAGCTGCTCTACTAGCATACGGGCCAAGGAACAGATGCGCTACTTCTTCGCTAAAGAAGCCGTAGTGGCCTCTAGGATAGCCTACCAGTCAGCTAACGGTAACGACACTGTACGCTATGGTATGACAACCCTTAAGCTTAACCATGATGTACTCTGTGTGACCACAGGTGAGGATTCCTTGGGAGTCGAAAGGTCCTACTTTGGGAGCTCTGATGGTTACGTGTACGAAATGGACATAGGCACTACCTTTGACGGTCAGCCTATAGACAGCACAGTGAAGCTGGCCTTCAACCACATCAATGGCACTGCTGTAAAGAAGCGCTTTGAGGGAATCACGGTTGAAGCTCGAGCCAACAGCCCAACGACTGTAGATGTATGGCACTCATTAGATGATGGCACACGCACCTACAGCTCTAGGCCCTTACATTACCTGCACGGTGGTACAGCTCTGTACAACAAGGCTGTATTTGGTCGGGCTATATTCAACGCAGAGCGTCTGGGTAGGGTTAAGGCTAAGCTGAAGGGCTCAGGATACAACATACAGATAATATTCAACCGTAACAGCACCTCTGAGGAGCAGATTACGCTAACTGGATATTCAATGCGATATACGCCGAGAGGCAAGGTAACCTTATAATGGCAAACTTACTCATCCCCTCCACTGACTGGGCCACCGCTACAACGATAGACGCGGGAGACCTTAATACTTTACAGACTGAGATTAGCGCTTCCTTCCGCCTATTGGGAGTAGGGCACCCAACCTTCGTAGCGGGTGTGGGTAATACTTTCGCGTGTATTGCTCCTTCTGGGACGGTCGAATTACCAAATATAACAAACGTAGAGTACCACGACACCGTAGTACCCCCATCAGTCGTAGATGTTTGTACAGACATTGATGACAGGGTGACCGTTCTGCAGATAGGCAACACGCCAACGGCTGAGTTTGCGCTGAAGACTAGCATCGTCATACCATGGACAGGTGGCGTAGTTGGCTGGGAGGTGTCGATTGAGATAAAGTACGCCAACCAGATCGTTGTCATGTTTGGTGGCAAGGCTGGAGGCATAGCGATCCAAGAAGACATGTACGTACCTTCATCTTTCAAGTTCTACGAGAGAGGAGGCAGTACTCCTAATGGCTCCGGAGAGTTCAGGTACGATGACCACTACGACATACCAGCTCGTGAGCCGAACTATGACTATAGCCACCCAGCGCTCAAACCCGGCCTCTTTGCTTGCCTTCAAATCAATACGCTATACGGAGGGTATGACCCTAGGCAAGTTGCAATGCAATCTTGGGGTGACAATTCGGGCTGGGTATCAAAGAGCCGTGATGAAAATGGCTTGATAGCCTCAGTCGCCCCGACCTCCGAGCAGTGGCCTAAGGGCTTACAGCTCTGTAGGGACGCCAACCTCGGCATGTTCGGTTACTATAACTACGGGAACGGCACCGTGCCTGTAATACATCTGGACTTGTTTGCAGACAATGGCGGGAGTGGCCCATTCCATTTCCTCGACAGCTACACTTCTACCAGAACCAGCGGATCCTATGGTAACAGTGATATGGCAGAGTTGAAGGCCGCTGACCCCACGGGAACTTGGTTTGTCGTTGGGGTACCCTTTGGTAAGGGCGGTGCGAATGCGGATGGCGAATCTGGCGCTGGCTACATAATGGTAGTCAAGCGAACTACCAACTTCCTGAGCCTCAACGGCTACTACAATGATGCCACAGGTGGCAGGAACGAGTTCTTCGGTGAATCTGTGGACTTCCTAGATGCCGACACGATGCTCGTAACGAATAAGCTGGGTGACGTCATACGGTTCGAGAGGTCTTTTGAGGATTGGGTTCAGGTGTCTAAGATTGACGCCCCGTACACTTTCCCTTATATATACTTTGGGGTCCATATGTCACAGGGGTGCACAGAGAATGACCACGTGTACCCATACCAACACTTCTATGACAAGAACCCAGGATTCGTTTACTTGGATAACTTCGACAATGGCTTGACGACCATAGTGAGCCCGTACGCTCCTGATGCTGATCCTGACACACGATGGGCTCCCGCTCCGGGATGTGACATAAAGAAGGGTCTCTACGGCGAGACTTTAGCTGTCTGCTGGATGCTGGTGAATGATAAGTGGACCCTAGGGAATCCTTTACCGGAACTAGGCTCTGACACTGTTATCCAGATCTACGACAAGCCTATGGTACAACCAGCACCACCAGTCATCCCACAATAACCCAATAAGGAGCCATCATGGCAGAATTATTCTCAGTCTACAAAGTGTTCAGACCTGCAACGGTAATTCTTGCTGATGACTGGACACAGATGCAGCTAGCTTTAGTGGCATCTTTCAACAAACTAGGTACAGCAAGGTCTGACGGCTTAACAGGAGTCGCAACTACCTTCGCTGTGTCTAGTCCAGTAAGTATTTACGATGCAGTAAACCTTGAATACTTCAACAACAACACAGGTACGGCAACTCAGGCGCTCATAGATGCCCTTGAGGACCGTATTACCTACCTAGAGATGGGAGGCGGAGTACAATGAGCCAACGTAAAGCAGCAGCAGGCGGCCACAAGCGCGGTAACGCACCGACAAAGCAAGCGACACAAGCAGCACAGGTTAAGTCGCAGGGCATGGGAGGGGCACGTACCGGAGGCGCACAGGAGGCTTCTGGAGCCATGGATAACGCCATACGTCAGAACCAAGGGTCACCAGTTGAGAAGATGGCCGCGCAAACAACCACTGAAGCAAACGGTGGTGTACCTACAGTAGACAGCGCTGAGCTCTACACTGTGGAAGACAATGAGACAGTAGCCGGTAACTTAGACAAGTATACTGACTTCAACACTGGCCTCAACAAGCGTATAGCCCAGAAGGCTCGTGATGAATCAGCGGGACGTGGACTGTCTAACAGCTCATTGTCAGCACAGGGAGCCATGGGTGCCGTCCTAGACAGCGCTGGTGGGTTCGCTACTACTGATGCCAACACTCATGCAAACCGTAAGACAGAGAGTCTACGGGCTGCTACAAGCAAGTATGGCACAGACGTAAGCGCTGAAGCATCTAAGTATAGCTCTGACAAGCAGTTAGAGGGCACTCAGATAAGCGCTGATGCACAGCGGTACAGCTCTGACAACCAACTGGCAGGCACTAAGATCAGTTCAGCCGCACAGGTTAAGTCAGCAGGTATCTCAGCTAACGCAACAATCACAGCTGCAGGCATCAACTCAAGTGCACAGGTGTCAGCCGCTAAGATAGGGGCGTCATCTAGAGAGAAGATTGCTGCATCACAAGAAGCTACTAAGATGATTGGCATACAAGTTGATCTTGTCTCGACCGTTCTTA
>Ga0114996_10005592_pt1 | contig 14704 bp, 13 predicted proteins | sample ArcticOcean_MG_C_4_FD_87039 | JGI IMG/M metagenome (GOLD analysis project Ga0114996, IMG submission 87039) | Marine microbial communities from western Arctic Ocean - ArcticOcean_MG_CB4_134 | ecosystem: Environmental > Aquatic > Marine > Oceanic | place: Arctic Ocean: Canada Basin | collected...
GCCGCACGATCCGGCGCGTGAGAACAGGGGGCGGTGCGGGGGGGACCGTCACGTGGCGGACGAGCCCGCGGTCCGAGAGACTCCGGATCTCCGGCCAGATGGAACGCATGTCGAGCACACGCCGCAGAACCCGCACGGCGCGCGGCGCGCCGGTCGCTGCCAGGGCCTCAAGCACGCGGCGCTCGCGCCTGGTCAAGTCGTCTGGCGCCGTGGTGGTGCCCCCCCAGTCTGGACTCCTCAGGGATAGGTAGTCCCTCGACACATCCGTGAGAATGGCGGGCAGCGCGGCCCGGAGGGCCATGCCGAGCGGAGTGACGTAGTACTCAGCCATCCAGCGGCACAGCCGCAGAATATCGGCGGGAACCGTGGGCTCCTCGTCCAGCACCTCGAGCAGGGCGCGGAGCCCCTTCGGAGTAGGTCCGCTCCCTGGCCCCACCACCCAGCCGATCCGCTGGTCGCGTCCGAAGGGCACCAGCACGCGCGTGCCTTCCCGGGGGGTGAGTCCACGGGAGGCATACGTGAATGTCGTCGGGATCGGAAGCGGGAGCGCCACCTCGACGGTGACCGGCGGGGACACGGCCCCATCCCCGGCCCCCGTCACTCGTTCAGGAGGAGGAGGACCTCGTCCTGCGGCTCCCGCGGCGTCACCTCAGGTCCGTCCGCGCCCCAATGCACGTTGATCTCGCTCCGGACGCCGAACTCACCCGGGAGGTAGACGCCCGGCTCGACCGAAAAGCCGACCCCCTCCACGAGCAACCGGTCGTCCCGGCTCTCCAGGTTGTCGAGGTTGGGGCCGCTGCCGTGCAAACGCGTGTCGATGGAGTGGCCAGTCCGGTGGACAAAGAAGTCTCCGTAGCCGCGCTCCACGATCACTGCACGCGCCCGGTCGTCAACCTCGAAGCCGCGCACAGCACCACCCTCCCGATGGCGGTCCCCGAGGAAGGTCACCGCAGCGTCGCGCGCATCCCTGACCGCGTCCCACACCTCCGCAACGCGCGCCGGCAGCAAACACCCCAGGAAACCCATCCAGGTCTGGTCGGCGTGCACGGCATCGGCCGACGTGCGACCCCAGAGATCAACCAACAACACCTGACCCGGGCCGACAACGGCCCCTTCTCCGACCGGTGCATAGTGCGGGTCCGCGGCCCCGGACCCCACCGCGACATGGGTGTCGGCGTCCACCGTGACGCCGCCCTCGCGAAGGCGGGCGAGGATCCAGCGGGAGAGCTCCCCTTCGGTGGTGGGCTCGCCCCTTTGGACGGCGCGGGCCGCCTCCCTGAGCGCCGCCTTTCCCACTTCGGCGATGACCTCGGCAGTGCGGCGGTGGTCGTCCAGCTGCACCGGCGACCAGACCGAGTGGAACGCACTCACCAGGTCGGCCGAGCTGATCGGCTCCACGCCGAGCCCTCGCACTAGCTCGAGGGCGCCAGCCGGTACGGTGTCAACAGTGGGAACGGCCGAGCGGGGAGACACCTCCATCGCCAATCGGTGATGCCCGGCCAGCATGCGGGCGAGTTTCTCTTCCATCTCGCGCCAACCGGAGTAGCGCTCCATCGCGAACGGCCAGGCACGCCAAGCAGAACCTTCGATCGCGTGCACGAGCGCGCAGGGCTCCCCTACCCGCGGGACCAGTACCCATGCGCGCCTCGTCGTATGCTCGACTCCCAGGAGCGCAGCCGAGACCCAATTCTGTCCGCAGAACTCGAAGAGCAGCCAGCCGTCTAACCCACCCTCGGCGAGCGCCGCCTGCACCCGTGCAACTCGCTCCTCGGACATGAGGATGGCCGGCGCACGCTCCGCGGGGGCGGGAGTCACGGCCGGGGCATCAGCCTAGAACAGCGTCTCTTCTTCGACCTCGAGCTCCCGCAGCGCCGCGTCGAGCCGCGAGCGCTCTTCGTCCGAGACCTCGGCGGGAGCTGGGCCCCCGCGCGGCCGACGCATCCTCTTGAGCACGACGACCACGCCCATGACCCCCATGATGAGCGCGAGGGGAGGAACTACCCAGGCCAGCAAGGCCTCCCCGCGCGTCTTCGGAAGCGCGCGCCACTCCTCGCCGTAGCGGGCGATCAACTGCTCGACGATCGAGTCGGACGTTAGGCCTTCCTCGGCCATCGTCTGGATCGTATCGCGCAACGCGGCAGCCGCCGGCGAGGGACAGACCTCGAGCATGAAGCCAGGACAGTAGGGAGACTTCAGCACATCGATGGCCTTGATCGCCTCGGGATGCCACTCGAGCGGGCCCTTCGTCGCGGGCGGACGCTCGTTTTGCGCCTGTGCCGCGGCCGGCGCGGGTGCGCCAGCTGCTCCGACCAGCGCGAACAGCAGCGCAAGGCGGAAGAAAACGCTTGACGGGCTGTGGGTCGTGATCATGGGGTTGTCAACTCGCCCGAAGTTTCGCGCAACGGCCCCAGCCCGGCCAGGGCTCGCACCACCGAGAGCGCGGCTCGCGCGGTGCGGGACGGCTCGTAGCCACCCTCCAAGCACGCGACGACGTGGCTCGCGCGGTCGGCCAGCGCGCGCGTCATTGTGTGGAGGTCATCCGGCTCGAGGAGGAGCCCCCCCAACGGATCCCCTGCCAGACAGTCGAAGCCCGCCGATACGAGCACTACGTCAGGGCGGGTGGTGGTGAACGCGGCGTCCAGCGAATCATGATATAGAGACAGGTACTCGGCACGCGACGTGTGGAGCGCCACCGGCACGTTGAGCGTCCATCCTGCGCCCCTCCCTGCGCCCCGCTCATCGGCACTCCCGGTGCCCGGCCAGTAGGGGAACTGGTGCAGGGAGAGGTAGAAGACCGTGGGGTCCTCCCAGAACACATCCTGTGTGCCATTCCCGTGGTGGACGTCCCAGTCGACGATCAGCACCCGCTCGGCGAGGCCCTCGGCCTGGAGCCACCGCGCGGTCACCGCCACCGAATTGAACAAGCAGAAGCCCATCGCCCGCTCGGCGCTCGCGTGGTGACCGGGCGGGCGGGTGGCGACGAACGCGTTGGTCCAGCGTCCCTGCGCCACCCCGCGGGCCGCAGTGATCGCTGCGGCTACGCTTCCCAACGCCGCGTCCCAAGACGCGGCCGACACGCGCGTGTCGGGATCCAGCTCGATCGGGCGACCAGTCACAGCCGCTTCGGTCGCAGCCGATCGCACCAACGCCACGTGCGCAGGCGTGTGCACACGGAGCAGCGCATCCTCCCCCATTTCCTCAGGCTGGACCGGCTCGACCGACCCCTGCAGCGCGGGCATGTCCCCCGCCAGCGCGGATGCGAGCGCGCGCAGCCGCCCCTGGTGCTCGGGGTGGCCCCACCCGGTGTCGTGCAGGGATGAGGCCGGGTGCATGAGAAAGGCTGTGGGAAGGCGCGTCATGGTCTTGGTACGTTCCCAACCGAAGGGATCCTGGAACGGCCTTCTGGCTCGGGCCCCTAGGCCCCCTTCGCCAGCACCGTCTGCCGTGACCTCTCCACCCGCTCCTGCAGGCTGGTCACCTGATGGGCGCGTGTGCGTAGCGCGATGAGAGCGTCGCACGCCGCGTTGGTGGCCGACATCGTGGTCAGATAGGGTACCTCGTAGGTGATAGCGGCGCGCCTCATCGCGTAGTCGTCGTACTGAGACCTCTTCCCGAACGGCGTGTTGACCAACAGCTGGACCTCACCACTCACGATCTTGTCGACGATGTCGGGGCGTCCCTCCCCCACCTTAAAAACCCGCTCGCACTCGATCCCGAGGTGTGTCAGGTACGCGTGCGTGCCACGGGTCGCCAGGATCGTGAAGCCCAGATCCCGAAAGCGTCTGATCATCGGCGTAACCGTACGCTTGTCGGGGTCGTTCACGGTCACGACCAGGGAACCGCCATCCTCGGGCAGATGATTCCCGACGGCAGCCTGCGCTTTGGCAAAAGCCATTCCAAAGGAATCGTCGAACCCCATGACTTCTCCCGTCGAGCGCATCTCAGGGCCCAGCAGGACATCCACATCAAAACGGTTGAAGGGGAAAGCAGCCTCCTTGACCGCGACCCCCGCCACGGGGGGTTCCTCCGGTACGTTCAGATCCGCTAGCCCCTCCCCCGCCATCACCCGCGCGGCCAACCGCGCCAGCGGGACCCCGGTCGCTTTGCTCACGAACGGTATTGTGCGACTCGCCCGCGGGTTCACCTCGAGCACGTATACCACGCTGTCCCTAATAGCATACTGCACGTTGAGGAGACCCACCACGCCCAGCTCGAGCGCGAAGCGACGGGTCAGGTCGCGGATCTCGCTCAGCACGTCCCCGGACAACAGATACGGCGGAAAGACGCACGCCGAGTCGCCAGAGTGCACCCCGGCGTCCTCGATGTGCTGCATGATGCCACCCACGACGACGACAGTACCGTCTGAGAGCGCGTCGACGTCGGCCTCGAACGCGTCCTCGATGAAGCGGTCGATCAGCACGGGGTGGTTCGGCGAGGCTCGGACCGCGGTCTCGAAGTAGTCCTTGAGGCCCGCCTCGTCGTAGACGATGCGCATTGCTCGGCCACCCAGGACGTAGCTCGGCCGCACCAGGACCGGGTAGCCGATCCGGTCCGCCACGCCGACGGCCTGATCTTCGTTCGTGGCGACACCGTTGTCCGGCACCGTGGCACCGACGATCTGGCACACCTCCGCGAAGCGCTCGCGGTCCTCAGCGCGGTCGATCGCGTCCACGCTGGTCCCGATGATGGGCGCACCCAGCGCTTCGAGCCCCTCGGCCAGCTTGAGTGGGGTCTGCCCACCGAGCTGAACGATCACCCCCTTGGGCTGCTCCCGATGGATGATCTCGAACGTGTCCTCCAGGGTAAGCGGCTCGAAGTAGAGCTTGTCCGAAACATCGAAGTCAGTGGAAACCGTTTCGGGGTTCGAATTCACCATGATCGTGGAGTAGCCCGCCTCCCGCAGTGCGAGCACTGCCTGCACGCAGCAGTAGTCGAACTCGATGCCCTGGCCGATCCGGTTGGGGCCGCTACCCAAGATGACGATTTTCTCACCCGTCCCCTTCCCCCCTCCAGCTTCGGACTCGTCTTCGTCTTCGTACGACGAATAGAAGTACGGGGTCTCGGCAGGAAATTCACCGGCACAGGTGTCCACCACGTTGTACGTGGGGCGGATCCCCAGGTCCCAGCGACGCTGACGCACGTCCTCTTCCCGCTCGCCCCGCATCATCGCAAGCTGCTGGTCGCCGAAGCCCTCCCGCTTCATGCGCCGGAGCAGGTCGCCCGTTGCGTCCGAGGCATCCGTGTACTCACGCTCCATCTCGACGATCCCTACGAGCTGGTCCAGAAACCACGGATCGATGAAGGTCGCCTCGTGCATGTCATGGATCGTGATGTGGGACTCGATCGCCCTCTTGAGCTGGAACACCCGCTCCGCGGTGGGCCGGCGAAGCGCGGCGAGTAGAGTCTCCCTGTCATCGGCCTTAAGCCCGTCGTCCTCGAGGCGCTTTGCGGTTACCCATCCCGGTCGGTCGATCTCGAGGCCACGGAGTCCCTTTTGCCACGCAGCACGGAAGGTGCGACCAATCGCCATGGTCTCGCCCACCGACTTCATCTGCACACCCAGCACGGGGTCCGCTTCGGGAAATTTCTCGAACGCGAAGCGCGGGAACTTGACCACTACGTAGTCGAGCACCGGCTCGAACGAAGCCGGGGTCGTCTTCGTGATATTGTTCGGCAGCTCCGGGAGCAGGTAGCCCACCGCCAGCTTGGCTCCCACCCGCGCGATCGGGAACCCGGTGGCCTTGGACGCCAGCGCGCTCGAGCGCGAGACACGCGGGTTCATCTCCACCACGAGCATCTCGCCGTTCTCCGGGTTCACGGCGAACTGGATGTTGCAGCCTCCTGCCTCCACACCTATTTCGCGGATGATCGCAATCGCTGCGTCACGCATGCGTTGGTACTCGATATCTGTGAGCGTCTGCGCAGGCGCCACCGTGACGGAATCTCCGGTGTGAACGCCCATCGCATCGAAATTCTCGATCGAGCAGACGACAATCACATTGTCGGCCGCGTCGCGCACGACCTCGAGCTCGAACTCCTTCCACCCGATCACCGACCGGTCAACCAGCACCTCTTGGATGGGCGACGCGTCGAGGCCCTTGCGTACCTGTACCTCGAGCTCTTCCACGTTGTACGCTATGCCACCCCCCGCCCCACCGAGCGTGAAACTCGGCCGGACTATCGCCGGATAGCCCGTCTCTTTGACGATCTGGTAGGCGTCGTCGATGCTCTTCGCAAATCCTCCGTGAGCGACATCCAGACCGATCCGCGTCATCGCCGCGGAGAACTCCTCGCGGTTTTCAGCCATAGCGATCGAGCGAGCATCGGCGCCGATCAGCTCCACCCCGTAGCGCTCGAGCACGCCGCGTTGGTGGAGGTCCATCGCGAGGTTGAGGGCGGTCTGTCCCCCCATGGTTGGCAGCAGCGCAGAGGGACGTTCGCGCTCGATCACCCGCTCGACCCACTCCGGGGTGAGCGGCTCAATATAGGTCCGATCCGCGAGGTTCGGATCGGTCATGATGGTGGCGGGATTCGAGTTCACCAGGATGACGCGATACCCATCCTCACGGAGGGCTCGCACGGCCTGGGTTCCGGAATAGTCGAACTCACAGGCCTGACCGATAACGATTGGGCCGGAGCCGAGTATGAGAACGCTTTGTAGATCGTCGCGTCTAGGCACGCGCGGACGGTCCGCCGAGGCTCATGCGGAAGTGTTCTCCGGGAAGGGTCGAGGGCAGCCAAAATGTGTCCAAACCCGGGGCGCACAGCAAGCGCTGGACCGCTCGAGCTCAGCGCGTCTCGTAGCTAGCACGCGATTCGGACCAAGTAGCCGAGGAAGACCTCGACGGGCCGGTTCGAGGTATCTACGGCCGCAACGACCGTGGCGCTCGGCGGGTCGCCGCTCACGACCTCCACCTGCACCAGGAATCGTAGGGATGACCCTGTGGAACTCACCGCAACCAGCATGGCCAGCGCACTGAGTGCGATGGTCTCGTTCACGGAGGAGCGGCGCCACCCACGTCCACGCCCCGGATGCCCAACTCCGCGGAGCAACCCCGCATGCCGTCGATCACGTTCTGAATGTGTTGGCTGCGCTCGAGCCCGATCAGCTCCAGGCCCTTAGCGACGTCCTCACGGTTTACTCCGGCGGCGAAAGCCTTGTCCTTGAGCTTCTTGGTGACAGACTTGGGCGTGAGGTCATCTATGCCGGTCGGACGCACCAAGCACGTGGCGTGTACGAGCCCAGCCAGTTCATCGCACGCAAACAGGACGCGGTCGAGTTCTGTCTCCGGTTGCACGCCCGTGAAATCCGCACGATGGGCTAGGATGGCGTGGATCACTTCGTCCGGGTAGCCGCCATCTCTGAGCTCGGCCACAGCTTTCAGAGGATGCTCCTCGGGGTGTTTTCCCCAGTCCATGTCATGGAGCAGGCCGGCGAGGCCCCAGGTCTCTTCGTCACGTCCCCACAAGCGCGCGTAGTGCCGCACCGCGGCCTCGACCGCAAGCATATGCTTCCTGAGGTTAACGTTCGTGACCCACTGCTCCACCAGCGCCAGGGCATCCGCACGATTAGGCATGGTCAACTCCAAGAAGACACCTGCGTCCGTGAGGTGGCTCCTACACCTGAGAAGACGGGCAGAGCCTCGCCACGAGGCATTCCTGGCAGCGCGGTCGACGGGCATTGCAAACCCGGCGGCCATGCCAGATCAGGAGGTGGGAGAGCATTGTCCAACGCTCCCTCGGGAAGAGCGCCATAAGGTCCTGCTCGACCTTGGCCGGCTCCTCCTGAATGGTCAACCCGAGCCGGCCCGAGAGCCGCTTCACGTGCGTGTCTACCACCACGCCTTCTTCGATCCCAAACGCGTTGCCGAGAATCACGTTGGCGGTCTTCCGGCCTACTCCAGGAAGCGCTGCCAGCTCCGCGAGTGTACGAGGAACTTCCCCGTCATGCTCTGCCATGACCCCCCGTGCGAACCCAATGATGCTTTTGGACTTGTTCCGGAAGAAACCGGTCGAGCGGATGATCTCCTCGACGTCGGCCTGGCGCGCAGCCGCCAGCGCAGGCACGCTCGGGTAGCGTAGGAAGAGGATCGGCGTGACCAGGTTTACACGCTGGTCCGTTGTCTGGGCTGACAGGATCGTGGCCACCGAGAGTTGATACGCGTCTGCATAGTCCAGTTCGCAGTGGGCATCCGGATAGGTCTCAGCCAGGAGGTCGTATATGCGCACGGCACGCCCGCGGCGTGCCCGCTTCGACTCGCGGGGCATCAGCCTGCGCCCGAAGGACGCCCGATCCTTCTGGACGCGAGCTCGCTCGCCCGAGGACCGCTGCCGCCGGACTCCACGGGACGGACTCCGTGCGAGCCTCCTTCCCCGCACTCGATCCTCCACAGAACACGCGACGCCAGCTTGAGCACCTCGCCCACAGAGCGCAGTTCGTAGAGACCCTCCAGCTCGGATCCAGGGATGGAAGAGGAAAAATCACCTCCCTCTTCCCGTGCCTGCAGCCTGCTCCAATCGCAAGCCTCATTCAGTGGCAGGTCGGAGAAAGCCACCACCGAAAATCCGGGCCGTTCGCCCCGCATCCCGAGTGCAAGTAGGAACCCGCAGTGGTCGTCGCCGCTCCGCACCCAGAAGAACCCGTCTAGCGACTCGGGCGGCGCGCCATCCTCCGAGCGCACCCATACGAGGTGCTGGGGCAACTGAGCGTAACCAGCCGCATGTCCGGCGGTTTCTCCAAACGAAGGTGTCCATCCCGAGGTATCAGGGTCCTTGTCGAGCAGATCCCGGAGTGTGCCGGCTTCGATCAGATACAGCGCCTCACCCTCCTCGCAAAAGTGGAAGGAGTGAAAGAGCAGCAATCCGTACTGTCGGATCAGCGCGGGATCATCCTCCGCACTACGGATCTCGCGCAGGGCCTGCCCAGTCGCCGCCAGCATGACGAAGGCCGATGGATCGTGCACCTCCACCTTACGTGCATCAGCCTCGCTGCGAATGGCATCGAAGTGTGCTCGCGCTTGGCTCAGGTCTGGAAACGAAAGCTCGTATGGCGTGAAGCGGACGAAGGCGTCGTGGAGGGACATCGACGTCAAACCTAACAGCTAGCGCTTCTCGCCGCCTGCTTCGGACTCCAGCACTTCGATTCGGGCACTGCGGAGAAATCCGGTCACGATCTCCCACCACAAGCGATGCCGTACCAGCACCAGCTCGATAATTTCTGGCGAATCCGTCACACCGTGAACCCAGACGAAGTGAATGTCACCGAGCTGCTCAGGCCGCCTTACTAGCCAATGCCGGCCACGCCACTGGAACGGGATCTTGTCCACAGTTTCGAAGCGCTGGACCGACCATTTCTGCTCCAGGAACACGTGCTCCTCCACGCGATAGGTGCCTACTCCTTCGGGTTCACCCCTCTGATAGTACCAGGGGTCGAACGCCAACCCTTCCGCGCGATTAAACCCCTGGCCCACGGCATAGTCGACCTCGTCGAGTTGGTCTTCGTCGGCCAGGGACTCTAGGTGGTGACGGAGCTCGTGAGTGAGGGTCTCCCAGATCTCATCGTCCCAATCGAACTCATGGTCCTGCTCGGAAAGGCCCCTGAACGAGCCCCAGTAGAGCACGACCGATGAGCGGATAGTGTCCGGCCCCTGCCAATCGGATGGCCAGCTCTCCGTGAGGCACTCGCCCACCGTGTAGACATCGGGAAGATCGGGGCTAGGCACCGCGTCGCGCGACACGATCAGGCCGTCGATGCCTGTCTTGAATCGCTCGGGAATTTCCCCGTACACCCTCTCGGCAGTGGCTCGGAAGGTCGCGAACTTCATCGCGAACGGGTTCGCACGACCTCGGTCGCGCACGACCTCACAGCCGTTCGCGCACCCAGTCGAGCACCCTGTCCTCGTCCACCCTGACCTGCTCGAGGTTGTCCCGGTCCCGGATCGTGACGCTCCCATCCTCGGCGGTCTGTCCGTCTACGGTGACGCACCATGGCGTGCCGGCCTCGTCCTGACGGCGATAGCGGCGGCCGATCGAACCAGCCGCGTCGTAAAAGGAAGGGACTGAGTTCTTCTTGAGCGCAGCGTGGAGATTAGCGGCCCGCTCAGGTAGCCCGTCTTTCTTCACCAGTGGAAAGACCGCCACCTTGATCGGGGCGAGCTTCGGGTCAAGACCTAGGACGACCCGCTCTTCCCCCTCGACTGACTCCTCACGGTAGCCATCTATCAAGGCTACCAGCATGGTGCGGTCGACACCGACCGCGGTCTCCACTACGTACGGCACGAACCGTTTGTTCGTCCCATGGTCGATGTACTCGAGACGCTTGCCCGAATACTCCTGATGGCGCGAGAGGTCGAAGTCGGTACGGTTGTGGATACCCTCGAATTCTTTCCACCCGAACGGATATTCGTACTCGATGTCGAACGCCCTTTTGGCGTAGTGCGCCAGCTCATCAGGGCCGTGCTCGTGGAAGCGGAGTTTGTCCTTCTGGATCCCCAGCGACACGTGCCACTCTAGGCGAGCAGCTTTCCAGTGCTCGAACCATTCGTCGTCGGTGCCCGGCTCAACGAAGAACTGGAGCTCCATCTGCTCGAACTCGCGCGTGCGAAATATGAAATTTCCAGGGGTGATTTCGTTTCGGAAAGCCTTGCCGATCTGGGCGATCCCAAAGGGCACCTTCTGGCGAGCAGCCTGTTGGACGTTCAGAAAGTTCACGTACGATCCCTGGGCGGTCTCCGGGCGAAGGTAGATCGCAGCCGAGGAATCCTCGACCGGCCCCATGAACGTCTTGAACATGAGGTTGAATTGTCGAGACTCGCCGAATGCATCCTTGGTGCCGCAAACTGGGCACTGTCCGTCCTGGACTTCGGGGAGATCAGCCCGGAAGCGCCGGTGGCAGTTCTCGCACTCGATCAACGGATCCGAGAATCCGTCCACGTGACCGGACGCCTCCCAGACGCGCGGGTGCATCAGGATGGCCGCATCCAGCCCCTCGACGTCGTCGCGCTGGTGGACCATCGCACTCCACCAGAGATCTTTGACGTTACGCTTGAGTTCGACCCCCAGCGGACCGTAGTCCCAAACGGAACCGGTCCCTCCGTAGATCTCGGAGGATTGGAAGATGTAGCCACGCCGCTTGGAGAGCGACACGATCTTGTCCATCAGATTTTTAGCTTCAGCCATGGTCGGGATTAAGGGTAGTGGTCGAGCTGAAACGCACCGGTGCAAGGAGTCGAAGGTAGAGGCACGCCGAGTGGGGGGGCAACGCTTACGGCGGACCACGCGGTGCCCCAGCGGGTACCTCGGCCCGGACCTCAATGCAAAAGCCTAGGCAACCGTCCCTGAGCGGGCCTCTCCCGTGCAGAAGGGCGCATGGTCAGGAGAAGCGTCTATGAAGCGTGAACTCACAATTCTGATCGGGTTGACTGCGGTAGCCGGCGTGGCCAGCGTACCCGCACAGGCTCAGGATCCCACCCCACCCGCATGGGCCTACCCGACCAACCCGCCCGTGCTGGCTGGCGGCGGAGCTCAGGCCACAACTCCGGCCCCGGACACGACGCCGTTACACCTCCCGGGGACGACCCTGACCTTCACGCGCGCACAAATCAGGAACGGATTCGGCCCGAGCGACTGGCGTCCGGAAACCCACCCCACGATGCCGGAGGTGGTGGCGAATGGTAGGCAACCGGACGTGCGCGCCTGTGCGCTCTGCCACTACCCCAACGGCCAGGGCCGCCCGGAGAACGGGCCGGTAGCGGGGCTACCGGCTGCGTATATCATCCAGCAACTGAACGACTTCAAGAGCGGTGCCCGGAAGAGCTCCGAGCCTCGCATGGGGCCGCCCGCCGCAATGGTGCGACTCGCCCAGGCGATGACGCCGGAAGAAATGGCAACTTCAGCGGCCTACTTCGCTTCGTTTCCTTACCAGAAGTGGATCCGTGTGGTCGAGGCGACGACCGTGCCCAAGGTCAGGGTCGCAGGTAGTATGTGGGTCCCCGCCGAAGGCACCGAACCGATCGGATCGCGCATCGTAGAGGTCCCGGAGGACACGGCTCGCACCGCACTGCGCGACCCAATTTCCGGGTTCGTTGCGTACGTTCCGCCCGGAACCCTCGCCCGTGGTGAGAACCTCGTGATGACGGGAGCCGGCAAGACGACAGCCTGCGGGATTTGTCACGGAGATGACCTGCGTGGCCTTGGGCCAGTGCCGCCGATCGCAGGGCGGGCAGCAAGCTACCTTATGCGGCAACTGTTCGACTTCAAGCACGGCGCTCGCGCCGGCGCGTGGTCACCACTGATGAAGAGCGTTGTGGCGAACCTCGATGAAGACGACATGATGGCGCTCGCAGCCTATGCCGCTGCGCAGGAACCCTAACTCAAGCGCGCCGACCGATATAGCCCGTCCGGCCGCGTCACCGTTCTCGCCACTCCCGCAGCGTCGCGGCGGCCGCCGGGCCCAAATCGATCGCCTCCATCAGTTCAGCGGTGTCGAACGTATCCGCGACATCGCGCCGCGCCCGATAGCGGTCCACTCCGATCACCGCCTCGCGTGGTTGCTCCGGAGTACCGAGGAGATCCAGTGCAACGTCCGGGTCGACGAAGCAGAACCAAGTCCTCCCGTCTTCGGTGATCCGGTCGTCCGGAGCAAAGCGCGGGACACGGGCCACCGACCCGGCGTCGGTCACGTGAAAGCACGGCGTGGTGACTTGGGGCCAGTCAGGGTGAGACTGATACACACCCTGAACCACAAGATCGCCAGCGAACACGACCTCTCCGATCCAGAGCGAGCCCTCTGACACCTGCTCCATGTTCTTGGACTCGACCCTGAGTCCCAGAACCGTGTCGCCAGGCTGCACGCTGGCAGGATCGAAGACGTTGGCAATCGTAACCACGCTGGCAGTCGGGGAAGGGGCGGCCGCCCCTTCCCCGACTGCCTTGTCAGCGACCGGTGCATCGGTCCGACACGCTGCCAGAAACAATACCATCACGATAGGTGAACGTCGCAGGTACGAAGACCTTGGGGCAGTCTGACCCAACCGGGCTATCTCAGGAGCGAGTCGTGTCCCGAGGCCATGAGCGCTCGCCGCGTCGGCAGCCTCAGTTGCCCGCCCGATCGTGCCGGTCAGCGGGATCGCGGAGCAGGCTAGGATGCTACCTTCTGGCGGCGTGCGAGGAAACCTACTTGTGTAGTCGCGCCTGCCTGGGTCTCATCCTTTCGGTCCATGCACGCTGTGAGGGGCAGAGCACAAACGAGAACTCCGAAAGCGCGGGGCATGATTGGGGCTCCGGAATGATGGAAATGGCGACCGTACTTCCGAGTGTAGCAACGTAGTGCTCCCCGGGAAAAGGCGCGCGCTTGGGTAGCGTAGCGGAACCTCCCGTTGAGCCAAGCCTATCAGCGCAACGTCCGCCTGCAGTGACCGCAGTCCCCACCCACTCCACACTCAGCCCATACGTGAACAACCGCTTGCTTCAGGCCCTACGTCGCGAGCCCGTGGATCGCACCCCCATCTGGCTGATGCGCCAGGCGGGACGCTCCTTGCCCCGGTACCGGAGTCTGCGCGAGGAACGACCCTTCTTCGAGGTCCTCAAGGATCCGGAAGCGTCCGCGGAGATCACGGCGCTGCCGCTGGACTACTATCCGCTGGATGCGGCGGTGCTCTATAACGACCTCGCCACGCCTTTCCTGGCCGCAGGCTTCGAGCTCGAGCTGCGGAAGGGGGTGGGACCGGTCGTCGATCGCCCAATCCGCTCGGCCGCGGACGTAGACGCGCTCCCGCCCTTCGAGCCCCGGGAAGCGCTCAAGTTCAACCTGGATGCGATCCGTATTCTGGTGGAACAACTCGACGTCCCTGTGCTCGGCTTCGTCGGTGCGCCCTTCACACTGTGTTCCTACCTCGTGGGCGGACCACGCTCGCGGGACCTAAGCGAGATCAAACGCTTCCTCTGGGAGGAGCCGAAGGCATGGGAGCGCCTGGCCGCTTACTGGACCGACCACCTGGCGGAGTTCTGCATCGCGCAGCACGAGGCCGGGGCCGCAGCGGTGCAGGTGTTCGATTCCTGGGCCGGGAGTCTCTCCCTGGAAGACTACCGCGACAGCGTGCTCCCGTGGAGTCGCCGGCTAATCGAGCGCGTGCGAGCGGCCGGGGTCCCGGTCATCCACTACTTCGGCGGCAATCCGGCCCTCCTGGAAGCGGTCACGGAGGCCGGCGGGGACGCCATCTCAGTCGACTGGCGCTTGCCCCTCGATGACGCGTGGCGGCGCATCGGGTACGACCGGGCAATTCAGGGAAACCTAGATCCCCTCGCTCTACTGGCCGGCACGGAGGTCGCGATCGGCAAGACCCGGGAGGTGCTCCTCCGGGCCGGAGGCCGCAACGGCCACGTGTTCAACCTCGGTCACGGCATCCACCCCGACACAGATCACAGGGTGATCGCCGCGGTTGTGAACGCGGTCCAGAGTTTCAACCTGGAGGAAGCGCGCGCCCATAGCGCGCAGGCGGAGGTGACCACGTGAGGGTCGGGGTCGTGCTGCTTAACTTCGGGGAGCCCGAGAACCCGACCCTCGATAACGTGACCACGTTCCTGGAACGGATCTTCCAGGCGAACGCGCCCCTGGAAGGCAGCGCCATAGAACCAAGCCAGGGGGCACGGAGCCTGGAGCTGGCCGCAGCGCGCGCACCCGAGCTGGTCCAGACCTATCGCGAAA
>Ga0114996_10005596_pt1 | contig 14698 bp, 11 predicted proteins | sample ArcticOcean_MG_C_4_FD_87039 | JGI IMG/M metagenome (GOLD analysis project Ga0114996, IMG submission 87039) | Marine microbial communities from western Arctic Ocean - ArcticOcean_MG_CB4_134 | ecosystem: Environmental > Aquatic > Marine > Oceanic | place: Arctic Ocean: Canada Basin | collected...
AGAAATGCGCGCCAGAGCGGCCCGCCCCAATCAGACACTCAGAGCCCCGCGCGTGAGCGCGGGGTCAAGTACACAAACAGGCCCGACAGCGCAACCAGATCTATACAAACACTCCGAGCCCCCGTCGGCAAGCGCGCCACCTCCGAGCCGGGCTTCCCAACAGAGCGGCGCCCGCAAGGGTGCGGTCGAGTCCGGCTGCTAGCCCACATTTCTCACCACCTGACGGTCGAAGCACGCAATAGGCGCGCCATTGCGTTCGTTGCGCTTGCTCGCCGTGCTCTACGTCCTGGGAGAGTACGAGTCTTTGCTCAAGCTGCGGTCGTCAAGCGGCGCGCGCCTCGTACTGACTGGCCTCTCATGCACTTTGCCTCGTCACCCGATGAGAAATGCGGGTTAGGTTTTTCGGCGGGGGGGGGCGTTTGCGGATGCGGTTTTCGTTTGGGATACATGGCATGGGCTACATAGCTTGGTTTGCACGACTTGGGTTGCCGCACTTCGGGCGCAAAACATGGAGTTAGTTACCGCTCTCTTACGGTCGCGGCTCTGAGTGTCGTTGTGGGGAATATTGCTTTCGCCAGCGCCGCTCTAGAAAATATCGCCGCGGGGGCAGAGGGCCTCGCCCTCGACGGTTACCGTTCGCCGGCCTTCGCTGCCTTCGCTCTTGTCGTAGGTGGTGAACTGGAACCGAACCTTCACTTGCTCGCCGAACTCCAGAAATTCGGCCTCTCCCTCGGTGTCGTGAGAGAACAAGCCGCCGCCGTAGAATGACCCGCCGAGCGTATTCTTCTTGTTCAAGTAACTGAATGCTACAGGATACTTTCCGGGCTTGGGGTCAAACTCTCTGGAGAAAAACAGGTTGGCGGAGTAGCTCTTACCTAGCTTGCGGACCGAAGCAGGCGCCGATGTGATGTTCAGCGTCCGAATGCCGCGACGATTCTCTGTGAGGCTGGCGGCCGCCGAGTCGACAGTTACCGTGACGTCACCGCTTGTCTCGAAGACGGTTTGCGCGCTTAACCCGGGGACGACGGTGATCCATAGCCAAGTGAGCAGGAGAAATCGGATACTGTGCAGCATTTCGACAGGGTATCGGAACCGGCCGAGATGGGCAAGAGGCATGGCGTTTGCGGACAGGGCGTTTGCGGACAGGTTACGACGCGGGCCGAACCAGGAGGGTGCGTGGGCGCTGCCGGTGCCGTGGCTGATCGAACGCGGCGCTGCCGGATGCGGTGCTCGGTGGCTGACCCTTCTCTTGCGGTCGAGGCTCTGATTGGACGATATAATCACAGGTCTAGCTATGCCGGAAACCGATTATTCAGAAAATCTGTTGTCTCGAGCCGCGAAGATCAAGCTCTTCTTGATGGATTGCGACGGCGTACTCACCGATGGGCATATCTACTTTTTGCCAGACGGGAAGGGCGGCTTGTTTGAGACCAAGAGTTTCGATTGCGAGGACGGCATTGCTTTGCAATGGGCGCACACAACCGGCATCGAGACTGGAATCATTAGCGGACGCGGTTCACCCGCCGTCGAGGAACGCGCCCGTTCAGTCCATATGAAGTATCTCTATCAGCGCAACACCCGGAAGCTGCCGCTTTTTGAAGAAATCTTGGCCGACTCGGGTTTGGCCGCTGAAGAAGTTGCCTATATTGGCGATGATGTGACCGATCTGCCGCTCCTCAAGCGCGCCGGTCTGGCCGCGGCGCCGGCAAACTCGCGAGTGTCGGGCAACCAGGCGGTGCATTTTGTTACCCCATCCGCTGGTGGAAAAGGGGCGGTGCGAGATGTGATTGAGCTGCTGCTGAAAGCCCAAAACCGCTGGGCGGAAATCATGGCGAAGTACGAGATTTAATGTTCCGAGACAGCGTGAAGGCGTGAACGGGAAAGGAAACAAGCTTATGCTGAAAGTCAGAGTCGAATACTGCGTCGCTTGAGCTCATCTGCCTAGAGCCGCCAGTATGGCGGAGACGCTGATAGCCGAATTCGAAGACCACATTGAAGCCTGGGAGCTGGTTCCGGGCCGCGATGCTCCAGCCAAAAGCGGCTGGGGCATGTTCGAGATTTCTATTGACGGTGCGCTGGTGTATTCCAAAAAAGCCACCGGAAAACATATTGAGCTGGATGAGTTCCGAAAGTTGATCCAAGATCGCATCGCGTGAAGCGCGGCTTTCGTTGCTTGAGCGCATCGCCGGTGTTGACCGATCTCCGGCGATGTTGGCGGATGTCCGGCGATCCAAATCAAACTGAAGTTTTTCTGAACGGGCCGCCATGAGAGCTTCGGCCAAACGAAACCGCAAGAATTCGGCGCCCAAGCAACCCCAAGGGTCGCCTGCTCAGACTCCATCCCGTGCCTCGAAGCGCGGCGGCGCCGCTCACCCGGCGTCTCGGTTCAACCATCCTTGGCTATTCGCCATCGCGCTGTTTGCCCTTGGCCTGCTGATCTACTCACCCGCCCTGTGGGGCCCCTTCTTTCTCGACGACTACGACCTGCTGGAGGCTTTCAGTACCGTCCGGATCGGCAAGTGGAAAACATTAATGAGCACGGGCCGCCCGCTGCTGATGCTGACTTTTATCGCGAACTACCGTCTTGGCGGTTTTGCGGATTCGTTCGGCTTTCATCTTGTGAACGTGCTTCTCCACTGCTTGAATGCGTTGCTGCTGTGGCGATTCTTGACCGCCTTGCTTAAGCCTGGCCGGATCGAGGACCTGATCCCTGCCTCGGTTCGTCCGATGCTGGTCTACGGCGTTCCGCTGTTGTTCTTGACCTCACCGGTTCTGACCGAATCGGTCGCCTACGTCAGTAGCCGCTCCGAGGTTCTGGGGGCGACGTTCTACATTGCCGCGTTGTGGCTGTTCGCCTCGTCTATGCGTGAGCGGCATCCCTGGGTTACGGCGTTCCTGATTGTTTTCCTTTTCGTCGCCTCATTCATGTCGAAGCAGGATAAGATTACGCTGCCCCTCGCTATCCTGTTGCTCGATTACCTTCTCATCGCCCGGCTGGACTGGCGCCGCATGAAGCCCAGTCTGCCGACGTATGGCCTGTTCTTGATCGGTACGATCGCCGGGTTCTTTCTGGTCATCCGGCCGTTCTTTTTCGCGATCTCGGCAGGATTCAATCTTCCCTGGGTCGAGTATTTGGTGACGCAGTTCCGCATGTACTTTCTCTATCTGCGGTTGCTTCTCGTGCCCTTCGGACTCAACGCGGATTGGGATATCGTGGCGTCCCAAACGATTTGGGAGAACCTATCCTGGCTCGCTCTTTTGCTGCTCGTTGCTCTTGTTGGCACGGCATTTCATCTGCGCCGGCGCGATCCGCTGATCTCGTTCGGGATTCTGTTTTATCTGGCTGTCCTGGCCCCCTCGACCAGCTTCTACCCACTGCTGGACTTCGCCGCTGAGCGCAGAATGTATTTGCCGAGCATCGGATTCTTTCTAGTCTTCGTTTTGATCGTTTCACGGATAGCGGGGGCCGCGGCCCGGGCGAAGCTCGCCGCCCTCGGCGGGCTGCTGCTGATCTATTCCTGGGGAACCTATGAGCGCAGCCGGTTGTGGGGCGACGATCTGGCGCTTTGGCACGATACGGCTGAAAAATCACCGCGGAAGTATCGCCCCTTGACCTGGATTGGCAAGCTTTATGATGAGCGAGGAAGAGGGCAAGACGCGGCCTACTACTGGGAGAAAGCCGAAAAGCTGGCTGAACCGGGCAGCAAGGACCACGGCTTCCTGCTTTCAAACTTGGGAGTAGCGAACGCCAAGCAGAAAAACTATGCGAAGGCCGCGAAATATTATCGAAGATCGCTTGAAATCTTACCGAAAGAAGAAGTGATCTGGGCCAACTTTGCCGTAACGCAGATTCGGCTGGGCCGTGTGAAAGAAGGGTGGAGCAACTTCCGGAAGGCCCTGAAACTGAATCCGTCGCAGCCCGAGATTTACGTCTTGCGGGCGCAGGAATCTTATCAACGAGGTTTGTACGCGAATGCCGTGAGCGACCTGGAGACGGCCCTCCAGATGCGTCCCGAAGACGAGAGCGTGCGCCGCAACCTGCAAGCCGCCCGGCAGATGGTTGGACAGTAGAGCGCGCGCCCGGAAGCTTACCTGGGCGACTCATCCAACCGCATAACCGCAATACGGCGATTCAGCGTAACGAGTTCGACCAGGCCGTTGAACTGGTCGCCGAGGGGTGGGCTTCGATCAGTCCAGGGTTGAGCGTATCCAAAGTTTCGGCTGAAACCCGGCTTCGGTAACCATTTCTTGCGGTTAGACGCCTTTTCAGCGGGCTTGTTTAGCTTGCCGCCCGGCTGGGCCTTCATGAGTTGGGCATCCGATTCGCCGATCCGGTCGCTCAGCGGCGCGGGAGGGGCTTTGTTGGGCGATCCTATAAACTGCCTGACCTGTGCGCTCCTTGCTGCCCGGCGCCGCCGTTCCGAGCCATAATGAGAGTGCTGAGAAGCTGAGATTGATGGCGAAAGCCACGCCCCCCGCCTCAGGGTTGCCAAGGGGCCAAGATTGGAACGGGCTGAACGCCCGTATCGGAAAGAGATAATTATCGTGGGAACTTGGGGAAAGCGGATTCTTGGCATTGTCATCGGGGCTGGCTTGGTCTTTTTTGTGGGATCGAGAGTCTATGAGATCCAGCAAGATCAGACCTCGGGAACGAAGAAAAAGAAGGGCAGAGGCCGTGTCGTCAGCGTCAACGTCACGGAGTCGCACATCGGGTTGGTGCGCGAAAATCTGGTCCTGACCGGGTCGCTGCGAGCCAAGAAATCGGTCGACGTCACCGCCAAAGGCACGGGCCGGCTTGAAAAGCTGCACTTCGACATAGGCGATCACGCGCGGCAGGGCGATCTAGTCGCCGAACTGGAAGACGACGAGCTTCAACAGCAGGTCCATCGTGCAACCGCCTCTATCGCGGTTAGCCAGGCGTCTTTTGAACAAAGACGCGCCGAGCGGGATAACGCTATCGCGGAGGTCAAACGGGCTGAGGAGCTGCTTGACGAGCAACTGATATCGCCCCAGGAGTTCGCGTCACGAAAGACAGGGCTAGCGGTCGTCAACGCCCAGGTGCGGCTCGCGGAGGCGCAAAAGCAGCAAGCCGAAGCCGAGCTGAGGGAGCTCAAGATCCGTCTGGCGCAAACCAAGATCTATTCGCCAATGACCGGAATCATCGCGAACCGCAACGTGGATGAGGGAGCACTTCTTAACCCTTCGATGCCGATTCTGCGAATCGTAAACTTGGCGACGATGGTCACGCGAGGCAACGTTCCCGAGCGCAACGTCGGCAGATTGAGAATCGGCAACGAAGCGACGGTGCGCGTTGACGCGATCCCTGACCGCGCATTTACCGGCCGGGTGGCCCGGATCGCTCCGGTGCTTGACGCCGCGACGCGCAGTGCGCTGATCGAAATTGACATCCTAAACTCCGGCGGCGGGTTGAAAGCGGAAATGTTCGCCCGCATCGAGTTGGACTTGGGCATGTCGAGGGATGCCATCCTGATTCCCCGCGCGAGCTTGGTCTACCGAGGAGAACAATCGGGAGTCTATACCGTCGAAGGGGACCGGCCGACATTCGTCGCCATCGAGACCGGCCTGACGCGGGATGATCAGGTCGAGGTTTTGGGCAATCTCGATGCGGGCGTCAAGATCGTCGGCCGCGGGGCCACGATGCTGCGAGAAGGCGACCGCATCCGTTCCGGCGGGGCTGGCGCTCCCGGCAAGTCCGCCAAGACAGACGGGACAGCCCCAGGCAAAAAGAAGAAGTCCGCGGCAAACCAGCCGGTTGCGGCCGGAGGGGGAGGCGGCGCTGTCGCCTCGAACACGCCCTAGCAGGCTAGTCATTGATGGAGCACCATGAACCTTTCTGAGTTTTCAATTCATCGAGCGGTCACGGTCCTGATGGGCTGCCTGATCGCAATGCTGCTTGGAGGCATCGCCTTCATGCGAATTCCGGTCGATCTGATGCCGGAAACCGAGTACCCCACGATCAGCTTCAATATTGCCTACGAGGGTGTCGCGCCAGAGGAGATGGAAACCTTGGTATCGCGCCCGCTCGAGCAGTTGCTCGCCGCCGCGCCGGGAGTGGAAGAGATCACCTCATCCTCTTCGGAAGGGCGCTCCAGCGTCCGTTGCCGTTTCGCCTACGGCACCGACATGGACGAGGCCGCGAACGACCTGAGAACTCGGGTTGATCGGCGCCGCACCTCTCTGCCGGACGACATCGATCCGCCGACTCTCTACAAATACGACGTCTCACAATACCCGGTCATGTTTCTGACCGTGGCGTCCGGTGAGATGGACGGTAAGGAGTTGCGTCATTTCACCGAGAAATACATCCAGTTCCGCATCGAGCGCGTGAACGGCGTCGCCCAGGCAAGGGTATCGGGCGGGTTGCGCCGCCAGATTCACGTCAACTTGGCGCTGGAAAAATTGCGCGCGCTCAACCTCTCTGTCTCGGGTGTGGTGCAAACCCTGCGGCGCGAGAATATCAATTTGCCGGTCGGCCCTGTCAGGGAGGGCCGCTATGAAGTGCTGTTTCGAACCGAGGGCGAATTCAAAAACGTCAACGACATTCTCGATGTCGGTGTCGCCACGAGAAACGGGGTTCCCGTTTACATTCGGGATATCGCCACGGTGGAGGACTCCCACGAAGATATCCGCTACATGGTGGCGGTAGACGGCAAGCCAGCGGTCAGGCTCTTTATCTACAAACAGTCCGGGGCCAACACGGTCGAGGTCTCCCAAGGCGTGCATGCCGAAGTCGTCAACCTCCTCAAGGAATATCCCGAAATTGCGGTGACAGCGCCCTGGGACTCGGCCGACTTTATCCGCGGAGCGATTCGAAACGTTCAGGAGGCGACCCTGGTCGGTGGCGGGCTGGCCGTGGTCGTGCTGCTGTTCTTCCTGCGCAGCATTACGAGTACGCTCATCATCGGCGTGGCGATTCCCATCTCCGTGATCGCGACGTTCGCGCTGATGTATTTCAACGGCTTTACGCTCAACATCGTTTCGTTCGGAGGGCTGGCGCTTGGCGTCGGGATGCTGGTCGATAATGCCATCGTTGTTCTGGAGAACATCTTCCGGCATCGCGAGCGGGGCAACGAAATCAAGCAGGCCGCCATCATCGGGAGCAAGGAGGTCTCGACAGCGATTTCGGCTTCGACCTTAACGACGATCGCGGTGTTCGTTCCGGTTCTCTTTATGGGCGGAATGTCGGCGCAGACGTTTCAGCAGCTTGCCTGGGTCGTTTCTTTCGCTCTGCTGTGCTCGCTCATCATCGCGATCACGGTGGTGCCCCTGCTCTGCTCCCGCTTCCTACCGGATGTGTCAGCGGGCCGAAAGCGCGGCGGTGTTGGCGGCTGGTTCTACCGTGTCATGGGCAGTCTCCAGGACGGCCTGGCCGATCGCTATGGCGCCGTCATTTCTTGGTCGCTCGATCATCGTTTGACCGTGGTCGGGTGCGCCACGGCGTTGTTCGCTGGATCGCTGTATTTGGCGCCCCTGATCGGGGTCGAGTTGGAACCGGAAGTCGACGAAGGCTCGATTCGCGTGAACCTCGATCTCGAGCCCGGCACGCGCGTGGAGATTACCGACGCCGTGGTGCAGCGAGTTGCCCGGATCGCTCGGGAAAACATACCTGAAATAAAGAACATCATGACCGAGGCGGGAAGCGCCAGCACCTACCGCGCCGAGGGCACGAACCAAGGAGAACTGCGGATCGAATTGATCGACCAGACCCTGCGCGACCGCAACGCGGCGGCTATCGTCGAGGAGCTTCGGCCGCTGATGCACGTCGAGCCCGGTATGCTGATCCGCACGCGCGTGAGCAGCGGCATGCGCCGCCGTGGCGGCTTTGGGGGTGACGACCGGCTCTCGGTCGAGGTTCGGGGCCACGACATGGCTATCATGAAACGTCTCGCGGACCAGGTTCGCGAGACGATGATGTCGGTCGACGGCGTCGTCAACTCTCAAGTCAGCCAGCGTCCCGGGTTACCGGAAATGCTGGTTTCGGTCGACCGCCAGAAGGCAACCAGCATGGGCCTGTCCGTTTCCGAGGTGGCCGAAACGCTAGAGACCGCTATCGGGGGCACTCGTGCCTCGATGTTCCGCGAGGAAGGAGACGAATACGACATCCTCGTGCGCCTCCGCGAGGAAGACCGTCTGAGCATCGGCCAAGTGTCCCAGGTACCGATCACCCTGCCCGATGGACGCGTTGTTCCGGCCGAGAGCATCACCCGCATGCGGCGGCAAGAAGGCCCTTTTGAGATCACGCGGGCCGACCAGGAGCGCATCATCGTCGTCGGTGGCACGGTCGGTGGCCGCGACCTCGGAAGTATCGTCACCGACCTGGGAACGGCCCTGGAGGGAATCGAGCGCCCCAACGGTTATGAGTTCATCTTCGGCGGTGAGTTCGAAGAACAGCAGGAGGCGTTCCAAGAAATGACCTTCGCGGCCATTCTGGCTTTGATCCTGGTCTACATGGTCATGGCGTCGCAGTTTGAGTCATTGAGGGATCCGTTTATTATCTTGTTCTCGATCCCACTGGCGCTGATCGGCATCGTCTTGATGCTGCTGCTGACCGAGACGACGTTCAATATTCAGGGGTTTCTGGGACTCATCGTCTTGCTGGGCATTGTCGTGAACAACGCTATCGTTCTGCTCGACTACACGAACCAGCTTCGGCGCGAACATAACTGCGAGCTTCGCGAAGCGGTGATTACCGCCGGCAAGAGACGCCTCCGTCCCATTTTGATGACGACGATTACGACAATACTGGGGCTGGTGCCCATGGCGCTCGGACTGGGTGAGGGCGGCGAGCTGCAAGCGCCGATGGCCAGAGTGATCATTGGCGGGCTGACGACCTCCACTCTGATTACCTTGGTGTTTATCCCCGTTATCTACATGACGCTCGAGCAGCGGGCCGAAAGAGCCGCGCAGCGGCGGGCCATGGTGACTGGCCTGGAACCGGTCGAATCCACGGGCGACTAGCCCGCATTTCTCATCGGGTGGCGAGGCAAAGTGCATGAGAGGCCTGTCAGCACGAGGCCCGCGCCGCTTGACGAGCGCAGGCGTACTCTCACTGTCCGTTGAGCACGGCGAGCAAGCGCAACGAAATACTGGCGGGCCTCGCATGTGCTTGGCCCGTCAGCCGGTGAGAAATGCGGGCTAGGCTACTCGGTTCGAGCATCGAAAGCCCACCGGATTTTTTGGGCCAGCGGATGAGCCTCCAGCGAGAGGTTCACGCTGAATCTTCCCGACTTTTCCATCCAAGGACCCGTCATGGTTCTGAAGGGCTGCGTGATGGCCGTCCGGCGCGCACTCTCGTTGAACCCAGCCTGAACCGTTCGTCGCAGCCGCATCCAGATAGCAACTCTAAGTGTCGGCTTTCAGTCTTCGACCCCAGTGCCCGAACGGCGCATGCTCCAGGACATCGCCAGCCGCCATAGCGCGCCCCCGATGAGCATCGTGTAAACCGGCACGTATTCCATTAGCCGGAATTCGTCACTGTCTTGCCAGACTCCCAACAGCTCGTAGCGAATCAGGATGTGATAGGAGAGGCTCACCAGCGCCGTCCACAGCAGGAGTGCGGCGTTCGGAAAGATCACCAGGAACGGCAGCAGCCAGCTGAGATACCAGGGAAAGCAATTGGCTGCCAGAAACAGGAGCAGTAGTACCGCCCATTTTGCCGAGCGAACGAGCGACAGCGGGTCCGCCCTTGCGACGACTGGATTTTCTTCGGGTAGCGCGGCCTCGATGGGATTCTCTACGTTCACCGCCCGCGCATCCGCCGTGCTACTGTCCGCCACCCCGAGGCTAGTCCGGCCCCACTTCCCCCAAAGATCCTTCCCCCAAAGGTGATTTGCCCAAAGCAAGACCAACCCGCCGGCCAGAAGCCGCTTGACCCACATCGTCCCGGCATTGAAATCTTCATCGACGGCCCAATAGATCAACGCATAAAGGCTGTCGTTGTTCCGCCACCCACCGACGAATCCGGCCAAAATCTCCTCGACCTTCGAGATGCCGTCCAGGTAGGGCCAGCTTACGGCCAGCGCGATCGGGATAGCAACCAGCGCGGCCCGGTAGCGAAACCGCCAGCGCTCTCCTTCACGCTGAACCAGAAAAAGGGGGAACAGAATCACCGGCCAGAACTTCGTGAGCGCCGCCAGCGTCAGCCAGCTCCATCCCCAGACCCAACGCTGCTTGAGGGCCGAGGTCAAGGCCAAGACCATGAACAAAACCGCCACCGCATCGTTGTGTCCTTGCGCCCAAAACTCAACGATCGTCAGTGGCGACCACAGGTAGATCAACAGCCATTGCCGGGGCAGGCCCAGGGCCGTGAGCAGCCCTCCCAAGGCCATGGCGACCGCTATCTCGAACAGCGCGAACGGCGCCTTGAACCACCACACCTGTTTTCCTTCATCGGGTTCCAAGACTGAGACCATCCGATAGTAGGCAACATAGGATCGCTCGAGCACGGGACCGTAGACCGATGGCAAATCCTTGCGGTTCACGCTTGGATAAGTGGTATCGCGCAGTGACTCCCAGCGCGGGTCCTGGGGAACTTCCGTGTAGGGGTCCCCCCCCGCTGCTTGCAGCTTGCCTTGCCAGCGATACCGGTTCAGGTCCTCGGAAAGCATCGGATCGAGCGGGAACACCGTCAGCCGGAACAAGATTCCAGCGCCCCAGATCAGACCGATCCAGCGGCGGGAGAGAGCGCCATCGCCGCCCGAATTCGTGATCAGAAAACAGCAGACTAGGTACAATAGTGAAGCAAGAAGATGAGCAGTGATGAACTCGGCGGCTTGCAGCTTGAAGTTTTCCAACCGATGCAGGCTCAAAAAGGCCGCTTCGAGAAGGACGGCGAGCGGCAGGATGAGCCGGTAAGAAGTGGTAGCCATCCCTGAGCGGGTGGCCGGCGGTTGACTCCTGATCATGATCTCGGCTTTATTTCCGCTCTCAATGTTTGAGATCGCATCATCGGGCCTGCGCGGCTGGATGGAAGATCTTGTAGCCGGAGTGCTGCCGAGCGTCTATCAGATTAGCTCGTTTGATTGGGTCCTGGTGGGGCTCTACCTCGCGACGATGGTCGTTTTGAGCTGCTACGGCCTGCACCGCTACCAACTGGTCTACCTCTATCACAAGCACAAGCGGAACACTCCTGGCGAGCCCGAAGGCCGCTTCGAGAAGCTGCCCAGAGTTACAGTGCAGTTGCCGATCTACAACGAGCAGTATGTTGTCGAGCAGCTTCTCGAATCCATTTGCCGGCTGGACTATCCCCGGGACCTGCTGCAGATCCAGTTGCTCGATGATTCGACCGACGAAACGCAGCAAGTGGCGCGCGCCGCCTGCCGCCGCCTCGCGGAGTTGGGTCACCCGGTTGAGTACCTTCACCGGAATCATCGCACCGGTTACAAGGCCGGGGCGCTGCAGGCAGGTCTGGCGACCGCGCGTGGAGAATTGATAGCGATCTTCGATGCGGACTTTTCACCTGACGCTGACTTCTTGTACAAGACCATTCACTACTTCACGGATCCGAAAGTCGGCATGGTGCAGGGGCGCTGGACGTATCGCAACCGCAACCACTCGCTGCTCACCAGGATTCAGGCGATCTTGCTTGACGGTCACTTCGTTTTCGAGCACGGGGCGCGGTCGCGGTCGGGCCGCTTCTTCAACTTCAACGGCACGGCCGGTGTTCTGCGAAGAACGACAATCGAGGACGCGGGCGGCTGGCAGTTCGAGACGCTCACCGAAGACACGGATCTCAGCTATCGCGCCCAACTCCGGGGCTGGAAATTTCTCTACCTGCCGCAACTGGAAGTGCCGTCGGAGTTGCCGGTCGACATGACCTCGTTTCAGGCTCAGCAGGCACGCTGGGCCAAGGGCTTGATCCAAACGGCCAAGAAGATTTTGCCGCTGTTGCTGCGCTCGAACCTGCCGCTGAAGGTCAAGGCCGAGGCCTGCTTTCACCTGACCGGAAACATCTCCTATCCGCTGATGGTGGTCCTCTCGATTCTGCTTTTACCGGCGATCGTCGTGCGTTATTACCATTGGAGCGGGCAGCTTCTTTACCTTGACATCCCGTTGTTTCTGGGTACGTTCAGCTCACTGTCGACCTTTTATGTGCTCAGCCAGAAGGAGCTATACCCTCGCCGGTGGCGGCGGGCCGCGCTGATGCTTCCGGCGTTAATGGCGGTGGGGATTGGGCTGACGCTGACGAACGCCAGAGCCGTCATGGAGGCGCTGCTGGGGATCGCATCGCCTTTCCAGCGGACAGCAAAATACTCGACCGATCAGAGTCGTGCCCAGCTAGCCCGCGGCAAGTACCGCGTCCGCGGCGGCTGGCTACCCACGGCTCACCTGGCGGCCGGGAGCTATTTTGGCTTTTGCATTCTATGTTGTCTGCTGATCGGCAACTGGGCGACCATGCCTTTTCTGATGGTTTTCGTAATGGGGTACTACTTTACCGGTGTGCTGATGCTGGTGCAGTCTCGTCAGAGCCGCCTGGCTAGCCGGGCGCGGGGGCTGCTGGAATAACCGCGCTGGGGGAGCAGGGAAGGAAGGCGCGGCTTCTGGAGTACAGGGAAGCTCGGCCTGATTGAGATTGCTTGCTGTGGATACAGGACTCCCGCTAACCGCTCTCTTACGGTCGCGGCTCCGAGACACTGTCTGAATCGCTATACGCTATGTCTGAACAGATACTGAACGCCGTCCAAGTCGAAGGGCTGACCTACAGCTACAACGGAACCGAGGCTTTGCGCGGGATCGACTTTGCCGTCCGCACCGGGGAGATTTTCGGGCTGCTGGGGCCTAACGGCGGCGGTAAAACAACGGCATTTCGGATACTTTCGACGCTACTGTTGCCAGACGGCGGCAATGCGAGCGTCTTTGGGGTGGATGTGGTGCGCGATCCGCTGGCGGTGCGGCGGCGCATCGGGGTCGTTTTCCAGAATCAAAGCCTCGACCGGCGTTTGACAGCGAAGGAAAACTTGGTCCATCAGGGTCACCTCTATGGCCTCCAAGGCAACCTGCTTGAGCAACGCATCGATGAGGTGCTCACCCGGCTGGGTCTGGCCGATCGCGCAGCCTCGATTGTAGAAAAGCTCTCTGGCGGACTGCGACGCCGAGTCGAGCTTGCCAAGGGGCTGCTTCACCAGCCAGACCTGCTGCTCCTCGACGAGCCCAGTACCGGGATCGATCCTGGGGCGAGGCTGGACTTTTGGGAATATCTCCAACTGCTGCGGCGGGAAGAAGGGGTTAGCGTCCTGCTGACCACTCACTTGCTCGACGAAGCCGACAAGTGCGATCGTCTGGCGATCCTCGACCGCGGGGCCATTGTCGCGGACGGCACGCCAGGCGAGCTGAAGAGCCGAATCGGTGGCGATATGATTGCCCTCACCAGCAACGATACCGATGGCCTCGCCGCAAAGCTCCCGCAAGCGATCGGGGTCACGCCGCAAGTGATCGATGGCCGGGTTCGGTTCGAGCATACAGACGGGCCGCGGCTCGTTGCGCGGCTGATGGAGGCGCTGCCGCGGCAAATCGAATCCGTGACCGTTTCCAAACCTTCCCTCGAAGATGTTTTCATTCATCTGACCGGGCATCGTTTTCAGCAACAAACGCCGGACGAGGATCAACGATAGAATGAGGTTTCAGCCGGGCGAGCAGTGAGCCCCTTTTGCGTCGAGGATTCTCGGACTCTTTGAATCACCGTGAGCGGTACGGGATCGAACCGGCTCCCGAGCGTAGCGGCCGAGCATGAACCGGCGTGGGCACCACCTACATGGGCGCCACCCACATGGCGCCAATCTACACGAGCATCAGTCCAGACCCTATGGCTAATCACGGAACTAGCGTTGCCACGGCGCAAGAGCCCGCCGAAGCGGCGATCACGCCAGCGGCCGCGCTTATCTCCAGACCCTCGGTTCAGCCGCGGCTTTGGCTGAGCGTGGGGACTTTATGGTCTCGTGAGATCCGGGGATTCTACCGGCAGCGAAGCCGCGTGATCGCGGGCCTTGCCACGCCGCTCATCTTCTGGCTGCTGCTGGGCTCTGGCTTTGCCAACTCGCTGCGCGAATCTGGCGACACTGGTAGTGGCTCGCTCCAATTTTTCTTCCCTGGAATGGTGGCGCTGGTCGTCCTATTCACAGCGATTTTTTCCAACATCTCGATCATCGAGGACCGGCGCGAGGGATTCCTCCTGTCGGTCTTAGTGGCGCCGGTTTCACGGATGGCCTTGGTGCTCGGGAAGATCCTGGGAGCGACGACGATTGGCTTTATCCAGGGACTGGTGTTCTTGCCCTTCGCGCTGCTGTTAGGTATCTCGGTTGAACTCTCAAAGCTGCCAGCTATGTTCGCGGCGATTCTGCTGACCTCTTTTGGCCTGACGGCTTTGGGATTTTGTTTCGCCTGGTGGATCAACTCCGTGCAGGGCTTCCATTCGATCATGAACGTGGTGCTGATGCCGCTATGGCTGCTCTCGGGCGCGGTATTCCCAGCCGAGGGCGCCGCGCGCTGGATGCAGTGGCTGATGGTCGTCAATCCGCTCAGTTACGGAGTGACGGCGCTGCGGCGTCTTTTCTCTTCAGGGGACGCGGTGAGCGGAGCGCCGCTTGCGGTCTGTTTTGCGGTGATTTTCGGGTTCAGCGTTGTGACGCTGGCAGCCGCGTTTTATTTGGCCAGCCGGACTTCATCGCGCAACCTTGCCTAG
>Ga0114996_10005599_pt1 | contig 14695 bp, 6 predicted proteins | sample ArcticOcean_MG_C_4_FD_87039 | JGI IMG/M metagenome (GOLD analysis project Ga0114996, IMG submission 87039) | Marine microbial communities from western Arctic Ocean - ArcticOcean_MG_CB4_134 | ecosystem: Environmental > Aquatic > Marine > Oceanic | place: Arctic Ocean: Canada Basin | collected...
CTCGGCTCAGCACTTCGCCGCGCCTCAACTCTTTGTCGTTCATCCATGTCCTTTCCAATCTCGGCTCCTCCTTCGGAGCCTCAGATTAGGGGACATTTCTATTGGGCGCGCAAGGGGACATTTCAACTGGGCTACAACACGATAACTGTCGCCTAATTGCAACGATAACTGTCGCCTAATTGCAACGATAGCTGTCGCTGTCGCTCTCTTAGCGCAGGGCAGCTTCGCACGCTCGGCACGCTAGAAAAACCATGCCTCGGCAGATCAGAGTGGGTCGCTTGCCGGCAGGCAAGGATGCCTGCTCCACTGTGCTGCCAGGCTCCGTGCCCGCTTGCATTGGGCTACTCTGTTTGGGTGTGGAGTTGGCATCCCTGTTTCCGCGCGGACTCTCTGATCCGTGTCGAGCCAGCGTCCTGCTCCACGTGGGACAGCCGTCCTTGCCTGTCAAGCTTCCATGTGAGGCGGGCAGCCCTGCCGGCCATGACGATAGCCCCCTGAACCGACTATGCCCAACATCCTAGTGATTCGCATCCCTTGCGCCATACTCGCGTTTTTCCTGGCGCTTTGCATTTCCACACGAGTCATCGCCGAAGAACCAGATATCGCGACATTCCGCCAGTGGGTCAAATCAGCCGGCTTAGCCCCGGACGATCTCCGGCCCTGGCCCGAGCTGCGGACGACAAGCGGCCGCGCCTATCGCCAGTCGAACGCGGTCCTGCTGTCCATCGATCGTCTTCCGGCGAATGGCACGATCTCGTTTCCACGATTGAACAACATGTGCTCTCTGGTGTACTGGCTGGGCGACGCGAACCGGTATTCGTTGCGACTTACGCAAACCGCTACGGACTGGACGATTCACCTGCCGCAGGCACAACCGGAGGGCGCGCATCCGGTTGTCGTCTTGCGCACGGAAGGCGAGCCTTACTTGCCCGCGGCCCCGTGGGTCGTCGCGCAGGCCCAGGACGGCTCGGTGACACTCCCGGCCCGCCACGCGGCCGTTCACGGTGAAAAGCTCCAATACGAGCCGCAGCCGCATAAGAATACGCTGGGCTATTGGGTGAATCCGAAAGACTGGACCGAATGGCATTTCGAAACTAGCAAGCCGGGCGAGTACGAAGTTCACATACTCCAGGGCTGCGGCGAAGGACAGGGCGGCAGCGAAGTTGTCTTTACAGCGGGCGAAGAGACGCTCGCATTCGAGGTGGAAGACACCGGCCATTTTCAGGACTTTCGTTGGCGCCAGGTCGGCAAGCTGTCGATCGAAGCGGGCCAGCAGGTCCTGACCGTGCGTGTGCAGCGGCTGGCTCGTAACGCTGTTATGGATCTGCGCCAGGTGCTGCTGTTGCCGGAGTAGGAGCTGCCGAATCCTTCAATTCAGCCGCGGTGAATCCGCGAGCCGCGGGGAGCGCGGGGCGTGAGGGTAGTCGCGTAAGGGCGACGGAAGTCCACGCGCGGCAGGCAAGGATGCCTGCCCCACTGTGCCGGTCCGGAGGCGCGAGGCGGCGCGGCAGAGCATTGCGCTACGTCAGTTGCGAATCCCTTCCAGCAGCTGCAAGGCCCGGGCGACTTTCGCATTGCCGGGCTCCAGCTCATTGGCTTTGCGCAGCGCTGTTTCGGCTTCCTTGAATCGTCCCAGCGCCGCCAGTGTCAGTCCGTAATTCTTGTGCGCCTCGGCGTAACCCGGGTCCTCTTCGACCGCACGACGCAACTGCGCTTCCGCCTCAACGTTCCGTCCTTGCCTGCCGTAGAGAACCGCGAGATTATTGCGAGCTGGGGCATACCGCGGATTCGCCCGAATAGCGGCCTTCAGCGATTTCTCCGCTTCGGCGAAGCGGCCCGACTGCGTATGAATGATCCCGAGTTCGTTGTGGGCCTCGGCATAGGCGGGGTCCAGATCAACCGCTTTCTCGAGAGCTTCCATGCGCAAGGTTTTCTGCCGTGCGCCCCTCGCTGCCTCGTCCTCGGGGCCGGCGGCGGTCCCGCCAGCCGCAAGCGCCCCGCCGCCCGCCAGTGCCAACGCCGTGCCGTAGTAAAGCTTGGCATTCCGCGGGCTATATGCGATCGCCTGGCGATACTCCTTCAGAGCCGCCGCCGCATCGCCTTGCTTGAGATAAGCGCTTCCCCGGGCGGCTGCCTTTTCGGCCATGCCCTCGCCGCGGCTAAGCCGCTTACGTTCCTCGAAGGCAGCTCGCTCGCCGCGAACAGCCTCGGTGTCGCCGAGTTCCTGCAAGACAGATAGCAGCTCGAAGCGGACCTCCTGAGCTTCCGGATCTAGCTCCTTCGCGCGCTCCAGGTGTTCCCGCGCTTGCTCCAGTTTTTTCTGGCGCCCCAGGACAACGCCTAAGTTGAACTGAACTTCTGCGTCGGCGGGCCGCAACTGGGCTGCCTCTCGCAAGACCGCTTCCGCCTCCCCGAATCTCCCAAGCCCCTGTAGCGCGATTCCGCGAATGCTCCAGACTTCAAACCCGTCCAGCTCGGGCGGCGACTGCTCGCTCCAGCGGCCGGTGAGATCGAGTGCTTCTTGGTGGTTCTCGATATTCACGAACGCCTTGGCCGCGAAGAGCCGCGCGAGGTGATGGGCCGGGTCAAGACGTAGCGCTTCGGTGAAATGCTTCGCGGCCTCGGCGTAGCGATCAACGTGCGCATAGGCCGTGGCAAGATTGAACCGTCCGGCGAAATGACTGGGGTGAGCTTCGACGAGCCGGTTCAGCGCTCCGATCGCCCCTTCCGCATTGCCATTGTTGGAGTGCGCCAGACCGAGAAGAAGCAAATATTCTGCTTTTGCCGGGGTGATCCGCGGAGCTTGTTCGAGGTGGGTAATCGCGGCCGAGTAGCGGTCTTGCGCCACGCGGATTTTCGCCAGACGGAAGCGGGCTATTGTGGATGCCGGGTCGATGCGGATCGCCGCTGTGAATTGCTGGGCGGCGCCGTCGGTGTCGCCGCTGTCGGCCAGCACGGACCCGAGGGCAAGCCGCGCGTCGAGAAACTCGGGCCGCAGCGCCGCGGTTTTCTTCAGGTGCGGCAGCGCCAGATCGAGCCGGCGCTTCTGCAAATAGGTCAGCGCCAGATCGAAGCGGGGCTCCCAAGACTCGCTGTCCAGCTCGACCGCTTTCTCGAATGCGAGGATGGCGCAGTCGAGATCACCGCGCTGTTTCAGGTAGTCGCCCTTGGCGCTGTAGGCCGGGGAATCCGGCGCTGCGGCAATTGTGCGTTCGATATCGGGTGGGGCCGAGCAGCGCTGCTGGCCGGGAATCGGTGGCGCCAGAAGCGCAGCCGCAATCACCGCCGGCGGCCAACGCACCAATGTCAACACCCGCATGCGGTTCCAGTTTAACGGAGTTGAACGCGGGGATCCGTGTGTCTTAAGAAGCGCCTAACGAGTAGAATAGGGGCGACGCCGCGGGTGGAAGATCTCGCATTCTGGGCGAGCGGGAAACGCGATGGGTTATTCGAAAGTAAACGCTCTTCTCTCGTCGCTTGTCTGCGTTGCGGCCGCGGCTTTACCCGCCCTTGCACAGAAGGCTTCCCAAGATACCTCCGCAACGCAGCTACGACCCGCGGCGGCGGAACCCGTCGCGACCGGCCACCAGCGCATGCTCGATTTGCTCGACCAGATCCGCCGCCGCGGTGCCGTCGAGAATATCTACACTGGGGCCGATCTCCACGCAAGCGAGCGGGAGGAGTTGCGAACCCTGCCCGCCGACGCACCAGATAGCGAAAAAGCCCGCCTGCACATGCTCGTTGGCAAGGACGAGTTGCGACTTGGCAACAATCGCGAAGCTGTCGAGCACCTGCAAGCGGCCTACAAGCTGTCGGACAAAGGCGCCGTGCAGCCAGCCTTTCAGCTATCGATCGCCTACCTTCGCTTGGGAGAAGCCGAGAACTGCCTGGCACATCGAAATCCGGAAAGCTGCATTCTGCCGATTCGCGGAGGAGGGATTCATCGCGAGCAAACCGGAGCACGCAAGGCGATCGACTATTTGGCGGAAGTTCTCGAAAAGCAACCGGACAGCTATGGCGTCTTCCTCAACCCCGGCCATCTCACCGCCCGCTGGCTGTTCAACTTGGCTCACATGACCGTCGGGGAATACCCCAGCAAAGTCCCCGAGCACCTGCTGATCCCGCCGGAGCGCTTTGAGGTCAAGGAGAACTTCCCGCGATTCCACGACATCGCCGCCGATCTCGGCCTCAATGCAATGACGCTGAGCGGCGGTGTCATCGCCGACGATTTCAACAATGATGGATGGCTGGATATCGTGGTTTCCGATTGGAGTCCCGGCGGGCAACTGCGCTATTTCCAGAACGGCGGAGACTCTACATTTTCTGAAAAAACGACAGAAGCGGGCCTAACCGGGCTCTTCGGCGGCCTCAACCTGATCCAAGCCGACTACGACAACGACGGCGACACCGACATCTTCGTCCTGCGAGGGGCCTGGCTTGAGGAGGTCGGGCGAGGCTACCCGAATTCGCTCCTCCAGAATGACGGCAAGGGGCGTTTTCTCGATGTGACGTTCGAAGCCGGGTTGGGCGAGAATCACTTCCCGACGCAAACCGCGGCCTGGGCCGACTACGACAATGACGGCGACGCGGATCTGTATGTGGGGAACGAAAACTTAGCGAGCCAGCTTTTCCGCAACAACGGCGACGGGACGTTCACTGATGTCGCCAGGCAAGCGGGCGTCACGAATGATGATTTCGCCAAGGCTGTGATCTGGGGCGACTACGACGGCGACCGCCTTCCCGACCTCTACGTTTCCAACTTTGGCGGACCGAACCGGCTCTATCACAACAACGGCGGCGGGACGTTCACTGACGTCGCTGCTGACGCGGGCGTGACCTATCCGTTCAAGAGCTTCCCGGCGTGGTTCTGGGATTTCAACAACGACGGGAACCTCGACCTTTTTGTCTCTGGTTACCAGTGGAATGTCAGAGACGTGGCGGCCGATTACATGGGTCTCCCCGCCATGGAAACGGAACTCGACAGCCTGTACCAGGGCGACGGCCGAGGGGGTTTCAGTGAAACCGGGTCCGCGCTAAACTTGACCCGAATCACACAGCCGATGGGTTCCAATTTCGGCGACCTCGACAACGACGGATTCCCCGACTTTTATCTCGGAACCGGCTACCCCGATTACGAGGGTCTAATGCCGAACCTGCTATTTCACAACGAAGGGGGCAAACGGTTCGCCGACGTGACGGCGGCAGCGGGCGTCGGGCATTTGCAAAAAGGCCATGGGGTGGTTTTCGCGGACTTTGACCACGACGGTGACCTGGACATTTTCAGCGAATTGGGCGGAGCGTTCGCCGGAGACGTCTTCGGCAACGCCTTGTTCGAGAACCCCGGTTTCGGCAATCACTGGATCGTTGTGAAGCTCACTGGCGTCGAATCGAACAGCTCGGCGATTGGGGCGAGAATCCGCGCGGAAATCGTGGAGGGCGGCGAGAAGCGTTCTGTCTACACATGGGTCAACAGCGGAGGCAGTTTCGGCGCCAATCCGCTGCGCCAGCAGATCGGGCTCGGCAGCGCCGAAAAGATCGAGAGTCTGGAGATCTACTGGCCGGCTAGCGGCCAAACCCAGCGGTTCCGCGATGTGGGAGTCGATCAGTTTATTGCCATCACCGAAGGGGAAGAGGAATACGAGACTCTGCCCCATCAGCCGGTGAAGTTTAGGACGAAGCAACTGCCGGCTGACGCCCCGTAAGTTTGTGTGAGACTCGGGGTCGATTGAAGCGTGGTCTGGCCGTGACCGCACTCCGATAGTGACCTCGTCGCGCTGACTACGCTGGACAGCACCCTTGCGGGCGCGGCTCTGTTCAGGTCTCTCATGTAAACTTGTGGTGTGCCCGTGCCAAGGCCGCGATCCCAGCACCGACGGCAGCTCTATCTGGCGGCGTGCCTCTCTCTCGCCTGGAGCGGATACGCTTTCGCGCAATCCAATTGCGATCCGCCCGACGAACTCAAGCAGGCGCTCGCGGCCGACCCTTCCGCGGGCGCGTATAACGCCCTTGGGGGCGTCTTCGCGCAACAGAACCGCATGGATTGCGCTATCCCCGCCTTCCTGAAATCGATCGCGCTTGACGCGGAATACTGGGAGCCCCGCTTCAACCTGGGGCTGGCGCTGGCCAAGGGTCAAGAGCCGAGAAAGGCCGCCGAGCAGCTCGAAGCCGCCGTCCGCCTGAAACCGGCCTCCTTTCAAGCCAAACTCGCCTGGGGCTTCGTCCTGCTGGAGTTGTCCGATCCAGCCGCCGAGAAACCCATCCAGGATGCCTTGGCCCTGCAGCCTGAATCTCCACAAGCGCTATTCGGGATGGCTCGCGTGCGTATGCATCAGCGCCGCTATTCAAGCGCCGTCACATATCTCAACAAGGTAAGTGAGGCGAGTCCCAATAACATTGACATCGAGCTGATGCTCGGAGCTGCCTACGCCCAGGATGGCAAACTCGAAGATGCGATCCGGGTCCTGGCAAAGCTGGTGGAAAACAACCCCACCGCGGCGCCGGCGCATTTCAACCTGGCCACCGCCTACGCCCAAGCGGAGAACTTTCCCGCTGCCGCCGAGCATTACCAGAAGGTTCTCGAGCTGGACCCAAGCAACAACGCTGCCCGCATGTCGGCGGCGAAGGCGCTGGCGAATTTTTCCAAACACGAGGAACTCCTTGAACTAGTGGCAAGGTTCTCGGCGAAGCGGCCCGCCTCCGTTGACGAATTCGAGTTGCACCACCTCAGGGGCGTGGCGTTGCGGGGACTGGGCCGCTACGGCGAGGCCGAAACCGATTTCGCCCGGGCCGCCGAGCTGCGTCCGAATCACTCCGACACGCGCTACAACCTCGGGTTCGTGTTGTCGCGGCAAAAGAAATACGAGCAAGCCAAGATTCATCTGGAGAAAGCAAAGGAGCTGGACCCCGCTTCGGCCGACATCCGCTTCCAGCTCGGACGCGTCTTGCAAGGTCTTCAGGAAGCCGACCGCGCGAAGGCGGAGTTGCAACAGTTCCAGCAAAAAAAAGAACAAGACTTGGCCGTCAGCCGCGCCGAAACCGCCGCCTCGAAAGGTAACGCTGCGTTAAACGAGGGAGACGCCGCCCAGGCGCTTGAGAACTACCAGGAAGCGATCGCCGCCAATCCGACCGATGCCCGGCTCTACTACGATCTGTCGCTGGCCCATAACGCGCTCGGCAACAAGGGAGACCAGCAGCAAGCTCTAGCAAAAGCAATCGAGCTGGACCCGAGCCTGGAAAAGGCCCACAACGACCTGGGCATCCTTTACCTGAATATCGCCTGGTACGACAAGGCCGAACCGTCGCTGACAAAGGCGATCGAGCTGAACCCGCAGTACGCCGAAGCCTACAACAACCTCGGCGTGCTCTATGGCCGCCAGGGACGCAACGACGAATCAGAAAAGCACTTTCGGCGAGCCATCGAAGACGACCCCGCCTACAGCCAAGCCTACCTCAACCTTGGCTTGATGCTGGCGGGACAAGAAAAGTACAAGGAGGCCGAAGTCGAGGTTCGAAAAGCCGTTGAGCTGAGTCCGGAAAGCGTGCGGCCATTGACGGCGCTCGGCATGGTGTTGACGAAAATGGGCCGCACCGAGGACTCCCTGGCGACGCTGCGGAAGGTGATCGAGCTGGATCCGAATTCCGCTGAAGCGCGTCTCAACCTGGGCATCGCGTTGGCCGACGGGCACAACGTCGACGAGGCCCTCGAGGTCTTTACCGAAGCGGTCCGGATGGCGCCAGAATCGGCGGCGGCTCGCTTCAACAGGGGCCGTATGCTTTTCCAACTGGACAGACACACCGAGGCGAAAACCGAACTAACGAAAGCCGTCTCGCTTGACCCCGACCATGCGCATGCAACATATTTCCTAGGGCTGACCCATAAGGAGCTCGAAAACCACCGCGAGGCAGCCGAGGGTCTTCGCCGCTACATTACCTTGGCGCCGGCCGACGCGAACGGACACTATGAGCTGGGGCAAGCGGAGCTCAAACTCGGCAACCGGGAGGCAGCAATCGCGAATTGGGAAAAAGCCGCCGAGGTTGATCCGAACCACAAAGAGGCTCTCTACAATCTATTCCGTGAGCTAAGGAACGATAATCCCGACGAAGCGCGCCGCTACCAAGAGCGATTCCAAGCCGCGCAGTCCGGCCAGCGCGTTTCCGACCGCGCGGATACGCTGGGCAACTTCGCCCTGGCATCGCTCAAAGCCGGGAACGTGCCCGAGGCGATCCGCCAGCTCCAAGAGGCCATCGACATTTGCCATGGCTGCCAGCAAGAGTTTCTGCTGCACAAGAATCTCGGTTTAATCTACGCGCGGTCCGGGGATTTAGACAAAGCCGAACCGGAGTTGAAGCTCGCCGCGAAGATCCAGCCCAACGATCGCGAGGTGATTAAATCTCTGGCGACGATTGCGGACCTGAAAAACCGCAGCGCGAGCACGAAATAGCGTCCCACCACTCAAAGATCGAAGACCGAAAAGCTGAGATCCGCCGAAACTGAGCTGCGGCCTTTTGTAGTGCGGGCGGCGAACCTGGGCGTTCACCTCACCCGTGCAGCCCTTTCGAAGTGTCCTGTTTGCACTGACCTAGCATTAACCCCAGGTTTACTGGGAGTTTTAACAGTTATGCACTCTCCCCAATGGTAACTTCAGCAGCACGAACTTCGGGACCGTGACCAGCACTTTGGCGGCGATTCCCGAACGGCAGGTTCAGTTGGGCTTGAAGATTGTTTTCTAGCGCCCACGCTTTGGGTGGCTAGGTAAGTTTGTCAACAGGCCGCGTCCTCACTTCAAGGTGTGGGCGCGGCTTTTTCTCGCGGGCATCAGACGTGGCGTGAGCGTCCACGCTTGCCGCAAACCGATTCGTCGGTTTTGGGACACCTGCTCCGGGTAGGTTTGATTGGTCCGGAGCCTCAAAACCGCAATTTCCCGGAAGCATGTCACTGAAAACTGTCCCAATCCCTTAAAATAAAGTCGTCATGACAGACAAACTCAGGCAGGCAATCTCCGCGGCCGAGAAACTGCCCATAGCTCAGCAAGACGTCATCGCCTCCCTCGTGTTGAACGAATTAGATGACGAGTCGGGGTGGACCAAACAGTTTGCTGAGTCCCTGGACGTCCTTGAGCTACTGGCGGAAGAGACCGATTCTGACGACGAGGCCGGTCGCACGACTGCTATCGATCCAGAAAAGCTTTGACATCACGCGCAACGCCGAGGTTCTGGAAGGCCCTCTCAAGGCTCCCGGAAAACATCAAGGAACGCGCTCGTAAGGCGTTCCGGCTTCTTCAAACCGATCCTCTCGATCCGTCGCTGGTGTTCAAGCGCATCCACGGCTCGACCAAGATCTACTCGGCCCGTGTGGATCACGGCTATCGAGCGGTCGGTCGTAGAAAAGGGTCCGTTGTGACCTGGGTTTGGATTGGTTCCCATGCGGAATACGACCGCATGACAAAGCAGCTTCGTAGATAAGCTGAAGCGATTTTGCTCGGGGCGTCGGCGCGGACATTGCTCGTGCGGTCTCAGATGATCCACTACCGCGACCCCGGCAGAACCTGCCTCAGCAGCCCGCGCATCAAATCATCCTCCGGGAAAAGCTCAACGTAGCGCTTCATGCTTGTGGCGGCCTCTTCGTAGCGCTTCAGATTGATGTAGTTGAGCGTCAGCTTCTTGAGCAGCTTCGGGGAAAAGGGCGAAACGTCGACCCCTTTTTTGAGCGCCTCCGCTGATTCATCATTGCGGCCCATTACTGAAAGAACGTCCGCCAGATCTTCGAACGTGGAGGGCGCGGTGGAGCCGGCCTCGATCGCTAGCGTTAGATACTCGACGGCGCGTTCGTTGCCCTCCGGCGTACCTTCCAGCTTGGACTTGCGACCCAGCGACGCCAGCACCAGCGGGTCGTTGGGATGCTTCTCGGCTGCCTCGGCCAGCAGAGCTTGATACCGCTCGGTAAGATCAGGCCGCTTGGCAAGCAACTCCCCGAATGCACGAAATCGAACCAGCAGCGGCAAAGACTCCGCGCCGGCGCCGGCGGGCCGGTTGACGTGAACCAATTCCGGCAGATCAGGGAGCGTCGGTGCGAAAGCGTCATCAGGAAAGGGCTGGCCGGGCCGCACCGGAATACGATGATTCGTCAGCGCTGAGTGCGCGATCACGTCGATGTCCCGTTTCGGCATGTGGCAGCCCGCGCAGTCGTTGGCAGGCGAGCGGCTGGCGCGAGATTCCAGCGGCACGCCGCAATCCAAATCGGTGTGGCATTGCAGGCACTTTTCCCGGTAGTAGGACACTTTCGAGTTCGCTGCCGGCTGATCGTGAATCGAGTGGCAACTGAGGCAACCCAACTCCCCCTTCGTTGCGCGAAAGCACTTACTGAGTTCCATCGAGGTATGGTGCTCAAGCAAGTCCGAGTGCCCCGCGGCTTCGCGATTCATGGGAAGTTTCAAGATGGCGACGGTGTCGTTGAGATACTTTCCCGGACGAAAATCGTTGTGGCTCTTCTCTGGCTGATAGACCCGCGCGTCACCGCCCTGGTGGCAATTCATGCAGATGTTCTCGGCCAGACGGTTGGGAAGTTTCGCTGGATTGACAATGGACGGATCGTCGTCGGGGCCTTGCCGGCTTTCCAGCCGCTTATCGACGTGAAGCTGGCCCGGACCGTGGCAGTTCTCGCAACCGATCGCCAGCTCCTCGAACGGTGGATCGTGGTAGGCCCCGCCGCGCTTTGCGACAGGCCGCGTCCGGCCGCTGTGGCAAGCCAGACAGGCCGGGTCGATCGCGCGGTTAAAACCGTAGTCGGCGAACTCATAGCCAGGGGAGAGCGCCCAATTCCGCTGCCGCGTGTAGTAGGAAAGCGGGGCCTGGAACAGATAGTCGCCGCGCCGGACGATGAAGGTGTAGCCGTTGACACCCGAGCCGACAACGTAAGCCAGCTCGTGAGTGTTCGTGAACGGCGGCTTGTCGGACAGCGCCAATTCCTCGGTGCCTTGGAAGACCTTCTTGTCCTGGGAATAGACGCGAAAGCGCCGGTTCATTTTCTGATTCTCAACGGCTGCGGGTTCTGGCGCGAGCGCCTGTTGAAGCCCTTCATCGACAGGGGACATCGAGCGGCCCATCGCCGTCTTCTTGTAGTCGGTGTAGAGTTCCCGGTGGCATCCCGAACAGGCTTCGGAACCAACGTACTTTACCGAGGGATCGGTATTGAGAAAAATGCCGGGCGCCGATTGTTGGGCATGGAGCGGGCCCATCAGCAGACCAGGGACCAGGCCAACGACCAGACCCATGACCAGGCCAAGCAGGAGGCCACGACGCAGCCCCGCGCCAAGCCACGCATATGCCGCGAACGCAATCCCGTCGCCGAAACCGTTTCGAGCCGGATCGGCCCAGAGTGGTTCGCTTTGTTCCCGCAACGAACAGGGGGATCGTCGGTTGTTCAGCGGACCTGCCATCCGGCCTCGGTTTCGAGTTTACCAGCCCCAGGTAGAGTGCCCGGCACGAGTCCGGTTCCGGGACTCCGGGCAGCCTTGTCGAGTAGTTCCCCCCTCGACCCCGTGGCTACCTCCACGGTTACCTTGGGGAATTCAGACGCAGTTCATTGGCCGCTAAATCAGTGGCCGCTAAACGAGTGGCGGCTAAACGAGTGACCGCTAAACGAGTGACGGCTAAACCAGTGGCCGCTAAATCAGTGAAGAGATTGGTACTGGCGCCCCGGATCGAACGGGGGACCTCCTGATCCACAATCAGGCGCTCTAACCAGCTGAGCTACGCCAGCACTTACAGAAAAGTCTAGCAGCGCCAGCCTTTCCGGTCAATGAACAAGCGCCGCGAAGAACGAGCCGCCCGCTGAGGAGTCAGTCGCGCCTCCAAGGAGCAGATGGCATTCCACGTCATCGGGAACCACCGGCGTGGCATTCAGCGGGCGTTCAGCGGGCATTCACCATACCTCGGAATCCGCCGCTCTCGTTTGCTACTCTTGACACAAAGAGACCCCTGCTTCGATCGGCGCTTCATCGTGCGGTCGTTGAGTGAGTGGTCGTTCAGTTGAGGAAAAGATCCAACGCGAGAACCCAGGCCAGAACCGGCAATGATTTCATCACAGCTCAGAGGCGTGTTTTGCGGATCGCTCAGAGGCGTGTTTTGCGGATCGCTCAGAGGCGTGTTTTGCGGGCTGCTCATGGCCATGGCGGGTCTGGCGGCTGCGGCCTCCTCCGAGGACACGGAGTTCTTCGAGAGCCGCGTGCGGCCGGTTCTCGCTGAAAAGTGCTGGAGCTGTCACAGCTCCAAGCTGCAGCAGGGAGGGCTTCGGCTCGACTCGCGGGAAGCGGCGCTGAAGGGTGGCAGCCGCGGACCGGCGATCGTCCCTGGCGAGCCCGATGCCAGCGTCTTGCTGCGGGCGCTTCGACATGAAGGTCTCCAGATGCCGCTGGGCGGCAAACTGCCCGCCGACAAGATCGCTGATTTCGCCAAGTGGATCGAGGACGGCGCTCGGTGGCCATCGGCTGCTCCGGTCGCCGCCCTGAAAACCTCGTCGATCCAAGAGCGCGCCCAGAAGCACTGGGCGTTCCGGCCGGTTCGAGCGGCCCAGCCACCGGCCGTTCGGGACGAGGCATGGGCTCTCAATGAGGTTGACGCTTTCATCCTCGCCAAGTTGGAAGAGTCCAGTTTGAAACCGGCGTCCCAAGCGAATCGGCGTACTCTCATCCGGCGGCTCAGCTTCGACCTGACCGGGCTTCCGCCCCGCCCCGAGGAGGTGGAGGCGTTTGTGCACAGCGAGTCTCCCGGAGCCTTTGCCGATCTAGTCGACCGGTTGCTGGCGGCGGACCGCTTCGGAGAGCACTGGGCACGGCACTGGATGGACTGGGTACGCTACTGCGAATCCCATGGCAGCCAAGGAGATTTCCTGCTACCAATGGCTTGGCGCTACCGCGACTATCTGATTCGCGCGTTCAATTCGGACGTGCCCTACGACCAGATGCTCCGCGAATACCTGGCCGGGGATCTGCTCGAAGCCCCGCGTATCAATGCGAAGCAGGGGATCAACGAATCGATGCTGGGCCCCGGGAACCTGCGCATGGTCGAGTATGGGTATGTTCCCGTCGATGCGCTCGACGATCAGGTCAAAGTCGTCGACAACCAGATCGATGTCCTGTCCAAGGCGTTTCAAGGGCTGACGGTCTCGTGCGCGCGTTGTCACGATCACAAGTTTGACCCCATCACGCAGAAGGATTTCCACGCGCACTACGGGGTCTTGGCCAGCAGCCGCCACGGGCTCGTTACCGTGGATTCGCCGGAATTGCTGGACGCGGGCCGCGGCCGCCTGGAAGAACTGCGGCAAGCGATCAAATGGAAACTGTCAGAGGCTTGGTCCAGCGAAACCGCCGCCATCGCCCCGCTGCTGCAGCGGGCTCGAAATGACGTCGCCGGTGTCGATTCCAGCAACTCAGAGGAGGCTGAGGCTGATGACGATCCGCGCCTGAAACCCCTGCTGGCCCGGCTCAACGGCCCCGCTCTTCCAGCCGCCGCCCTGCCAGACGACGACCTCCTCCAACCGTGGATTTCGTTGCGCGGGCTGGAGGGCGATCATTTCCTGAGCGAGTGGAATTGTTTGCGCCAGCTCTGGTTCGCGGAAGCCGAAGCGAGGCGAAAAAACAAGCAGGCGTTTCGACCAGCTTGGGACTTGAGCAAGGCGGATGACTATGCCGCATGGTTCCCATACGGTCCGGGTCTGCCCGAGAAACCGTCGCGGAATGGCGAGTTTCGTGTCGTTCCTGACGGCGAGAAAATCATCGCCGGCCTGCTGCCCGCCGGATCGCACACCGGGCTAGACAGCCAGAAGTACGGCGGCATCCTCGGCTCGCCGCGCTTCCGGGTGTCGAGCGATTACATCAGTCTGCGTGTGGCGGGAGGCAACTTTGCGTCGGCCCGTTTGGTGGTCGAGAACTATCCGATCGGCGATGGCGGCATTCACCCCGCCGTGAACGTGACCGGCGATCAAACTCAGTGGATCCGTTTCGACACCGCCTACCGCAAGGGGGAGAACTCTCACATAGAGTTTCAGACCTTGGACGACCGTTCGCGGCCTTTCTGGTTCAACCCGAGCAAGCCCGATCGGAAAGCGGTGGAAGACGGGCGCTCGAACTTCGGGGTGATGGAAGTTGTTTTCCACGACGCCAAGGAATCCCCGGGGGAGGAGCCCGCTGCGATGCTGCACCTGCTCGACGGGGCTCCGCCGAGAGGTTTGGAGGATTTAGAAGCACGGTACGACCGCCTCGTCCAGGAGGCCGTTGCCGACTGGGCGGCGGGAACGCTGGACGCCCGCCAGACCGATTTTCTGAATTACTTCATCCGGACAGGGCTGCTGCCCGCAACCTTGGAAGACCTGCCGGACTTGCGCGATCTCATCGCGGAGTATCGGGAAACCGAACACAAAGCGCCAGTTCCGCGCCGGGCTCCGGGCGTGCTGCCGGGAACGAGCTTTGATCAACCGCTTTTCGTCCGCGGCGACCACACCCAACCGTCGGATCCGGTCGAGCGCCGCTATCTGGAATTTCTCGGCGGAGCAGCCTTCCAGTCGAATGGCAGCGGCCGGCTCGAGCTGGCTCGCGAGCTGGCGAGCGCGGAGAATCCGCTAACAGCCAGGGTCCTGGTCAACCGCCTATGGAGCTACCTGTTCGGGCGGGGGATCGTCTCGACGGTCGATAACTTTGGC
>Ga0114996_10005602_pt1 | contig 14693 bp, 8 predicted proteins | sample ArcticOcean_MG_C_4_FD_87039 | JGI IMG/M metagenome (GOLD analysis project Ga0114996, IMG submission 87039) | Marine microbial communities from western Arctic Ocean - ArcticOcean_MG_CB4_134 | ecosystem: Environmental > Aquatic > Marine > Oceanic | place: Arctic Ocean: Canada Basin | collected...
GTGGACTGCCGCGCCTAGGGAACGAGAACGAGACTGTGCTGATCATGATCGACGGTGTGCCCGAAACCGATGCACGAAACAGTGCTCAGTTATTGACGATCCCCGTTGATTACATAGATCGTGTCGAAGTGGTCAAAGGGCCAAACTCCTCGCTGTACGGGCGTACTGCAGTCGCTGGCGTGATCAACATCATCACCAAAGACCCGCCGCCCGAGCAGGAGCTGCGGCTGCGCGTGCAAGGAGGACAGTGGGGCTACTTCCGGGGTTCAGCGATAGCGTCAGGCCCGGTCGGTGACGACGCACGAGCCGGCTACTTGGTCGGTTGGGAAGCGTCTCGGCTCGAGAGCTTCCACAACGAGCCGACCACTCGGCGCGGATCGTCGATCTTTGGCAAGTTCACCTCCGAGCTAGGCTCGCGGGCCCAGATGGCCATATCCGCCAACTACCACAGCGACCGCGGTGGGACACCCGCACCCCTGCCGGTTCAGGGGGGGCAGATTCTCTCGGACGTCGATCCCACGTTCTCCCGTGCCGCAAACCTCAACCTGCCGACGGCCGAGTACAATCAGGAACAACTTCGCATCAGGGGCACAATCCGCTCGGATCTCGGCTCGAGGACGCAGATCAGCAACACGTTTGGTTATCGACATAGCCTCTACGGTTTTGTGGAAGATGGCGATATCCTAAGCCCGCCCCCACCAGCGTCGACCATCGTGACACTGTTCCCCTTTTCGCATCAGCGAGAGGAGGACGCGTATTTTAATGATCTTCAACTCGAAACCAATTTTGATCTGGAGCGTTTTGCTAACCGTCTGGTGATCGGCGCAAGCCTGGAGCGCAACACCGGGGCACGGACGTCCCAACTACCGTTTTCCGATCCGATCTCCTTCGGAGTCCCGGTCGACTACACCGACCCCCAATTCCCGGCCGCTTTGCTGCCATTTGACATTGGCGGCAGCAGTTACACGACCACGTTCTACGGACTCTACGTGCAAGACGAAATATCGCTTTCGGATCGCCTGCGCTTCACTGCTGGCGGACGCTACGATATCAATCCCGTGACCTCGGATTCGATCGCACCGGGCCCGGGACCCTCGGTCGACGAGACGTTCAGCAAATTCAGCCCGAAGTTGGGGGCGAGTTACCGGCTCTTGGGGGCTGAAGAGCCGGACGCGCCGCAGCTCAGCGTGTACGCTCAGTACTCGCGGGCGTTTCTACCACCTCGTGCAGCCATCGATCCTCAGACACAACGGACGGCGGCTCCAAAAGCCGAGAATACCGAGAACATCGAGGCTGGGCTCAAGGCATCGTTTTTCGGCGGCCGGTTCAGCGCTGACGCTACGGTCTTCCAGCTGCATCGGGATGGCATCCCCATCACCGTCCGGATCGGAGGTTCGGAGTTCGCGGAGACGAACGGGGGCAAGCAACGGTTTCGGGGCGTCGAACTCGGGCTCACCGGCTATCCGACCACAACTCTATCGCTATTCGCTAGGTACGCGTTTTATGATGGAAAATTCCGACGCTTCCAATTTGTTATTCCGGACCCCCCTCCCTCGACCGGCGGCACGGATGTGGATCTCACGGGCAACCGAGTCGCCAACTCCCCGAGGCATATCGCTGATGTGGGACTTAACTTCGAGGATCCCAGCGGCGTCGGGTTCAATCTTGTGGGACACTACCAAGGCTCGCGGTTCATGAACAACAACAATACGCTACTCGTTGATTCCTATTTCGTCACTAATGGCCGTCTGAGTTGGCGTTGGCGGGACTACAGCGTGGCCCTGGGCGTTTCTAACCTCTTCGATGCGGAATACGAGACTGAGGGGGATATCACCTTTGCCGGCTTCGTCTTCCCCGGGCCACCCCGGCGAGTCGTTGCCGAGTTGGGCGTGACATTCTAGCAGGTCCCGCCTCCCCCCGGACCGCTGTAAACGTCCCCGTCACAAGCCCACCACCGATATCCAGAGTCCCGGAGATCTCGCCGTCTTCGTCGATGGTCCCGCTGTATGTGACATCGAAGATCATCCCCCCTAAGTCAACGTCGAAGGTGAACGTGATCTCCATTCCACTCACGGTCCCCGACAGATCGGCTTCACCCAGTTGCGCGGACGAATAGTGGCCCGTCAGGGTCATCCCGTCCTGTTCCAGCGTTACCGCTGGGTTGGTGACGCCCGACGCTTCGGTGGTTACCGTGAAGGTCCATGCGCCGGATAGGTTCACCGTTTGCGCGCTGGCCTCGACCGCTCCCGCGAGTGCGATCACGATCGCCGTCGCGAGTATTCCGCTGACCCGAATGGTGTACTTCATCCCATATCCTCCGTTGAGTCCCAGATTGCTGCTGTCAACTTGCCGGATCAAGTTGGGGGTCACAATATCGGAGTGTCGAGGGTGACAATCGGAGTAGTCTCGGCGAGCTCAGAGGAGGTAAGATGATGGCGCGTTGTTCTGCTTCGCTTTTGGCGCTTTGTTTCGCCGGCGCATCCGCGGGAGTGGCGCCGTCGTCCGTGGTGGGCCAGGAGCCCACGTCTGACGGGCAGCAGTGGATGATGCCTCGTACGCCCGATGGTCGTCCGGATCTTCAGGGGAACTGGAACAACGCGACGATCACACCGCTGCAGCGCCCGGGAGGACAGGGCCCGGTACTGACGCCGGACGAAGTGGCGGCGATCGAGGGGCCCCGCGAGGCACTCATCGAAGACGCGTCGGCGGCCAGCGATCCCGATCGCGAGGCGCCGCCGGCAGGGGGCCAGGAGTTCAACGGAAACGTGCTCGACACCGGAACGGGAACTTACAACTACGTCTATATCGATGGGGGCGACCGGGTTGCCATCCTCAACGGCGAGCCGCGAAGCTCGCTCGTCACGAACCCCGCGAACGGCCTCATTCCTCCCCTGACGCCCGAGGCGCAGCAACAGCGCGCCGAGCTGAGGGAGTTCAATAACCAATTCGGACAGTACGACAATCCGGAGAATCTGGGGCTTGCCTTGCGCTGCCTCACCTCCTTCGGTAGTAACGCCGGCCCGCCGATGTTACCGAACTACTTCTACAACAACAATTATACGATCGTGCAAACCCCCGACCACATCATGATCTTGACGGAGATGATCCACGACGTGCGGATCATCCGGATGGGCGACGGCCCGCGGCTGCCGGAGCATATCCGTCCGTGGATGGGGGATTCGTGGGGCCACTGGGAGGGGGACGTACTCGTGGTCGAGACCACCAACCTTCATCCCATGCAGCGGTACTCCTCGGAAAAGATGAAGGTGACGGAACGTTTTAGCCGGGTCGCCGAGGACGCTCTCCTCTACGAGTTCAACATCGATGACCCGACGACCTACACCGAGCCCTGGGGGGGCCAGGTCCCGATGCTGGCCCTGGACGACCTGCTGTATGAGTACGCCTGCCACGAGGGGAACTACGCCCTAGCCAACACTCTGAGCGGCGCGCGTTATCAGGAACGTTTGGACGCGGAGGATCTGACTGGGCGGAAGTAGCTGACCTACAGAATCGGCCCTTCCGTAGTCAGCCGAATTCGATACAGACCCGTACGTGCGGTCATGTAGAGCGTACGCCCGTCCTCGCCCCAGCCAACATTCGCTGGCACCTCATCGGGTTGAATGGTGCCCAGGTGGGTGCCGTCCGGTGCGAAGACCCACACGCCGCCCGGCCCTGTCGCGAAGAGGTTTCCCGCGAGGTCGGCCGTCATACCGTCGGGAGCTCCCCCCCCCGTCGGGTCGCTCACCTCGTAGAAGATGCGCGGATTCGACAGGCCTCGCTGGCCGATGTCGTAGGCGTACCAGACCATGGGACCGGAGTTCGCCACGTAGAGCGTCAGCTCATCGGGAGAGAGGGCGATGCCATTCGGGGCGGGTTGATCCGCATAGAGCAGCTCGAGCTCACCGTCAGGACTCAGCCGGTAGATGCCGTTGAAGTCGAGCTCCTTTAACGGCGACGCATTGATACCCTCCAGTCCGTATGGGGGGTCGGTGAAATACAGCCAACCGTCCGTGCTGTAGATGCCGTCGTTCGGACTGTTCAGCCGTTTTCCTTCGTAGCTGTCGACGAGCGTCGTCCGCGAGCCGTCCGCCTCGAGCCGTGAGATGAGGCGATTTCCATGCTCCAAGATAGTGAGCCGACCCTGCGCGTCGAGCGTCAGGCCGTTAGAGCCGAAGGACCGAAGCCCCGTGGGGTCGCCGTCGTACACCGGGTCGATCAAGGGGCTCGCCCCCTCGGCCTCGGTCCACTGATAGAGGATGTTGGCATCCACGTCGGAGAAAAGGAGTCTAGACTCGTCCCGGATCCAAACAGGCCCTTCGATGAAGACGAACCCATCGGCCACTCTCTCGATCCGAGCGTCGGCGGGAACCAGGTCGTCGAAACGCGGGTCGACACGCAGGATGGACCCGGTACCTGTGCTGGCTGCCTGATCCGGCGCCCCACAGGCCGCGGCTACCACGAGGGGGACCAACACACCCAGTCTCAGTCTCTTCATCAAGCCATCGTAGACCCGGGGCCCGGGAGGTGTCAATCGCCGACCAGTTCCCTCCCGGGCGTTCGGCCGCTCAATCCAGCAGCCTAACGAGTGGCTACGGGTGAGCCCGGCTTGTAGGAAAACTCCAGTCTTGTACCTCGGTACTCTCGCTGACATCGTTCTAATAGACCAAAACAGGCTCGGCGTTGAAGGGTCCTCGGACGACTGCCGGGCCACTTTGACACGGTGGGTTCAGCCGGAAACTCCTAGAAAAAAAGTCTCAAACAAAGCAGATCCATGGCCAGAAAGTTCAACCTGCAAGAAGCACGACAAAAAATTAAGCGAGTCTTCAAATACCTGGGTGAGCTAAACCGTATCAAAACTCCTCCAGACATTGAGGTCCGCCAGTACAAATGGCTCTTCTGGTTAGATCGGCTTCCCCGCTTTTCCACAATCGTGCGTGGTCAAGATTTCGGCAATTTGCATCTTCTGAGTGCGGCTGAGGGCTCATTGCAAGAACCGGCGCCGGAAGTCACGAGTGGCAACTACATTTTCAAAGTTGGGCGGCCCAAGGAATCCGAGTGTCCTGAGCCTTCTATCAAACTCAAGAACTGGCTGAGGCCTGGCTACACCGACGTTGGGGCCAATCCTGAAGAATTTCTGAAGGAGAGCATAAAGACAACGACCGGAAAGGCTGAAAAATTCGATCATGTTCCGGGTCGGGTCGAGGCCTTCGAGGACTGGCTTAGCACGAAGCGACAGTGGGAAATCTCTGAGAAAAAAACGCTAGAGGCTATGGCAGCGTTTGAACACCTCTTCGACTTGCGTGGAAAAATTCAGCGCGAGTCGGAGAAGTATCAGATCTACGCAGCCGATGGAATCTTGGTCACGACCGTCGGAACCAACACCATACACCACCCGGTTCTCCTGCAGCGAATTGTCCTGGATTTTAATGCGGCTGGCCCCGAATTCATTATTCGAGATAATGATGACCCGCCGGAGATCAATTCCGCATTGCTCAGGTTTGCAGGAGTCGAAAGCGCGGCCTTGAAAAAACTCAGAGCGGAACTGCAAGAAGGGCATCTTCATCCTTTTGGGGGCGAAGACACCAGTCACTATTTGCGGGATTTGGTGCAAAATATTTGGAGTGATGGGCAATACTTCGAAAATGAAATCGAGGCGGCAGAAGCCTCTGGCAGCAGTTACCTCTACCGAAAACCTCTGCTGTTCTTGGGCAATCGCTCCTATGGTTATACCGAGTCGATCGAAAAATACATTGAGCTGATTCCTGAATTCGAGGACTTTCCCGAATCTCTACTCCGAGTTGTCGGTATCGACAGTGGCGTAGGCGAAAGAACCGACGAAGAGTTGAAAGAGGTAGACCTGCTCCTCACCAAACTCGCCAACATGGAGCAAGAACGGGTTCTACATCGTCTTCAAGACACGGCCGCCGTTCTCGTGCAGGGTCCTCCCGGTACCGGCAAGAGCCATACGATTGCCAACTTGATTGGGCATCTGCTAGCAGAAAACAAGAGTATTCTGGTAACCAGCCACACTTCAAAGGCCCTGAGGGTTGTCAGGGATCATGTGTCTGAATCCCTTCAATCCCTTTGTGTCAGTGTGCTTGAAGACGATGAGACCAACAACAAACAGTTAGAAGAATCGATTTCGGGAATCATCAACTACCTCTCGACAACCAGTAAGAAGAAACTGGAAAAGCAAATCGAAGAGTTGAGAGAAAAGCGAACGAATCTAAAACAGGAGTTGGATGAAACTCGAGAGGCCTTGCTTCTTGCCGCCGAAGATGAGTACAAGACCAATGAGGTGGGCAGTCGAGAAATGCTCCCCTCCGAGGCGGCCCGTTGGCTCCTTGAAAACGCTGGAACGAATGCATGGATTCCCGGGCCGCTAACGGGCAATGAGTGCCCCATCGATCAAGCGGGACTGGAAGACCTTTACGAACTCAATCGAGAAATTTCGGCCGAAGACGAAACCTTCTTGCGTTCAGAGCTTCCTGAAGAAGAACGATTGCCGACCCCCGAGGTCTTTGCTGCGCACTTTGATGGTCTGGGCAATCTCAAAGAAGTGGATAACAAGGTGGGCGAAGAGTTTTGGACTCATGACGACCAAGACCCTGAGCGACTCAAGAAACTCATCGAACGCGTCCAGCTTGCGGCGGAAGTGTTTGGCGCCAAAGAACCTTGGGTCGATGAGTTCTTGGAAATTGGTCGCCAAAAGAAGGCTATTCAGAAACCTTGGATAGAAATCCTCGATCAAATTGACGAGTTGGCAACTGAAATTCCCAAGAAAGAAGGCGTTGTACTATCCCATGGTCCCAAGATCGAGAACGAGCGCTCGGACCAGGATAATCTGGACACTTGTCAGGTGATTCTCGCTCATCTGGAGAGTGGAAAAAAGCTGAAAGCTCTTTCTACCATACTCCACCGGGATTGGAAAGACCTTGTTGAAAGTTCGCAGGTCGATTCAGGTCACCCGTCGAAGACCGCTCACTTTGAAGCTCTTCAAAGTATGCTCGAGATTAAGATGTCCCGTGATAGTCTGCTTCAACGCTGGAACCGACAGGCGGAGCACTTAGACAATAATCCACTAGAAGACCCGGGTAAGAAACCAGAAAAAACGTTAAGACCATTAGCCAAGAAAATGCGCACGGCACTGAGTTGGTATCAGGAAAAATGGGGGCCTGTCAAATCAGAGTTGGAAGACGAATGCGGGTTAAACTGGGATCGTCTCTTGCGAGCAGCTCCAACAATGCACTCCGAAGACGACGAGCACGGCGCCCTGAGATCGACTATTGCGCACTTGTTGATTCCCATACTCGAATCTCGTTGTGAGTTTGCTGGGTGGCGAACCTTGGAATCGCGGCAAGATGAGTGGGTCGAGTACCTGGATAGCTTTTCACGGCAGGCTGCTTCCTACCCGATCATCAAGATGTTCCGCTCCGGCGTCCGCAAAGCGGACTACGATACGTACCGACAAACGTGGGATCAATTGCTAGGGCTGAATGATCTGAGGGATGGACATCTTCGCCGAATCGATCTGTTAGAAAAGTTGCAACCTGTGGCACCAGAATGGGTTGAAGAAATCGAAGCACGCAAAGCGCCCCACACCAGTGGAGAGTTGCCCGGTGATCCTGAGGCCGCTTGGAGTCACCGCGTCTGGGAACAGGTATTGGAGGACAGAGCGCAAACAGATCTGGATCACCTGCAAAGTCGGTTGAATGAGCTCACAGAAGACGTACAAGATCAAACGGGTCAGTACGTGGAGAAGTTGTCCTGGCTAGCCCAGCTTGAACGCACAGGGCTGGAGCAACAACAGGCTTTGAGCGGTTGGCTGGGTCTGCACAAGAAGATAGGGAAAGGAACTGGCAAGCACGTTCGAATACTCAAGGAAGAGGCCAAGAAGACCTTGGCAAAATGTCGTGAGGCCGTGCCTGTCTGGATCATGCCCCTTTCTCGAGTGGTCGAAAGTTTCGATATCGCAACAACTCGCTTTGATGTTCTGATTATCGATGAGGCCAGTCAGTGTGATGTGCTGGGCCTGGTGGCCTTTGCCCTGGCCAAAGAAATAGTGGTTGTGGGAGATCATGAGCAGGTGAGTCCCTATGCCGTCGGATTCAAAACGGATCAGATCCACGAGCTCATTGATGAAATCCTGATAGATATCCCCAATAAGACGCTCTATGACGCCAAGACGTCTGTTTATGCTTTGGCGCGACAGTCATTTGGTGGAACCATTCGACTGGTTGAGCATTTTCGATGCGTGCCCGACATCATCCAGTTCAGCAATCAAATGTGTTATGGCGGCGAGATAAAACCTCTTCGCGAAGCTTCAGCTAGCCCCTTCACCCCTCACTTGATCGCTCACCGTGTGGAAGGTGCTGTCGAAAACAACAAGATCAACAAGAAAGAGGCGCTGGAGTTGGTGTCGCTGGTTCTTGCCGTAACTCGACTCGATGAATACCAGGATTCCACCATTGGGGTTATCTCCATGGTTGGTACCCAGCAAGCTGTCTACATCGATTCGATTTTGCGGCGTCGACTGACTGTTTCAGAGTATCAGAGACGGCGCATTCTTTGCGGGAATGCTTCCCAGTTCCAGGGCGATGAACGGGATGTGGTTTTCATCTCCATGGTTAACAGTCCCACCGAGTCCGGCAGGCCCTTGCATTTGAGAACACGCGACGACGCCAAGAAAGTGTTTAACGTGGCCGCGAGTCGAGCCCGCGATCAACTGTGGATCGTTCACTCGTTGGATCCGCAAAAAGATTTGAAACCCAATGATTTACGCTTGAAAATGATCACTCATGCTGAAGATCCTGCGGGCCTAAGACCAAAAAACATTGAAGTAGCCGAGCGCAAGCTGAATTCAGAGTTGGAAAAACAGGTTCATCAAGAGTTGGTCGAAGCCAAGTATCAAACCATCATTGGATGCCCAGTGGGAGAATTTACGATCGACTTGGTGGTTGTCGGTAAGCGCGGGAATAGAGTGGCCATTCAATGTGATGGTGACCGGGACATTACCCCGGAAGAGCTGGAAGCCGGTCTTAACAAGCAAATGACATTGGAACGACTGGGTTGGCGTTTTATTCGAGTACGTGGCTCCGAGTATTTGCGCCATCCACATGAAACCATGCGCAAGATCCAAAAACGCCTCAAGAAGTTTGAGATCGAACCCATGGGTCTATTCGACGGCAGGTCCAATGGGAAAAACAATGGCAAGGGCGGTAACGACGAAGAAGACCTACAAAGCAGCGATTTACATAAGAAGGTTCTTCAACGAGCTGAATCCATTCGCACTCGCTGGAAAGACATCCCCAGCGTTTCCTCGATATTCAAACAAGGGTAGAGGCGGACCTACCCCCCCTACAGTCCCAGAACGTTCGCCCGAAGCTTCGTCAGCCCTTGTTCTTGCGCCCAGATATCAAGCTCGACGGGGGCCAACTCATCGACGAGGGGCTCGGCGGTACCGTCTCTTCGTAGATCCACCGTCTTGATGTACCGGGAGCATGTGCTACAGGCGTCGACCCGGACGTGGGCGATGGACTCCGCTGTATGTACCGGAAGCTTGTCTGCCTCGATCTCACCACAGTGAGGACACGTGAGGCGTCGAAACCGCCACTCTGTAGCACACATTGAACACACAAGGCTCCGGTTCCCCACTGCGTCGGGGAGGTCTCGGATCACAGCCACCTGAGGCTGCCCGCCGCATGCGAAGCAGAAATTCTGGGTCCAATCCGTGGGCTGACTCGAGTTCGCTCCGGCGATGGAGGTGACTATAGGCTCGAGGAATGCGCGGGCGTAGAAAGAGAAGTCGTCGTCCTTCTCCTCCTCTTCCTTCTCTTCCCCGTCTTCCCCTTCTTCCGCCTTTCCTAAAGCGCTAGGTGCCTTCCCCCAAGCGCCGAATGTGGCGCGAAGGGGCTCGAGCCGGCGGTCATCGTCTTGGAAGAGCAGGGCCTGGGCGCCGTCTTTGATCGTCTCGGTTCCGAACTCTGCCACACTGGAGAGGAAATCGCGGAAGGGAAGGGCGAGTTCGTCGAGTGGAAGTCGCTCCACTCGGAGCTGGGGGAACTCGCCCTCCGGCGATCGGACGAGCTCCAACCAGTCGCTTACGGGCACACGGTCCGCCAAACTTTCTTGGGCCTCGGTGAGACCCACGTAGAACGTGAGAATCTCCTCGGCGTGTGGGGTTTGGCCGAGCAGATGGATTGCCCGGGCGCGACGAATCCTCCAGGGACTTCCCACCTTCAAGACCCGGACTGCTCCTTCTGCCAAAGCGGGTGGTGGAGCTTGGCCCAGGCGTGTGACACCGATCCGTGAAGCATTCCGCGCAGGGTCCCCGGATAGGCGATCGTGCCGAGGTACACGTGCACGATCAAGAGCAGGCCTCCGGCCACCGTAGAGAGGTAATGGACCAGGCGCATGCCGTTCACGACACCGCCGTAGAACGGACCCACACCTAGGGCGCCCCCGGGCATCCACATGGGAATGCCCGTTACGATGTACGCGATGCCGAGAAGGGCTATCGACCAGAAGAACAGCTTCTGACCGGCGTTGTACTTGCCCGCCGGAGGGACGTTGTCCTTGTCGTGGATGGCATAGTGTTTCACGGCCCTCAACCAGGCCCGGTCCCCGTCCTGGATCGTCATCTCCCGGGCCCACATCATGAACATGATCACCATCGACCCGGTGAAGAGGACTCCCATCCACGGGTGAAGTATTCGAGCGGTCGATCCACCGCCGACGAGGCTGGTGATCCAAAAGAACCGTGGGTGAGAAAAGGCCAGTCCTGTGAAGAGGAGAAACACGAAGGAGAGGCCGGCCACCCAGTGGATGACCCGCTCGGCGTAGCTGAAGCGCTGGAGCTCGCCGCGGTCGTTCATACGCCGGCCGCACCGTCGGCATCCTCGGCCCTACCGCTGGCATCGCCGACTCCATCACTGGCCTCGCTGCCCCCACCGGCCCCGCCGCTAGCCCCGCCGGTTCCACCGCCGACCGTTCCTGCTCCGGTCCCTGACGGAACGCCCTCCGGCTCAGGCTCCTGAGGCCCGAACCCCAGGTAGTGGAGCGCCGTGGCCAGGAGTCCGAGGCCGAGCGCGGAGGCGCCAAGCTGCCTGAGGCCCCCCAGGGCGGCGAGGGCGCCCGGGGCGGCTGTGGGATCAGCCGGTAGATCGTACTCGTCGAGCTGGTCTCCGTGCGGCACCACGTACATCATGTGCGTGCCGCCCACGCCCGCGGGGTCGTAGAGGGTGGCGTTCTCGAGGCCCCGCCCTTGAAGCCCTTCCACCTTTTTCGCGCCCAGCGCCACCATATCTTCTTTCGTACCCCAGGAGATGGCGTTTGTGGGGCACGTCTTCACGCACGCGGGCTCCAGACCAGCCTCAACCCGATCGATGCACATGTTGCACTTGTAGACCTTTTTCGTGTCCGGATTGAATCGCGGGATGTCGAACGGGCAACCCGAAACGCACAGCTGACAGCCGATGCACTGTTCCTGGTTGAAGTCGACGATCCCGTTTTCGTACTGGACGATGGCCCCCGGCGCCGGGCATGCGTACAAACAGCCGGGCTCCTCGCAATGGAGACAGGCGTCCTTCTTGATCAGCCACTGGAGGTCATCCGCGACCTCGATCTCGTTGAAACGCATGAGGAGCCACGTGTCCGGGCTGAGGTCACGGTGGCTCTGCATGCTCCCGAAGTTCTCCGTGGGCTCCACACCGAGCTCGTTCCACTCCTTACACGCCACCTCGCAGCCCTTGCATCCGATGCAGCGCGAGATGTCGATGAGCTTTGCGTACTCGGGCCCCGTCCGGGCAGCGGGCGCGCCGTCGGGCCCTCGCTCGAGCGAGTGGCCGGGTGTGGCCGAGATCCGCCTGACGGCGAGGCCGCTCTGGGGGCCCTGCGCGGTCTGGGCCATCAGGCTTTCTCCATATTTACGAGAAAGGCCTTGAACTCCGGGCAGCCCGTGTTGGCGTCGCCGACGAACGGCGTGAGGTTGTTGGCCATTGACCCCGTGGTGATCCCCTTGAAGCCCCAGTGGACCGGGACACCGACGGTCCAGCACGTCTTGCCGTTTACCGTGAGGGGCTTGATCCGCTTCGTGACCACGGCCACTCCCTCCACCTCTCCACGTTTGGACCACACGCGGACCCGCTCGCCGTTCTCGATCCCCTTTTCCTCGGCGAGGCCGTACGGGACTTCCACGAAGAAGTCGGGCATCAACTCGACGAGGTACGGGACGTTGGACGTGACGAAGTGCTCACGCTCCACGACACGATAGACCGTGCAGACGTAGGGAAAGTCGTCGGTGGTGTCGGCCAGAGTCTCTCGGACACCGTCGTACCAATGGATCAGCGGATTGGTGGGAACGTCTTCGTGCAGGATGTTGGGCGTCGGACTCTCCACCGGCTCGTAGTGTTCGGAGAACGGTCCGTCCACCAGATGGGTCGTGAACAGCCGAGCCACACCCTCTTCGGTCATGATGAAGGCGCCCGCCTGATCGGGCGGGGTGGTCGGGCCGTAGTCGGGGACGTCACCGATCCACCGCTCTCCCGTCCATCGGATTCCCGCACGGCTGCCGTCCCAGGGCCTGCCGTCGCCGTCGGCCGAAGCCCGGTTGTAGAGCACACGCCGGTTCGCGGGCCAGCTGAACGCCCAATCGTGATGGAAGCCCATCCCGGAGGGATCGTCGGTCCCACGCCGCGCCATCATGTTCCCCTCTTCCGTGAAGCTGCCGGTGTAGAGCCAGTTTCCCGACGTGGTCGTGCCGTCGTCGCGGAGTTGACCGAAGGACGAGAGGAGTTCGCCCGTTTCGAGGTCGGACCCGTTGATCTCCTGTGCCAACTCCTCCAGGCGTGGCTCCCGCTGGTTCAGGTAGTTCCACTGGAGGTTGAGGATCGGCTCGTGGTAGGCTCCCCCCTCTTCTTCGTACAACTCCTTCACACGCCAGAAAAGCTCGGAGAGGATCCACGTGTCGGAGCGGACTCCATCAGGCGCGTCGATGGCTTGCTCCTTCCACTGGGCCCAGCGGCCCGAGTTGGTGAAGGATCCCGCACGCTCGACCCAATGTGTGGCCGGAAGGTAGAGTACCTCGGTCTGGATCTCGGCGGGATCGACGTCCGGTGCCCTCCAGAACTCCGCGGAATCCAGCATGAACGGATCGATGACCACCTTCCATTGCAGGTTTGCCATGGCCCGCAGCAGGCGAGGCACGTCCGGTCCGGCCAGCAGGGGGTTGAAGCCCAAGGCCACGAGCCCCTCGAGCCTTCCCTGGTGCGCCTGGTCCCACATGGAGAGCCACGTTGCGTCGCCCCCTGGCTTGCCCAGGTAGTGATATCCGAACTCGTTCTGGGGCCCGACCGTATCGCCGAACCACGCCTTGAGCTGGGAGATCATGAACTTGGGATAGTTGCCCCAGTAGTTGACGGTGTCGGGCACCAGCGGCCTCGGCGTGGACTCCGTGAGATGGCTCGCCAGAGACGTCTGATCCGGGCTGGGCACCGTCAGATAACCAGGAAGAATTCCGGCGACGATGGCGTGGTCGGTGGCGCCCTGTACGTTGGCGTGACCCCTGAGCGCGTTGATGCCCCCTCCCGGCCGGCCGATGTTGCCGAGGATGAGCTGGAGGATCGCTGCCGTGCGGATGATCTGGCTTCCGACCGTGTGCATCGTCCAGCCCACCGCGTACATGATCGTGCCGACCCGGTCGGCGGTCCCCGTTGAGCACACGATGTCCGCCATGGCGAGGAACTGCTCTGCGGAGCATCCCGCGATCTGCGCGACCACGTCGGGTGTGTACCGGCTGTAGTGGTTCTTCATCAGCTGAAAGACGCAGCGCGGGTCCTGGAGTGTCATGTCCTTGCGCACGAAGCCGTCCGAGCCGAACTCGTACTCCCAGGCCGTCTTGTCGTAGGCGCCCTGGGCCTGGTCGAAGCCCGCGAAAAGACCGTTCTCGAATCCGAAGCCCTCTGCCACGATGAACGTGGCATTGGTGTGCAGCCGGACGTACTCCTCGTGAAAGAGCCCTTCGTCGAGGATCTTGTGAATCATCCCGCCCAGAACCGCGATGTCGGAGCCGGGGCGAATCTGCATGTGATGATCGGCGACGGCGGAGGTCCGCGTATAACGGGGGTCGACCGTTATGATCTGCGCGCCGCGCTCATCCCTGGCCTCGAGCGCCCACTTGAACCCGCAGGGGTGATTCTCTGCCGGGTTGGCGCCCATGACCAGCACGACGTCGGCGTTCTTGATGTCCTTCCAGTGGTTGGTCATGGCGCCCCGCCCGAACGTTGCGGCCAAACTGGCCACTGTGGGGCTGTGTCATATACGAGCCTGGTGGTCGATGTAGACCAGCCCCATGGCGCGCATGGTCTTGGTGATGAAGTAGGCGTCCTCGTTGGCCACGGTGGCGCTTCCCACCCAGCCGATGCCCTCGCAGCGGTTGACCGTCTGGCCCTCCTCGTCGCGCTCCACGAACGAGGCGTCCCGGGAATCCTTGAACTTCCTGGCGAACCAGTCCATCGCGAAATCCCAGGTGACCTCGGTCCACTCGGACGCACCCGCCGCACGGTATTTGGGACCCTTCTCGAGGCGTGGGCTCATTGCGAGCTGCATCTGGGCGGCCCCCTTCGGGCACAACGTCCCGCCGTTGATGGGGCTGTCCGGATCGCCCTCCACGTGGATGATGGAGTTCACCGTGTTGA
>Ga0114996_10005606_pt1 | contig 14691 bp, 7 predicted proteins | sample ArcticOcean_MG_C_4_FD_87039 | JGI IMG/M metagenome (GOLD analysis project Ga0114996, IMG submission 87039) | Marine microbial communities from western Arctic Ocean - ArcticOcean_MG_CB4_134 | ecosystem: Environmental > Aquatic > Marine > Oceanic | place: Arctic Ocean: Canada Basin | collected...
ATACACATACAATATATGCACCAAAATTAGAAGTTAGGTGGGATGATTGTTCTGTTTCTACCACTTTAAATTCATTAACAATGAGTGGAGAAGTTAAAAATCATATATTTATTAAAGGATTACAATCAAAGTACAGAGAATCAGAAAAAGTTAGATTTAGAATAGGTTGTAGAAAGAAATATGTACAGAAAACATTTACAGAATCAGTTTATAATTCCTCCTTTCACGTACCAGAGGGAAGTGGGTTATATTCATTTGTAGATGTTGGAACTAATACAACAATAGTTCCATTTAGTGCATACACATCAATGAGTTGTGATTCCACTTCAATGTATTTTGATCAATGGTTAAATACATTTGAACCTGGAAGATATTATAAGGTTTTATTTAAATTAAAATATAACGATGGTCAAGAGATAATTTATGATAATGATGAGGAATTTAAGGTAATTTAATATGGGTGTATACAATCCAAAAACAGATGCTAGCTATAAAAAGCGTTGGAAAAATGAAAATATAAAAGAATACAAAGAAGCTGTATTTGACAGAATATCTGAATTATTAATTAATAGATTTCCAGAAATATCAGAGGAAACTAATCAAGAAATTGAGGATTTTCAAAAGACTTGGAAAAATGGGAAAGTTATAGCTGGAAGACAAAGTGAAGAAGTGATGGTTGTGTATCAAAGTGATACCGAAGCTAATGCTGGTGATAAACGTATTGTTGATTTAATGATGGATTGGTTAGAATTTACACACCCAAAGTATATTAAGCTTAAATTTGAAAAAGTAGTAAATAGCGATGGGGCATCTCGAAAAGAATTAGTTTTTTCTGCTCCAGGTAAAAATGATTTACAAATTAATAGTATAATTGGGGCTCGGGATTTAAAGGGTGTTCGTCTCAAAGATAATGTTTCTCAGTTCTTAAATTTTGAACCATTTAAAACACAGATTGATAAAACAAAATTGGGAGAACATGTTAATATAGATTTTTCTGAATTAAGTCCAAAAACTTTTACGAGTGGTATTAATAATTTTCAAAAAAATAAGAAATCTTTACCATTTTATAGATATAGATGTGAAGATTTTTTTGTAGAATATTTTCCATCAAAAGAAGTTCCAATAGATTATAGAATTGAAAAATTTTTTGAATATTTTGAGATGGTGATTGATGAAATAGATGTGGGATTTTTACCAGATGTTAGTGCGGTATTGAAAGGAGAAGATGTAATTCAGGAAGAATCAATATTATATTTATTTAGTGAGTGTAAAAAAAGACTTCCAGGAGTTGATCCATGGGAAGATTTATTTGATACAATTGGAGATCTTAAATTTGAACTTGAAAAGTGTGAACAGATAATGTTAAATAAAGACAGAGAACTTGAGGTTATGCATAAACAATTTGCTGCTTTATCAGGAGACACAAGTAAATCATTGGAAGTATCTGATCCCACTCATCCTGACTATGATATAAAAGACGCCTTATATGACCCATCACTAGATTCGTCTTCTGACGAATTTGATCAAATAGAATACGATGATGCTGTTGATGATAGTGGTGATGCTCAAATTGGTTCGTATTTTAGTAAAAAACGAAGAAAACTTAGAAGAAAAAGGTGGTTTAGAAAATAATGAAAACAATAGAATTATATAGTGATCAAATATTAGAAGAGATAAAATTAGATAAATCATTAAAAGATTTTGATAAAAAAAATGGTGATTATCTTAAAGTAGAGCTATTTGACGAGAATAACACTATTTTAAATATATTATATTCAAATAGGATTTTACTTAGATATCCAGGTCCGGGAGCAAGAAATAGATTACAAGGTAATACTTATTATTTTGGTGATTATCACTTTGAAGAAGATACTAATAAATTTATGCAAGGTCGTGAGCGGGTGGAGGAAGGAAAACCAAAACTTGAATTAATCCCAACTCCAGTTAATTTTGATAGTAGTCCACCAGATGTTCCTTCTGATTTATATAGAAAACAAATTGAAATATATGAGGATAAAAATCATGAGATTTATATTAAACCAAATGAAATTATTAGCTTAATTGGTCTTGGTAAAGGAAAGTTTATATTAAAAGTTCATTTTTTGAGAAATGTCATATCCAATATAAGTAGATTACTTGAAATATTAAAAAATAATTTTATAGAAAATGGAAACTTTTTTGCTGGATTAGAAGCAACCCAAACTGGGGATTTGGATAGATCATCCGGATTAAATAATTTTGTTGAAGTGCCTAATCCCGGATTAGGTAAATTTGTATTAGAACAAGATGGCTTTGCTGGTAATCATTATGATATGCGTATAACTGGAATAAAACCACATAGAAAATATATTGCTAGCTGCTGGGTTGCTTATGATGATGACTTTAGTGGATACGATGGATCATTTCATCTATTTCAGTTAGCTGGAAATAATGTAATTAAAAGTACGGATATGGGTGTTCCAGGATGGATAGCCGATAAAAATAGTAGAAAAGTAATTGGTGATTTAATTTGGGAAAGAAGGTATTTACAATTTAGTGTTGGTGAATGTAAAGATGGTATTGTTTATTGGAGGGTTGGCTCTCAAACTACAAAACGGGCTAGTAACGATACAGATGGTAGAAGATATTTTACTGATATTCGTTTTGAACTTGCATCTAGATCATCCGTGGTGGGTAGAAAATGGTGGGGTTGGAAGTTATTCGGTGATAAATTTGATTTTAAAAAAATCAAAAAAGGTGCAACAAGAAGAAAAAAAGTTTTCCCTGAAATCAGAACAAGAAAGCCTGTAATATTTAAAATACCTAAAAAACCACGTAGTGGTCGTGGAAGTAATGTTGCATATAGATTACGGTTGGAAGCTCTTTTGCGAAGTAGATATAATAAAAAAGTTCAGTATTTGGAGAAAAGTACTCGAGCCCGGCAAAGAATGCTCAAAAATCATACGGTGAATTATTTAAAACGAATGCAAAGAAAAAACCAAAGACGTGATTTAGCATATGATAGAAGAGTTGAAATATTAGAAGCTCGTATGCAACAACAGCTTAATAGAAGACTTGCTGAACTGGATGGAACTTTTCAAGATCGGGAGGATAACCGCAGAAACGAACACCAAAAAAATGAAGATAGGCGTGAGAGAAATGAGGAAAGACGTGAGTCGGCAGCTGAAAGAAATGAGGAAAGAAGCAAGAGAGAAATAGCCAGAGCTAAAATTAAAAAGGTAAAAGCTAGAGTAAAGAAAGCATTTACAGTTCCAAAGAAAATAAGAAGGAAATTTACAGTTCCAAAGAAAATTAGGAGAAAAATACTTCCACCTAAAAAAGTTAGAAATGTTGCAAAAGCTATGCTTTCGGTGGCTAAACGGGGAATTAAAAAAAGATTCACAGTTTCAAAGAAAATGAAAAGGAGATTTAAGCCCTCAAAAAAACTCAAAAAAAGATTGAGAGTTCCAAAGAGATTGAAAAGGAAACTTAAAGTCTCAAAGAAATTGAAAAGAAAGCTTAGAGCCCCCAAAAAAGTTAGAAAAAAACTTAAAAAAATCTTTACGTTCAAGAAAAAGAAAAAACGTAAGAAAAAGAAAAAATGGTGGAAAAGTGATAGAAGACTTAAAAAGAATATTAAATTGATTGGGCAATCTCCTTTGGGAGTTAATGTATATGAATTTGAGTATAAAGATCCAGAATTGATGACTGCATCATCTAAAACTAGTGAAGTTTATGAAGAAGGTAAATATCGTGGTGCTATAGCCGATGATGTTCCACAAAGAGCTGTTATTACAGACCTTAAAACGGGATATGAATCTATAGATTATTCTAAAATAGATGTGCCATATCAAAAATTACCCGCTAGAAGAAATTTAAGAAAAAAATTAGGAATAAAATCTAAAGATAAGAAAGTTATTCCTTTAAGAAAAGCTAGAAAACTTAGAAAAAAATCTAGAGGATTGAGAAAACTTAAAAGAAGAAGTAAAAAGAGAATATATTAATGAGATTTATAGTAAAAGAAATATCACCATCGAGAAAAGAGCTTAGAGTAACTTTAAGTTCCATAGGTAGTAATGATGTAAATTATTACATATTTGGAACGGTTAACGGTAATTTTGATGATGGAACAATGGGTCCAAAATATATACCAACTGAAGATGCTAATTATTTTTCACCAGGACCTCAACCAGCTATTATTAGATTAATAGTAGGTTATTTAAAAGATTTACTAAATGGAAGTACAGATGATTATGTAATAGTTTCAAAAACTAATCAAATGATTCCGATTATTAATATTGAAGTAGAAGATATAGATTTAATTGGACTAAGTTCGGATACTATACCTTCAGTTGTAATTAAGTTACTTAATCCATTACCAACCTCTATATCAGCTTTAGATTTAATTTCCATTGAAGAACAAATAATAAATTCATATGAACAAGATGTTTATTATATACCAGAAACTCCACCAACACCAGAGTTGCGTGGGTTGGATTATGATAGGGGGATGCTTGATGAGGTAGGAAATCCTGATTCTATTAATGTAAAGTTTGAAACTTATAATGAGTTAACTGGATCATTTTCAGATGCTTCAGTTTTTAATAATATTATATCTGGAAGCCCTGATGTTAATTTAAAAATTAAATATAATAATTTTGAAAATTTTACATATTTTGGATCTGCTGTCTCTAAACTTGAAAATTTTAAGGAAAAAGTTGGAAGAATAGAAGGTCATTTGAATAAGATTTCACAATCTTTATATTCAACCGCTAGTGCACAATCAACCGCAGTTAATAATTCAAGAAGAACTTTTTTTGAAAAAATACAAAAAGAGAAAAATGAGTTTACCCCATATGAAAATTACCTTTATTATAATTCCCATAAGGGGGGATTTAAGTATAATTTAACAATTGGTGATAATTATATAGCCAATACACCTGTACGTGGTAAGAATTTAAAACGTCTTCCCGGATATGATGGGTTTGATATGGTATACAAAGTTTCTGGTTCTAATTCTGATAAAGCTATTGAATTATTTAGAGGAAAATATGAAGTAGAGAATAAACCATTTTACAATGATAGTGGTTCATTTTATTTATCATTCTTAATGAAGGGTGATGAAAGTATTAATAATAATATTGTTTGGACAAACAATAATCCAAATTCTGTACCGAAATTACCACACGATACTCTATATACAAGTTCTATTCTTCAACCGTCTATAACATCTGGTTCTTGGCAGAGATATATTTATCATGCTTCAATGTCATATTTTGTTCCAGTAGAGTCACAGCCAATAGTTGGTGGTCCGGGGGGAATACATAATTTTAATGCCGGCTCTGATAGAATAAATGTTTTACATGGAAATAAAGTTTCTGGGTCTTATGGTATAAGAGTTGGTAATAGATATACTAATTTAGCAACTGTTGTTACAGGTAGTGGAGTATTTTTTACTGGTTCTATTTTACCTGCAGGAGAATTATTTAGAATACATATTAATACCGATTATGGTACAGCAACCACTTCATCTTTTTTAGCGGATATGAAAATATCAAAATATAATCCAATTGATTATGTACCGTTTTCAAATATATACAAAACTGGCTCGGCACAATTTGAAAATTGGTATGATGATCAATATGTATCTGCTTCTTTATATGATGATATAAATTTACATCGTTTATATAGCAATTTACCAGAATACTACACAATTGAATCCCATCAAGACAATACAAATTTAAGAAAATTTGTTGATATGATTGGAGAACAATTTGATATAATTAAAAATTACATTGATACTTATCAATCATTTACTAGTTTACAATATCCAGAGGAGGAATCAGTTCCTACTAATATTTTACCAGCTATAGCTGAAAGTAAGAATTGGGAATTTATGCTTCCATATGGTGGAAGTGGTAGTAGACTTGTTGAATATTTAGGAACTGAATTATCCAATATTAATAAAAATGCAGATGTTAAAAATTCTGTTTGGAGAAACATACTCAATAATTTAAATTATATTTATAAAACAAAAGGAACGCAGAATAGTATAAGGGCTTTATTAAATTCATATGGTTTCCCGCCAGACATATTAGTATTAAGAGAACACGGCGCTTCGTTGGTAGAGGGAACGGCTTTAACAGATGATACATCTAATTTATTGGATGGTGTTGGTGGAACTGGTGGTAATGTTTCATATAACGATAAAAAAGATAAGTTGGTTTCATATGTTATAGATGATTCAAATAAAAGAATTAAAGCGGAATGGGCAAGAGATGATGTAGCTGGTGAAGCAATAGAATTTATTTTTAAACCAGTAAAAGGAACAAATACTCAAACTATTTTAAACAGTGTTGGTAATACTGATGAAGAATTATGGCAAGTAGTTTTACAGCCATTTGAAAGTGATGATACAAAATCAAGATTACAATTTAGATTAAATACTACGGAAGATGGTACTTCGACAATTACAAGCATTGCAAATAGAGTTTCAATGTCAAGTGATTATAAGAATTTTAAAAATCAAAATTTTTGGAATGTTCTATTACAGAGAAAAGCATCCGGTGATTTTGAACTTTATACTGCTGAACAACGTGGAGATTTAATTCTTCATTTAGATAAAGCTTCAATAGATAGTGTTGATGTTGATGCTATTAGTATAGACAATTGGACTTCAACTGGTAGTAGAAACCCCGCTACAGGTGAAAATTTAATTATCGGTGGAACATATACAGGTTCTATGGCAGAATTAAGAGTTTGGAAAAACGCATTAAGTGCTTCGGTATTTAAAACGCATGTTTTAGATAAAAAGAGTGTTTCTGGAAATACTGTATTGTCATCTAGATATAATTTAATTTATCATTTTAAATTAAATGAAAATTATATACCTGGCGCAAAATCTTTAGTATTTAAGGATTCTAACCCCAAAACTTTAAAAGATTATTCTATACCATTTAATGCCGATATATCCAACTCACTAGCATTCACTGGATCTTTATATGATGAAGATCAAATTGATAGAATACAATTTGGATTTAGAAGTATGGGATCTTCACCCCAATGGGATGTAAATAATATTTTATTAGATACAAATGTTAGAACTATAAATAATTTAAATCCACTTAAATTTAGTAAATTAACAATTTTTGATCCTTTAGTAAATGAACGAAAAGCTTCAAGTCTAGTCGAAATTGTTAGATCACCACAAGATACTATAAATGAATTTATAACAGAAAAACTTGGTAATTTCGATATAAATGATAAATTTGCAAACCCACAAGACATTTATAGGGGGGAATATAAAGATTTAAAAGATTTTACTAGAGATTTTATGGATCATTATGATGTGTCAATGAATGTTAATACATACATTAGAGCTCAGTTAGCTATATTTGATAAATCATTAATGACTTCTATAAAAAGACTTATTCCAGCGCGGGCTACTCTTTCTAAAATAGGAGTACATTTAAAACCAACATATTTGGAAAGAAATAAAATACATAATCATAGAATTCAATTTTTTGAACAACGCATTGAAGGAACAATACAAGGAGTTACAGATCATAAAGAAGTCGTATATATGCATCAGAAAACAGGTAAAGATGGTTTACAACATTTAGATACTTTTAAAGGGAGCCCGTTATCTAAATTGGGAATTAAGGAGATAGTTAATATTGATGATTCAGTACATTTTACTGACAGCCCAATGAAGATTGAAAATATTCTTCCACTAGATGGTGAAGTTAAAAAGGTTGAAGGATTATTATATAAAATACCTACCGGTAAAGAAGTATTACACGAGGATGATGATGTGGCTATTTCCCTTCCAACGGAATTTGTAATACCACCAGAAGGTACATTGTATAAGATACCCGGCGGAACTGAAGTTCTCCATGACGATGATGAAGCGGCAATTACATTTCCATCAGAATTTGTAATACCACCAGAAGGTACATTATATAAAATACCTGGTGGAACTGAAGTATTACATGATGACGATGAACCAGTAATCACATTCCCATCAGAATTTGCAACACCACCAAAAGGAACATTATATAAAATACCTGGTGGAACTGCAGTATTACATGATGACGATGAAGTTGCTATTTCATTTCCTTCGTCATATGAAGCTCCGAAAGAGGGAACATTATATAAAATACCTGGTGGAACTAAAGTATTACATGATGACGATGAAGCGGCAATTACATTCCCATCATCTTTTGAAGCACCAAAGAAAGGCACGTTATATAAAATACCTGGTGGAACTGAAGTTCTTCACGATGATGATGAAGCGGTAATTACATTTCCATCATCGTTTGAAGCGCCAAAGAAGGGAACGCTGTATAAGATACCCGGTGGAACTGAAGTTCTCCATGATGACGATGAAGCAGCAATTACATTTCCTTCGTCATTTGAAGCACCAAAGAAAGGTATATTATATAAAATACCCGGTGGAACTGAAGTTCTTCACGATGACGATGACCCGGTAATTACATTTCCTTCGTCATTTGAAGCCCCAAAGAAAGGTGTGTTGTATAAAATACCCGGTGGAACTGAAGTTCTTCACGATGACGATGACCCGGTAATTACATTTCCATCTAGTTTTGAAGTACCAAAAAAAGGAATATTGTATACGATACCTGGTGGGGCTGAGATATTACACGATGCCAATGATGCTGTAATTTCATTCCCATCATCGTTTGAAACTTCAAAAAAAGGAACTTTATTTACTAATGATGGTATTAGTATTAAACATGGACGTGGTGATGTTGCTTTAAAATTTGAGGAAGAACTTTTTAGAACAATAGATGGGGATTTTTTGTGGGGTGAAAAAAACTTTAATACAAAACATGTTGAAACAAAAAGAAATTTAGAAGATAATTGGGGAACAGGATCAAGCAATACACAATTTATTCATTGGGGGTGGTCTGGAAGTCTTGGTGATTATAATACATATCATTATGAAGAAAGAAATATTTTTACAACTCTTGGAGATGTGGAAACCTTATCAGGTTCATTTTCTCATAATGCTTTGGGGGATGTAATTGATAGTTTTGAAACCGATTATACAAGTAGTAATAGTAAAGATATAAAAAATAAGACATTTTTAACTACATTTAAAGGTTTGGGGGAAAGACCATTAGGTACAACATATGGATTTGTAAAAGCATCAACTGTTCCACATGGTGGAAAATATTTAGATGAAGAGTTGGACATGATATATCCAGCAAATCATGATTTTATTATTGGTAATTCAAAATATATTTTAGATGAATTATATTATAAAGGAACACAAAATGAAGGTGGTCAAAAGTTTGAATCTAAAATATTTAATGATTTATCAAAAGACGCTTTTTATACAATAGTAACAACAGGTGAAAATAGACTTGAAGTTAATAGAGGAGGATCGTAATTAAAATAAACATATTTTTCATTATTTGTATATTTATATATGAAATTGAATATATGTTATAAAAACATCATTGATTAAAGAATCATAGGAGAACATTAAAATGGGATATTTAGACAACTCGACAATTGTAGTAGATGCAATTTTAACAAAACAGGGAAGAAAACTTTTAGCTTCTGGACAGGGGCTTAATATAAGTTATTTTACACTTTCGGATACAGGTATTGATTATACATTGTGGAATCCAGATCACCCATCTGGTTCAGCTTATTATGGTGAGGCAATTGAAAATTTACCTAATTTGGAAGCCCTTCCAAACGCTGCTTATTTTATGAGAAATAGTTTAATTACGCTTAGTCGTGATACTGTTGAATTACCATTTGTAGCATTGAATGGTGAAGGTATTGGAGTAACCGTGACAAAGAATTTTGGTTCATCTATGAAACAGCAATCAATTACACCAAAACTTGAAAACTCAACAGAAACACAAGGTTGGCAGTTGGTTATTCCTGATAAATCTTTATTTACCGCTATTACTGGTGGTTGGAAACAAATTGATATTTCCGGAATATCAGGACAATTCTTAAATGATCAAGAGATTGAAAACGCCGCCCTTTACGAAAATACTTCTGATGATACTCCGCCTGTTTTCTTGGACAGAGCTGAAACAACACAAACAAGATCGGTTGTAATTACATTTATTAGTAAATCAACTGGTGCATATAAATCAGCTACAGTAACTATGGACAGAGTTAAAAGAGATAAGGGTTAATTTTTTAGAAAATTTGGAGAGAAGTTAAATGAAAATATATAATGAGATAACAACTAAGTTTAATGAAAATACCGGCCGTTGGGAAACATTATCCGAAGATAGTTTTAATCATGATGGTGATTTGATGGAATTAATGCCTCCCCGTAGAAGAAGAGGAGGAAGAGGAAGAAGAGGAGGTCGTAGACCCGCTCGTGGGTGGAGACCAAGAGGAGCGCCGGCAAACGCAATATTTTTAGATATGTCTTCTGATGGAGCAGGAAATACCACAGATAAAATAACGGAAACCATAAAAGTTACAGAAGGTTATTTTACTAACGGTGATGGTACTATAGAGGGACCTCTTATACATACAGCTTCAATAGCAAATTCTAATGAAGCATATTATTATGATGTTTGTAATGCACATCCAGGTTCAGCTAGTTCTGAAACTCAATTTTCAGTAACTTGGGGACATATTGAAGGTTCTGGTTCTGATCAGTATGGTGATACTGGAAGTCCTACTGGTTTAAAGGGACAATCGCAGGCCATTTATAAACAATTTGCAAATTTAATGTTATTACCATCTGAAATTAGTGGTGGGTTTCATATACAACAAAGTGGGGCTGTAGATAAACATATTTATGTTCTTATTGGGAAAAGAGAGAGAATGAAAGACAAGTTAAATAAGAAAGCTTGGACACTTCGTTTGGCTGGTTGGGCAGCCGCCGCCGGTGCTCAGGATTTACATTTAACTGATGATAGTGCTGCAGTAGCAGGAGTTTCAACAGTAGCTGGACCAAGATATAATATTGTAAGTGGTTCTGCTGGATCAGTAAAAGTAGACGCTACAACAACATGTTATGGCCATCTTTATCCTGAAATGGGAGCTATGGTATTTAGTGGAGCTACATTGGCAACGGCAATACCAGGTTTTGATGGTACTGCGGCTATTACGGCTAGTTTTTTACAAGATCCCGGAGGTCCTACCGCGAATGAGAAAAAGAGTACGGGCTTTACACCAAATCTATTTTCAAAAGGAAATCCACGAAACGCACTTAGACTTGTAAATTGTATGAGGTATGTTGGTGGTGGTGCTACAACGATGACTTTAAGATTAAGAAGTGAAGAAGATCAAACACAATTACATTATTTTTGTAGAGTTAAAGCTGGTCAGATGAATCATAGTAATAATCCAACCTTTACATCTGGATCTAACAAAAATAAAATAAGAAATAAAGATATGAGGGGCAATCCACAAACCTTTATAACAGGTGTTGGATTATGGAACGCGGGTGGTCAGTTAGTTGCTATAGCTAAATTAAGTTCTCCATTAAAGAAGAACTTTTCATCCGAATCAACAATTAAAATTAAATTAACTTATTAATAGTGACATGGTATGTCTAAGTTTGGAAGAATCGATACCAAAGAAACCTCATTTGAGGAGCATAAATTATACAAAAACCAAACTATAACTAGCGCTTCTAATGGTGTTAATGTAGTTTATGCTATAAAAGATGATTATGAAGATCAGATGGCGAAAGTTCCAACTGATTCTGGCAGTCATTGGGCATTTGTTCATAATATGTTTTATAGAAGTGGGTCTTCAAAGGTTCTAGAATCCAATTCAGACGAAGTTGGTAAATTCAATAGTATATATCATCAATTTAATACACACCATGATTTAAAACCATTTTATACAAATAAGTTTTATGATAACATTTCTATATTTTATATTCCACAACAATATATCGGTGATAGAATTAAGTCTGGTAGTTTTCAACTTGTAGCTAGAACTGGGAGCATTTCTAATTTAAGCGATCAAATTATTATTAGAGATGATGGTAATGGAAATCTTTATTCTAACAATGCTGAACATTCTCAAAGTGCTGACACATCGCTATCATCAAAAGACAATTATATTGGAAATATATTTTATGATTTGGGAGTTGCTGTTTTAACAGAAACAGCTTCTTGGTCTGGTTCAGTTAATTATGTTGATATCGGCAAAGAGACAACAGATGGTTTAGATGATTATAGATATTGGCATATGGATTTTAATTCTACTATACCATTTTATACTACAGAATATGTAATTATAATTAAATCTGGACAATTTGATACTACAATGAATAACTCTTCTGTTGGAAGTGGTTCTGGTTATGGAGATGTTGTTCCTTCTGTCAAAACAAATCAACTTATGCCAATGTTAACTTCCAGTGGTTGGTCTCCATATTTTAATCAATTACAATTATATAGACACAGAGATGAAGAACCAGCACTTATTGCTAATTTTCCAAGAGCAGTAAAGACTACATCTGAAATTGATTTGATAATATCATTTAGAATGGATCATTAGAAATGGGAAAACTACGAAAAAACACTAATAGAAAAAAACGCAGGAATTCACAAAGATATAGATTGGCGAGAATGAAAAAGCCAAGAGCTGTTGTTATTGGTGGTTATAGACAAGAAGCAAGACCAGGATATTCTTTTGGACTTAATGGTGGTAAATCAAAAGGTGGGAGATTAAAATATTCGTGGAAACAAGTTGGTGGAAAAAAGGTACAATTATCTGATAGAAATTCAAAAAATGTATCTTTTGTAGTACCTTATACTACAGAAACTTTAAGGTTTAAATTTATAGCATTTAACAAAAATGGTAAAAGTCAAAAGATTATTAAAGTTAAAGTTTTGCCTGAACAAGTTAAGAGGTCTAAGAGAAGATCTTATAAATTGGGAGGTAGAACTTCAACGGGTATGGGTCACAGACACAGTTATAGGTTAAATAAAAATGGTAGTGGTTGGTTAAATACTCACAAGAAAAAGTGGCAGAAAAAAGGTCATAGACATAGAGTAATAGGTGGTGTTGTAAGATCAGCTAGAGATTCAAAGGGACGTAGACATACTCATAAATTACAGAGAGCACCCAAACCACCCAGAGATACTTCTACTCGTTTTAAAAAAAATACTCCAATATTGAAAATGATTAATAAACTTCATTCACTTGGATACAAAAATCTTTCAGATTTGGATGTTTCAAGTCCCCAAGGTGTTATAGATATTTCAGATGGTGAGTTTATTAAGAAAAAATCCGGTGATGCAAGACCACTTGAGTTTATTAAAAAGGCTATGAAAACTGGTAGAACTAATTTGATAGAAATCTTCTTTCCAGTAAGTGGGGAATTTAACGTACATACTAACACCATCGCGCCAGCTTGGAAAACAGCTACTAAGTATAAATCCAAACCTTTAAAAATTGCAAAGAAAATTAATAGTAGAGAAAAGCGTGAAAAATTAACAAAAATTAAAACAACAACTGTTAATTATTTTTCTGATAATAATTCATCAACATTACGTGGGGGTGATGTTTATACAAGTAGTATGCATTCATCAAATCATCCATATTATTTTGGTGTTACTGATGGGGATCCCGGACGTGGAACTTCTGATACTCAATTTCAAGTTAGTTTTGGACATTATAAAGGTTCTGGTTCATTGACAGGAGGTACTGGATATAAATTTATTAAAGGTTCTTCTGAATCAGTTTATAAACAACATGCTTCTTTTTTATTGGATAATAAACTAGGAGTTACAGACGATCCTGTTGGTGGGTTTTATATTAGTTCGGGGTCTGACAATCAATCTACCCCAATTGTTCCAAATAAAGATAGGTGGATTTATGTTTTAAATTTTAAAAGAAGTTTGTTTAAAGATCAACTTCAAGAAGGAACTTGGACACTCACTTTAAGTGGTTCGCACGCAGGAACTCCCAAAACAATGCATTTAACTGATAATAGTGTTAGAGATAAAAGTTATGTAGATACAGTGGCTGGGAGAAGATATAATATTTTTGAAGGAAGTGCTGGAAAATTATCTGGACAAACATTAGATAATAGATATGGTTTCTTTTATCCGGATGTGGGTATTATGGTATTTGGTGAAAAACTTTCAAGTGTTTTTAAAACATCTTCAAGTCCAGCAATTGGAACATTTAATGGTGTTGGTAATGATCAAAATCAACTTTATCCAAGACTGTCTGCTAATTCAGATGATAAAAACGCACTACGTTTTATAAATTGTTTAAGAAATGTTGATGGTAATTGTCTCACACTTCATGGTGAAAGAGAATCTACTACTGTTACTTATGCTTGTAGATTTAAAGCATTGGAATATAATTATACAACAAATTTGAGTATTATAAGTTCTTCTGGTGAAAATATAAAAGGTACTGAACCTGGAAGAATGAATGGATTTAATATTTCTTCTGATTATACTGGTAAAGATGGTACTGCTTATATTGCAGGAACATCTACAATGGATGGTAATCCACATTCGTTTATTACAGGTGTTCAGTTATATAATAAGTCTGGAATTGCTGTTGCTGTAGCTTCTTTAAGTAAACCACTTCTGAAAAATTTTACAAAAGAGGGTGTTATAAAAGTTAGATTAGATTTATAGGAAAAATAAAAATGGTTATATTAGGGTTAGACATATCCACATCTTGTGTAGGATATGCATTCACAGAAAACAAAAAAATACTTGATATGGG
>Ga0114996_10005607_pt1 | contig 14690 bp, 13 predicted proteins | sample ArcticOcean_MG_C_4_FD_87039 | JGI IMG/M metagenome (GOLD analysis project Ga0114996, IMG submission 87039) | Marine microbial communities from western Arctic Ocean - ArcticOcean_MG_CB4_134 | ecosystem: Environmental > Aquatic > Marine > Oceanic | place: Arctic Ocean: Canada Basin | collected...
CCAAGCCGAGATTCAGGCGGCTGGCCAGCGGTTCGCGGGAGTGGCCGAGAGTCCGAGGATCGCGAGTGTGTTAGCCGACCTCAGCGGCGGGTGCGGCGAGATCGTCTACGAGGCCGACTGTCTCAGTGCGGTCCGGGGAGCCGCAGGCGCAGCGGGGGACCTGACGGCTGCGGAGCAGCAGGGCGTCCGCACTAGGATCATGGAGATCATGACTGCCCACCCGAGCCGGGCGGCGCGCATCCGAGAAGTTGCCGCGGAGGCAGGGCTCAGGATCGACGGGCGATAACAAGACTCGACCCGGGGGTCGCCGGCGGGTGCCCCCGGGTTTCTGCCTTCCACACAGACACCAGGCGCCTTACTCCACCGCCAGGAACCCCACCGTTACGTTGTCTGGCGCGCCCCTCTCATGAGCAAGTGCAACGAGTGCGGTGGCTTTCTCGTCGAGGCCGGTGACGGACAGATCCTGGAGGGCATCCTCTATTTCATCGTCGGTCATCAACCCGGCCAAACCGTCACTGCAGAGCAGGAAAATGTCGCCGGATTGGGCATCTCCCTGGAAGATGTCCACCTCTACCGTTTTCTCCGTGCCCACCGCCCGATTGATGAGATGGCCGAGCGGGTGATCCACTATCGACTCCGGCGATATCGCTCCCGACTCCACCAGATCCTGCACCACCGTGTGGTCCCGTGTGATCCGCCGAAGCTTGTCGTCGCGAAATAGGTATCCGCGACTGTCACCGACGTGGCCGATAATCCAGCGTGCGGAATCCCGATTTAGCGCGAGCGCGGTGACCGTCGTACCCATGCCTTCGCGTGTCGGGTCAGTGATGGCTGCGTTCCATACCTCCAGGTTTGCTAAGGAGACCGCCTCGGCCATTCGGTCGCCCGGTTCAGCGACCAAGCTTTCGGGAGAGGACAGGTGCGCTTGGATGACCTGAGCGGCCAGCGATGACGCGTATTCCCCCCCGGGCCGCCCGCCCATGCCGTCCGCAACGATCACAACGCCCTCGGTCTGATCGAGAACAAGCGTGTCCTCGTTTTGGTCTCGTCTGAGTCCTGTATCGGAAATGCCGGCGGCCTGCCATCGGAGTGTCACAAAGGCTCCATGCCTCGAAGGCTGTCAACAGCCTTCCTTGAAGGGTCAGGGAAGCCGAAGCTAGGGTCGGGGGACACCCTTGCGCAAAATTGGGGACGTTTATGCATGCGTGCCCACCATGTCAGGCCGGGAACAGCGGACGTACGGAGGGTTAGGATTGGGTGTGCGTTTGCTGCGAGGTTGACCGGGACGCTGTGCCGGGTCCCCACCGCCAGAAGATTTGGAAACATGTAGACAAGCTCGGAATAAAGTGATAGGTTTTACGGCTGCAGATTTTGCGCTGTGCAAAATCGCAGAAAAAATATGATTCCGACTTCAAACCTGAACAGGTTTAGGAGATAGATTTCGATGGCTGCGGTCACCACCCAGAGGAAGCGTAAGGGTCGTGGGAACCCTCTCGCCGGTTTCGACGCCAGCATCGAGGAGAAGACGGCTCTCGACCAGTACCTGAGGGATGTGAGCCGGCACGAGCTCATTACTCCTGATAAGGAAAAGGAGTTGGGCGCCCTGGCCCAGAAGGGCGACCAGGAAGCCATCCAGGAGCTTGCCCGTGCCAATCTCCGATTCGTCATCAGTGTGGCGAAGAAGTACCAGAACCGGGGTGTCGCTCTTACGGACCTGATTCAGGAAGGGAATGTCGGGCTGGTTACTGCGGCGCGTAAGTTCGATCCCGAGCAGGGCGTGAAGTTCATCAGCTACGCGGTGTGGTGGATTCGTCAGGCGATTCTTGCCTCGCTAGCGAACCACGGACGGGCTGTGCGTGTGCCGCTCAACCGCGCTTCTGATTTGGCGCGCATCTTCCGGGAGAAGGAGCGCCTCAAGCAGGAGCTGAACCGGGAGCCCACGGCCGAGGAATTGAGTGGCGCCACGGATCTAACGCCGGAGTTGATCGAGTCACTACAGACTCTCAACGCGGCAGAGATCCGGCTGGACGCGCCTATCGGCGACAGCGAAGACTCTCAGCTCGTGGAGCGCTTCATTTCCGAAGAGGCTGCAGAGCCCGAGCAGGACGTCGAGAGCAGGCTCTTGACGGAGACGGTGGGGGTCGCGCTGACAATGCTCGAAGCTCGGGACGCTAAGGTGTTGCGCCTGTACTTCGGGCTCGAAGGAGAGCGGGAACACACGTTGGAGGAGATCGGGAATCTGCTCGGCGTGACACGGGAACGTATTCGCCAACTCCGCGATCGTGCACTTCGGCGGCTTCGTGAGGGTGGCAAGGGAGATGCACTGGAGTCTTTTGCCGCGTGACCTCCGGCGAGGGCAGCCCCGCTCCCCGTGAGGCCGATGGCCTTCGCGGGGAGCGGGGCTTTTTTTTGCTCCTACCCAGGCTATCGGGCCGGTAGGGATGGCGGCCCACTGTACTCCTGCAACAGTTTTCTCATGAACGGCATGGTCCGCCATGTCGGAGGCGGGGTCTATACGGTGGCCCTTGAATCGAGTGAGATCGTCGAGGCTTCTTTGAGGGGTCGGCTCAAGCTCGAGGAACTAGAAGGGGCGCAGGTCGTGATCGGTGACCGAGTGCGCGTCGAGGCGGTCGGCGACGAAGCTCATGTCATCGAGGAAGTACTTCCAAGGGTGACCACGATCACACGCAGCGCCTTCGGTGGCCGATCCGTCAAGGTTCTCGTTGCCAACGCCGACCGCCTTTTCGTCGTGGTGGCGTCTGCCCAGCCGAAGCCGCGCCGGGACCTGATCGACCGCCTTCTCGTTGTGGGCGAGTTGGGTGGCGTCACGCCGGTGATCGTGGTGAACAAGATGGACCTCCACGGTGGCGCCGAAGTGGCGAAGGGACTCGAGCAGGTATACCTACCGCTCGGATATGATGTGCTGCGGGTTAGCGCACTTGCAGGCGAAGGCATGGATCAGCTTGCCGAGCAGCTCTGTAAGGGGATCGCCGCATTGGCTGGACCATCGGGCGTTGGAAAATCCAGTCTAGTGAACACGCTCGAGCCGGAGCAGGCTCTCAGGACCGGTGAGCTCAGCCGTAAGCGCGGCACAGGCCGGCATACGACTGTGAGTTCCCGCCTCATCCAGCTCCGTTGTGGGGGATTGGTGGCGGATACACCCGGGTTCAGCGACGTGGGGGTCTGGGGCGTACCCCAGGAGGAGCTGGACCATTGCTTTCCAGAACTCCGGGCCTTGACGCCTTCGTGCCGTTTCCGGGAGTGCAGCCACCTCCACGAGCCTGACTGCGCTGTACGGCAAGCGTTGGATGGTGGTGCCATCGACCCGGGCCGGTTCGAGAGTTACAGCACCCTGTATCAGGAGTCAGGGTCTTGATCCGGAGCCGGAGGAGGTCGAAGACCGGAAGAAGTGGAAAGCGGTGTCACACGGGGTACGCCCGTGGCCGGGTCGTTGCTGACCGAGATCGGCCACTCGTAGACACGCTCAAGCGTTTCTCCCTGTAGCACCTCTTGCGGTTCACCCTCAGCCGCGACCCTCCCGCGATCCAAGAGGAGCAGTCGGTCCGCGAAGCGTGCGGCAAGATCCAGATGATGGGTGATGAGGAAAACGGTCATCCCGTGGTCGGCCGACGCTCTGAGCAGCTCCAGAATTTCCATCTCGTGGCGGACATCGAGGCTTGCTGTGGGTTCATCCAGGAGCAGCACATTGGGCTCCTGTGCGAGTGCCCGAGCCACTCTGGTTCGCTGGATCTCGCCGCCGGATAACGTCGAGAGGAATCGCTGTGCCAGGTTCTCGACGTCGCACATCCGCATGGCGTTGGATATGGCCTCTTTGTCGCTGGGTGTTTCTGATTGGAGGGCGCCCAGGTAGGGGTAGCGCCCCATGGCCACGAGCTCCCTCACGGTAATGGGAAAGGCGAGCGACTCCGACTGCGTTACAACACCGGCTTCCCGAGCCAGCGCCCGCCGATCCCAATCCGAGACTGGCCGACCGAACATGTGGGCCTGACCTGCAGCGTGCGGCACCATGCCGAGGAGCGCCCGAAGCAAAGTCGACTTTCCGGAGCCATTCGGGCCCAAAACGACGTAGAAGGAACCCCGCGGCACAGTAATGGAAACCGAGTCGAGCGCAGGCGCGGGCGCATTCAGATAGTGGACTCTCAGTTTGGTCGCCCCGAGGGCCGCCGATCCGTCGTTTGATGCGGAAGATTCGCTCACCTCGCGGATCTCTTCGCCACCCTCGCTCCGGCGGGCCCCGTGGACTCGGTCACCATTTGCGATCCAATTCCGTGACTGGCCCCGGCCCCCACACTGCGCCTTAGCAGAAGAAGAAAGAGTGGGACCCCTACGAACGCGGTGATAACGCCGATCGGCACCTCCGCAGGCGACATGACGGTGCGGGCTACTATGTCCGCCAGGGTGAGAAACACCGCTCCCGTGAGGAATGCCAGCGGAAGGAGGACTCGGTAGTCACCACCGACCAAAAGCCGGACGCTGTGGGGCACGATCAGCCCCACGAAGCCGATGACCCCCGTGGCCGCCACTCCGGCGGCGGTTAGGAGCGACGCTAGGACGTAAGCGACGCGTTTGACGCGTTCTACGTCGGCTCCGAGAAAACCCGCGGTCTCCTCGCCGATCGCCAAGAGGTTCAGCGGACGAGCCAGCCCCACCAGCATGATGGCCGCCGGGAGCGTGTACAGCGTGACCATCCACACAGTGCGCCAGTCGGAGCCCGCGAGGCTGCCCATCATCCAGAGGACCGCGCTACGCACCGTTCGTGCGTCCGAGATCGAGAGCACGAAGGACATGCAAGCGGTGAAAAAGGCCCCGACGACCACGCCGGCCAGGAGCAGGACTCGCACGTCCACCCCGTGGTCAGCTGTCGCTGCGACCCTCAGCACGAGAACGATCGCGAGCAGGGCTCCGGTGAAGGCGGCGGCGGGGAGCGCCCAGGACAGTGAGGCCGCCAGGCCCATCGCGAGGGCGAGAACTGCTCCGGTGGCGGCTCCCCCGGAAATCCCGAGGATGTAGGGCTCGGCAAGGGGATTGCGGAGCAGAGCCTGGAAAACGGCCCCTGAGAGCGAGAGCCCGCCACCGACCAGGATGGCCATCACCGCGCGGGGGGCGCGGAGCTCCACCACAATCCGGCGAATATTGATATCTCCCTCGCCAAGTAGAGCCGCAAACACCTCGCCGGTGCTAAGGTCCACCGACCCGAGGCGGATGCTCAGCAGGAAGACCAGGACCACGGCGAGACCCAATAGGGCTGCCCAGGTAATAGGCTTCATCGAGGCCCCGCCTCGAAGGCTCCAGGGTGAATGAGGCGCGCGATGTCGCGGGCGGCCCGCCCGAGCCCGGGTCCGGGAATCTCAACGGATGCCGGCAGAACGGCGCTCGGCACGTGGGCGAGTGGCGAAGGGGGTGTCAGTCCCTCGGAAAGGAGGATCAGATCCAAATCTCGATCGAGGAGGGCTTCCATACTGACCGGCGCGTACAACGGATCCAGGTCGGCGAAAACGTTTTTCCCGCCAGCGACCGTTATGAGCTCATCAATGTACGTACCTGGGCCGGCCACCCAGGGGGGATCGCCACCGAGGAGGTATACGACGCGCGGCTCGGGAAGCTCGGCCACTCGTCGAACCACGTCGTCGAGGGTGTCGCGGATGTCACGGAGCATTACATCGGCGGCGTCTGACGCACCCATGATTCTTCCTAGGTCACCAATGATGGTCAGAACGTCTTCGATGCCGTCGGGCTGGACGGCGAAGTGGGGAATCCCCAACTCCGTGAGGCGCTCGGCGGTAGCCAGGTCAGAATCACCGGCGAAGCGGATCACGAGGTCGAGATCAAGAGAGACCAGGATCTCCAGGTTAGGCTGGAGGCCGCCGCCTACGGAAGGCAGCCCGGTGAGCTCCGGCATCCGGTCGTAGTCCGTTCGGCCGACCACTTGGTTGGCCAGGGCCATCGCCAGGAGTGCCTCCGTGGCCGACGGGACCAGAGAGATGATCCTCCGGGGCGCTGCTTCGAAAGTGTGTCGTGTACCGGCGGCGTCGACCAGTTGGACGGGGTAGCCCGCCGGGTTGCCCGCCCGGTAGCTCGCCGTCGAGGCTTCGGGCTCATCAGCGCTTCCGGACGCCTGTTGGCCAGAGAACGTGTCGCAGCCGACGAGAGTTGCCACGAGGAACCATGTGAAACGCATGGTAGCTGAACAACGCATGCTGCGCTCGCCTAGAAGGCGGTTGACGGTCCTGGAGACGTAGAAGCAAGACCACATGGGTCCCGGTACTGTTCCACCCAAGCTCCTCCCTGCCGGGTCAACGTGGAGAGCCACATGGACCCCTCGCCCATGACCTCGAGCACCACCTCGTCGCTTCCGTCTCCGTCGATATCCAGGTGGTCGAAGTAGCGTGCGGCGCCCTTTCCGTCACGGGAGTGCACTCGGTAGTCCACATGAGTACGCCTGTAACCGGCTCCGTCGTCATCGTCGGCGGTAAGGAAGATCGAGTATGCTCCACGGGACGCGGGGCCTACGACGAGGTCGTCGGGATATACGAATGTAGCGACCACGGTCGGCGTCGCACCGGGCTGGGCGCGAAACATCTGGATGTCCCGCCGAATGTCTATCACATCTCCGGGCAAGAACACACTGACTTCGCGAAGGACCCGCAGCGCCATCCTGAGTGAGGTGTTCCGAAGGTCGGTTGTCTGGACGACGGGAGAGTAGGTGCCGTATCCGAGCTCGCTCCCCTCTCGCACCGTTACTGCGAGAAATTTCTGGACCGTGGCCGCGGCCGACGTCAACTCGATGGGGCCCCGAATCTGGGGCCGCACCCTGCAATATCGCTCGTCCACCGAGAACACTTCGGCGCTGAAGCTCCCGACCTGGGCCCCATTGGAAAACAGCGTGAATTCCCGGCCCGGTGAAAGGTGTTCGGCCGCGAACGATCTGCTCCCCTCGACGGATCCGATGCCCTGGATCGGGAAAAGACCCCCGGGCCGGATCTCCGCGACGGGCACCAGTGTCGCTTGGTCTCCGTCTCGGTAACCCAGGTATAACACCGGCCCCAAGGGAGGCTCGTCCGAAACAGTGTCCTCCACGACCTCCATCTCGTCGGGTGGCGGGTCGGAAACCAGGCTTTCGGACGGCGCACGCAGGCTCACGTCGATTCCTCCCCATTCCACGTTGTCGCAGCCTGTAGCGACGATTACAATCCCGAGTAGCAGGAGCCTCCGGAGGGCTGTGTCCATGTGGAAAACTTATCTCGGCTCTAGGGGGAAATCAAAGGCCCCGTTTCTCAGCACGGCACATCAGGGCCGGAGTGGAGAGAGCAAAGGGAGGCGAGGGAGTATGCTGCGCCGTTGGCTGCGCCGTTGAGGAAGGGATTGGAGTGGGCGCCCGCGTTCGTTGCGGGTTTCGGGGCGGGGGCGTCGGGAACGGTGGCTGTCGCGCTTCTGCTGTACTCCGGCGAGGGACTGCTCAGATCGTTGGCGCTGATCGTGGCGATCGAACTCGGGGCTTTCAGTTTGGGCCTGGGGATGAGAGGACCGCCCAATGAATGGAGCCATGCGCTGGAGTCCCTTCGAAGACGATGGCTTTTTGTGCTGGTAGCCTTTCTGGCTGCGGCCGGGTTCTCGCTCGCATGGACGGTCTTTGCGGGTTTCGGAGCGTCACCGATGACGCAGGCGCTTGGACTCGCCCTGCTTGCCGGCCTCCCGCTCTATGCGTGCGGTCGCCTCTTGACGGGCATAAACGCCGTGCGGATGATGGCGGGCCTGACGGGTGACGGTGCGTTCGCGTCGCTGGGCGCCGCAGCCGGCGTTTTGGTGACCGGCCTCGGTGCTCTCTCCGGCGTCGGAGTGCCCTCGTTCGTGCTGTTCCTGATTGTCATACTCTCGGGGACCGCACGTCTCCAGGGGTGGGTCCTGAAGCCCATCGAGGAGAGTGTCGGCGTGGTCGAGGTCACAGAGTCCGACCCCTCCGAGGCGCTCAACACAGCCGGGCCCGAGACACCGTGATCATCGCGCACCTGTCGGATCTGCACCTCGGTTATCGGGCGTTCGGAAATATCGAACAAGGCAGAAATGTTCGAGAGGCCGATGTCGCTCGTGCATTTCACCAGGCGATCCAGAGGGTCCTCAAGATCGCCCCGGCCGCGGTGGTTGTCGCGGGCGACGTATTCGATCGGCCCGAACCCCCCCATTCCGCGCTCGTAGCGCTCGCCCAGGGGCTGCAATCGCTGAGAGAGGCGCTCCCGGAGACGCCGGTTCTAATGGCGGCCGGCGCGCGTGACACACCGGCCGGTCCCGCAGATCCGGGTCCCCTGGCTGCGTTCGATACACTGCCGGGCGTCGAAGCCGTCACCGCAACGACCCGGTCTGTGCACTACTCAAGCTTGAATCTGAACGTCGTCCTCGTTCCACATCGATCGACGATCCAAGGCCCCAGGCCCTTGGTGGAACCGAACCCGGATGCGCGGTGGAATGTGCTCGTGGGGTATGGATCGGTGGATCGGGAGGAGAGCGCTCTCTCAAGCGCACTTCTCTCATTGGATTCGGGTGATTGGGATTACGTGGCGCTGGGGCACGAACATTTTCGACGCGAGGTGGTGCCCGCCGTCCACTACGCCGGCGCACTCGAGCGGGTGGGGTCTACACCCTGGGAGGAGGCAGCTGAAGAGAAGGGCTTCCTGACGTGCGATCTCGAGTCCGGGCAGGTTCGCTTTCACGCGGTCCACGGTCGTCCGGTCGTATCGCTGGAACCGATCCCGTTCGAGGCGGATCGGCCCGAACGGCTGAGGGAGCGCGTCCGGGAGGTGCTCGTCGAGGTGCCGGGCGGTATCGAAGAGAAGATCGTTCGGATTCGAATTCAGGGGCTGCCACCGGAGCGGTTGGGCCTCCTCGACGGCGTGTTACCTGAGTATCGACGGCGTGCACTACACCTCGAAGTGCAGCTCGATAACGAGCCGCTAGAGCGTCTCTCGCAGGGGATCAAGCCGTTGTTACAGGGCTGCCTTCCCGAACGTCAGGGGTAGTGTGGTGTCTAATTTAGGTACACGAGTGGCAGAAACACTGTCTTCGGCAGCCTTCAAGAAGGGTGATCGGAAGGGGGGGCGGGTCTGGACTCAGTCGACACGGTAGGGAGCCAAGAGGAGCCGCTGGATCTTCAGCTCGGTTCTGGGCTGACGGCCTTGGTCGGGGGAGACGGCCCTCTGCGTAATGAGGTCATGGAGCGGTTCGCTCGGCGGCTGGCCCAGGATGACGAACGTCTTCAGACACTGATCGCCGGGCCGGGCCCGGTCGGGCCAGCGCTCGCATGGCGCCGCGCGGTTCGCATTCTGGCGCAGTGGTCGGGCCTCGAGGGCGTGGACCAGGAGGAGTTTGCTCTGCGCCGCGGAGGTTCCCGAGCCAGCGATCCTCCTCTGTGGACGGACTCGGGGGTAGACGGTCTCCGAGCTCGGGTGGAGGAGTTGAGGCGCCTCCCCGAGGCACTTCGCGTGAAGACGCGCGAGCTGCGAGGTCTGCGTGTGGACGGGATCGAGGTGGGTGGGGACTTGGAGGTCGCGAACATGGATTGGCTCCGTGAGCGACAGGATGCCGAGACGCACCTCCTCGCGTATCGCGACCGGGCCCGGGAGCTCAAGGTTCGCCTCCAGCAACTCGAGGAGGGAGGAAGGGAAACGGCGTGCCCGACCTGCGACCGGGTTCTTAGCGAGCGGTTTCAGTCGGTCTTGGATGTGATCCGTGCGGAGTGGGAGTCGGTGGTGCAAGATGGGAGTTGGTGGAAGCGCCGCAGGGACCAACTGGACTTAAAACCCGCTCATTTACAGGACCTCGAAGGGAAAACCCTACGTCTCCACGCCACGATCGGGGAGTGCACCGAAGAGGTTGAGCGGCTGAGGGCTCGATTGCCGGAGCTGACCGAAGCCGAAGACACCCTCGCGATGGTCCAGGTAGCTGATGGCCCTTCGGAGCGGGGTGAGGGTAGCGGAGCGGGATCGTCTTCCGACGACTCCGACGTCCGCCGCCGTGCGTTGGCGGCTCTACGACGAGAGTTGCTGTCCGACGCCCGCGATGCACTGACCGCCCGGACTGGCCGCTACCTGAATCATCTGACGAGCGGTGGTGTGCTAGGGGTCGGCGTGACCGGAGATGGCGAACCCACGGTCGTTCGAGACGAGGGCGCTCGCAGGATCCACTCCGACGAGGAGGTGGCCGCGTATATATTTGCGTTGCGGCTCGCATTAGTCGACTTGGCTGCTGGTTGTGGGGTGCGCCCCTCTGAGATTCTCCTGGGAGACACGTTCGATCGCCTGGAGCCTGACGCCAAGTTGAGGGCGGTCGGGCTCCTTCGGACGCTGCTCGTCCGAGTGCCGAAGATTCTTCTCTTTTGCCGCGGCGAAATTTTGGACGCGACACCCGAATGGTTCGATTGGATCGTCGAATTGGCGGTCGACCGGCATGGATCCCCATTCGCTCGAGTGCGACGAAGCGGAGTGGGGAAGCTACAGATTCACTGACCAGCACTCCTTCAAGCGGCCTCTACCGCTATATCCCAAGCGTCGGTAGGGGGATCGGCTTTACACCCGTTGGTGGTCGGGGCGCCAATTCGTCACCCGTTTCTTGATTTCGTCGCGGTCCTCGATTCCCTCTGCGCATACCGCCGCGACCAATGCCGCGACCTCACCGTCTGAAGCGAACCGCAGCCCGATGAGCTGGCCCGTAGTCAGTTCGTCGATGTTGTGTTTCTGATCCGGCGGGAGAATCTCGTGAAGGCGTTGTCGTTCTTCGAGGCGAATGACACGGTCCTGGGCGCTGAGCGCGAAGAAACGGGCGTAAAACCCCAGCATCACCAGGCCGACGGCCAAAAGCAGCCCCATCACGGAACCTAAGGAGAAAGAAGTGACGGCCACATATCCCGAATAGATCACGTTGATCAGGAGGATCATCATCGCCACATAGTGGTATCCCGGAACGAACTTCCGGTGGTTCTGAAAATTTTGGGTAGGCGCAGCCGTTGCCATGAGACTCTCCTTGGATCGGTAGTAGGGCAGAGGATCGGTAAAGGGCAGACCGATTGTGCGGTCCGGGGAGCGACCTAGGATAGGGAACCAGGGGCGTCGCCGCCATCTCCCGACGGCGGTCTTCGAAGACTCATCCAGACTCGGCTCGGATTTCTACTGACTGAGCGGCCGACCGAGCAGCTGCCAGGCGATTTCGCGGTCCTCATACCTTATGCGAAGCTCATCATCGCCAGTCTGGATCGCGCTTTGCGTGAGGGCGGTGAAGACCCAGGAGTAATAGTTCGGGATTCCGACGGTGGAGCCATCGGGCCAACGACTCCACTCATCGGGAATACCACTCCGATGTACGAAGACCTCTTCCGCCAACGTTCGAGTGCGCTCGACGTCCAGCCAGAGCCCGGTGACCCGGAGCATCCGTGGGTCTTCGAGCAAGATGTTTCGGGAGTTCAAATCAGGAGGACCGGGGTAGAGTCGAAAGGCCAGCCCATGCCGCACCAGGTACGGCACGACACCCAGATCCCGAGCTGCGCTTCCGCTCGATGCGAAGTAGATGGGGCGGTCTTCGATGCCATTTTGAATCAGCAGTAAGGCGAACTGCTGCCACGGAGTGATCAAAGTTCCCCCCGCGATTCTCGCCACCACGGGTCCGAGGGGAAAATCGCGGTCCTCATCGAGCGATACGTAACCCGCTGGTCCGGCAACCTGCTCTATGATTTCGTCGTCCAGATCGAAGATCGTCCGGGTGGGCGGTGTCACCGGACCCTCCATGAGGATGGCGATCCGTCCCTGCGATTCGGCGAGGCTCAGATCATCGGTATAGAGGGGTTCACCCTCCTGAGGGTCGTAAGGCCTTTGGCACACGATAGTGGTTCTGCTGTCGCTCGCCTCGACACCCGGTGGGCAGGGGGTGGTGAGGTTTCGAAGCTGTTTAACGTACCAGTCCAGATTGAGGTAGGACGTGACGATGACGGTCACGTCTTGGCGTATACCTTCGGTCTCCTGCAGGTACCAAAGTGGAAACGTGTCGTTGTCGCCGTTGGTAAAGAGAACGCTGTATGGCTCCACGCTCATCAAGAGGTTGTACGCCCAATCCCGTGCGGAGTAGTCCGCTCGGCGGCTCGCCCACGGCCAGTTGGAGACGAGCGGGATCAGAGCCAACATGAGCACAGGCGCGGCTCGGGACCACGAGCCCTTCAGATGTGCGGCGGCCTGTTGCCAAAGCGCCGCGATTCCGATTCCCGCCCAGAGACCCCACACGGAGAAACCGACGATGAAGAAGTAGTCCCGCTCACGCACTTCGTGGATGTCGTCCGGACTCGGAGAGGCGAGCGAAAAGCCGTAGGAGAAGTTGAGGTAAAAGACGAGGCCGACAGAGAGTGTGGCGAACAGCGCCAGGACGTAGAGACCGGTGGCCGAGTCTCTCCGAAAATGTTGGACCGCGCCGTACAGTCCCAGACACGTGAACAAGAAAGTGAATAGGAGTCTCGAGGGCGGGAAGCTGGTCTCGGTCCCTTCCACGCCCCTAGCCCACTGCCAGTCGAAGTACTGCAGATAGTTTGTGAACTGCGACGGCAGAGACGCCAACCGTGGGATCAGGGGGGGCTTGAGGTACTGTTGCCTCGACAGCGCGGCCGAGAGTTCGGTACAACCCGCCTGGCCCATCGTTACGATGCTCGTGAGGGCGCTCTGGAGACTGGAACAGGTTGGATCGGCCTCGTTGATGATGGGGTCGAGCGCTGCCCGCAACGGCAAGTAGAGGTGTACGGAAAGACCGAGGAAGACGGCGACGGCGCCGACGGCGTAGAGACGCCAGTTGAGCAGCACCCCGGGAGAGACCCAGAGGATGAACAGGCCGAGTGCGGGGGCGGCGAGGAACGCCATGAGATGGTTTCCCACCGACAGTGCCAAGATGAACGCGATCAGCACCAGCAGATTGTCATCTCGGCCCTTGCCGAGGTTTTCACGCCAGTGGAAGGCCAACCACGTCAGCAGTGCGATGGTCATGAGCGAGACCGTGTAGACCTTCTCGTTCACGTTGGACTGATTCCAGACCGTAAATGCGGTGGCGCTCACCACCACCGCCGCTATGGCGCCCACGATGCGGAACCGGCGATCGTCGGAGAAAAATGAAAGAATGTGGTGGACGGCCAGGAACCAGAGACCGTGGGCGACACTGCCCATGAGGGCGGAGAACAGGTTGATCCGTCTGGCGACCGAGAGGCCAAAGGGCGCCAGGAGAAGCTCCCACGTTCGGGCCATGAGCACGAAGAGGGGATTTCCCGGTGGGTGGGGGATCCCGAGGATGTGCCCGGTGGCGATGTACTCGCTCGTATCCCAGAATGCGGTCGTCGGCGCCAGCGTCACCGTATACAGGAGGCCGACACCGAGGCCCACGATAAGCGCCCAGAGGTAGATCGGCTCCGCTTCCTCCGGAGTGCCGGCGGGTTGATTTCCCCCCTCTGGCACAAGCGTGGGGGTGGGTCGGCTTTGACTCTGGTTCATTGTTAACCTGGTAAGGTTGCCAACGCGCTCGTGCTACTTCGCGGAGAGGTGCAGGTTCCCCCATTCATCGACCTCGAGCCCCCAGCCTTGGCCGATCCAAGTGGTCGCACTGTATTCTAACACCAGAGCGGGCCCCGTGAGCGTCTGGTCCGGACTCAGGTCACCCCGCCAAACACGGTCCACCTCGGTCCACTGGCCTTCTAAGTACACCGGTGTCTGTTCGACCGTCGGGGCGTCGTTGTTATGCGGAATACGTTCCAGATCGAGCGGCGGTCCGGGGGCGGAAACGATGGATCGGAGAGTGACCGCCTCAACGGGCGTTGCAGGACGCTGATAACCGTATCGTGTTTCGTGCAGCGCATGGAATCGAGTGTCCCAGTCCTCCCGGGGCACTCTCAGCTCGAAACTCTGGCGTTCGTACCGAGCGTCTACCCATTGCTGTAAGGAGAGGCGATCCTCGGGCACGCCCTCCTCTGCCATAGCCGCGACGGCGGCCTCTTCCAACTCGGTGAACACATTTTCGATGCTCTCATGGGCGTTGGCCGAGGCGGTGGAAATCAACACCGTTCTGGAGACCTCCCGCGTGATGTCGGCGGCGAGCATGCCGTATGCCGAAAGAAGTCCTGGGTGGGGGGGCACGATGGTGTGGCGGATACCCAGCCGCTCGGCCAGATGTGTGGCGTGTAGGCCGCCGGCGCCGCCGAAGGCTACGAGGGTGAAGTCCGCAGGATCGTGTCCTCGTTCCACCGAGATGACCCGAAGGGCGCGCTCCATGGCCGCGTCGGCGACCGCGAGGACGCCCTCGGCCGCAACCTCGAGACTTGTGCCGAGCTGATCCGCGAGATTTCGGAGATGCGGTTCGATGGTTGACCGGTCCAGCGTCCGCTCCCCTCCCAAGAAGGCATCGGCCGGCAACCGTCCCAGCCAGACATGTGCATCCGTGACCGTGACGCCGGCTCCGCCCTTCCCGTAACAGATGGGCCCGGGATCGGCACCCGCCGATTCGGGTCCCACACGCAGAGCACCCCCGGGGTCGATTCGCGCCAACGATCCGCCGCCCGCGCCAACCGTATGTATGTCGATGACGGGGATCGCGATGGGCTGTCCGCCGATCTCCAACTCTCTCGTGTGGAGAGGGGCTCCGGGGCACAACGAGACGTCGGTGGA
>Ga0114996_10005611_pt1 | contig 14689 bp, 6 predicted proteins | sample ArcticOcean_MG_C_4_FD_87039 | JGI IMG/M metagenome (GOLD analysis project Ga0114996, IMG submission 87039) | Marine microbial communities from western Arctic Ocean - ArcticOcean_MG_CB4_134 | ecosystem: Environmental > Aquatic > Marine > Oceanic | place: Arctic Ocean: Canada Basin | collected...
ACTCGAGCCAATAACCTCTCCACCAACATCACGGGGCCAACCAGAAAAGGAATTACCATTAACGTCAATAGAATAGATTTTTCCATCCTGGGAAGAGAAAAATATCATAAGCCCCAGATTTGTATCATTAAAGGATGGCGATGTGTATACATTCCCATCAGTTTCAATAGAAAATCTTACATTCCCCTCTGAGCCTAGTGAGTACAGATGATCATCCTTTGAACCTACAAAAATATACTTCTCATCGCCATAGGCCAAGATTGATGGCTCTGACTGAATTTTATCATTCAAATTTACAGGAAATCCTGGTGCGATTTCTGAAGAATCATAGATTAAATAGATATTATCAGACTCTGTGCCAAAAACAATGTCATCTAAATTATTATTATTAAAGTCAGCGAGAGCAACTCCTACTTTAATTTTCTCTCCAATGATCATTGGGAAGCCTGGCACATCTGTAGCATCGTGATTAATGACAAATAATTCATTGTCACTTGTTGCTCCAGGGCCAAATCCTCCTGCCACAATTTCAAGGTATGGGTCATCATCAATCTGACCAATTGCGGGTGTCCCAAGTAAGTATTTACCTGCATAATAAGAGTTTTCTAGCCCATTTTTATCAAAGATATATATATACATCGTCTTTGAGGTGACGACAAACTCTATATCCCCATCAAGGTCAATGTCATCAGCTGCAATTGAGCCCCAAACGTTGTCGCCTATTTCATAGGGAAAATTAGAGTTAGAACTTGTTCCATCTGATTCTATAACATGGACATAGCCCATGTTATCACAAAAAATAATATCATTGTCGCTGTCCCCATCTAAATCCAGTATTAGTGGATTAGTTAAAATTTGATCAAATGTGTCATAGGGGAAACCTGCTTGAAACAGGGATATAGTTATACTCACATCATAAGACTCCACATACTCATTATTATTGGCAAGAACATGCAATGTCATAGGATGTTCCCCTAAAGAGGCTAGCTCTGATATTGAGAGCTCAAATGGAGTGTCGTTATTAATATATTCTGAACCAGAATCTAAATCTCCTATATATATTGATTCATTTAAGATTTCAATGTCCTCACTTAAAGATTCAAGGATTAATGTTACAGAACTAGCATCATCCCAAGGAACAAAATTTTCAATAGTGGTAAGGTAACCAACTGTTTCTCCTGGATTAACTACCTGATCTCCATCACCCTGAAGCTCAAAATATTCTGTTTCCATTAATACAATGTGTGGTTCATCTAGCTCTTCAGGAATAATGTTTATTAATGCTCCTTGACCAAAGTTAAATCCATTCATGGCGTTTAGTAAGTAGTATCCATTGTTCGAGCCTCCCCATCCAAAATTACTATGGAAATAATCATCTTGATATCCATCTATATTCCATGCATGACCACCCTCATCGCTATATCCAACATAGATAATCGGTTGATTCTCATCTAAATCTGACTGTAGTAGCAGTCGGTATTGAGAATCTGAATAATCCTCTGGATAAATTCGTGAAATGCCATGATCAAAAATAAAATAATTTTTCATTGCTGAGTATGTTGAATTGCTTCCACCCATAACACTTGCTCCTGACCCATTTGGGCTATATCCCATGTTAACTGAGACTCCAGCATGATATATGAGTAATTGAGCGGCCTCTGTTGCAAAATTATTTTCCATCTCTGAATAAAGATAGTTCGTATTCCCAAAGTCAGCAGATTGGTATCCATAGCCTCCAGCATTATAGCCGTGGCTTCCATATCCAACCTCAGGGTAGCCCCAATAGTACATTATCTGTACCATTGAAATAGCGATACAGCCAGCATAAACATTTCCCCCAGGGCCATCTTGATCTTCTGGACACATATCATTCCAGGGTGAATCCTGATTCCAGTTGCATGATAATAGTGGGGACACATCTCTATTAAGTTCATAGTTAAAGGGGGAGGAATAAAACTCCCAGAGATCATCAATTTCTCTAGTGGAAGCAATATTCTCATCAATAACTGAATCAATATTATTTTTATATATATTAAAGAGATACTCTACCTGGATAGGCAAATCATTTCCAAATATATTATCGAAGCTATATGCCAGAATAGGCATCGCAGAATCATTGGCAGAAACAATTAAAAAACCACGATTTTCAAATCTAAAAATATAGAAATATACCCTTGAATTCTCTTCAATAGTTTCAACTGAATCTAAATTAAATGAATTGGTCCTTGCGTTGCTAAAATTTTCAGCAACTGTCATGGCTCTTTCAAGATTTACTGAATCTGAGAATAAAAAAGTAAACAGATATCCCAATATAATTGTGTTTTTCATTATTTTCCCTATCTTATTATATCTCTACAGATATATTACACACTATTTGGTTATAGAAGAAAAAAAATATGTGTAACAAAACGTAAACAACTTTAGCTCAGCTCACCGTAAATAGTTGCTACAATTTTTCTATGATGAGCTTGAGATCTGTGTTCACAAAGATAAATGCCCTGCCATATTCCAATATTAATCTGACCATCTGATATAGGAATAGAAAGAGTATTTCCTATAATTGTTGATTTTAAATGGGCTGGCATATCATCTGGACCTTCTAGAGTATGTCTATAGTAAGGTGCGTTCTCGGGCACCATATTATTAAAGTGAGCTTCCATGTCTGATCTTACCGTTGGGTCGGCATTTTCATTTATTGTCAGAGATGCAGATGTATGTTTAATGAAAAGGTGAAGAATCCCTGTTTTATATTTGGATATCTCTGATATTTGATTAAGAATAAGGTCAGTAATCAAAATAAACCCTCGCTTATTTGATAAAATTTCAATTTCTGATTGATGCCAGTTCATATATATAATTAATTTTTTTAACGTAAAAGCGCCCTTTAATAAAGAGCGCTTTTATCCTTAAGTCTAATCTAAATCTTATTTTAGCAACATAATTTTCTGGGAGGTTGTATATGCATTTGATGTTGCTCTTACTATATACATTCCACTTGGGAAATTAACTGCGTTCCATGTAAGATTGGTGTACCCACTTGCTAATAACCCATCATGGATTAGATCTACCTGCTGACCCATTAGATTATACACACTAACATTGACACTGGACTCAATTGGAATATGAAGCCTCATGCTTGTACTTGGATTAAATGGGTTTGGATAGGCAGACTCTAATGCAAACATACTTGGAGTTGATACTGTAATCTGCTGAGATGAGCTAGCAACGATCAGGTCAGTAATGCTATAATCACCTGATACGCTAAACAGGTGCTCAGTGTATGGAGCTACAATAATAAGTGTCGTGGTATTTTCTTGTGTAATATACTTTGATACCATACACTGATCAGTCAGCTCAATAGAAAAATCACTCCCGTGAGAGAGTGTCATCTGAACACCTCCAATAAATCCATTAGACCCAAGGCTCACCACTCCATTTGAATCTAGCAAATAGGCCTGCGTGGCATCTGGAATTCTGCCATCTAAAATAATATTAACAATCTGTATTATATCAAGAACATTTATCTCACCATCTCCATTTAAATCAGCCGAATCAAAATCTGGTTCCTGATAGCCTAGCGCCATATTAACAGTCTGAATTACATCTAGAACATTAACAACCATATCACCATTCACATCTCCAGGGAGTGAGGTCGAATTAGATCCAACTGATGGAAATTCAATACTATCAATCCATACGGCATCCTCACCAGAGTCAACATCATCCGATGAGTCCTGATCCTTTGTAAATGACCATTTAAATACATGCTCACCCGTAGTGACATTATAAGAATTCTGAGACCATGAAACTTCTCCAGCCCACCTGTCCTGCTCAATATCATCAATATAAAACGCTAAATAATCATAATAATTTCCTGTTGACGAACCTGGTGCCTCACATGATACCCTCTTGTAGAAAGAAATTTGGCCATCTTCAAGCACATCCATAGTAAGCTCTATATTTGAGATTGTATTATCTCCTATTGTACCTGAGCGTGCACTATAATTACCTTCAAAAAATTGGTCTGAATCTATACTCCAATCTGCATTCCCGCTTAGTGACCACCCAAAATCTCCAAAATCTCCATTTTCGAAGGATTCTACTAGCGCTTCTACGCTCATGTTTAGCGTTGAGTTCCATTGATTTTCCTCACTATCAAGCTCTAACTGTAGTGCAAATGCATGTCCAAATGGAGCAGAGTCTGATACGTTGAATGATAAATCTAAAAATGCAGTTGATCCATTAGATAAATTATCTATAGTATCTGATCCATCCACAATTGATATGTATGGATTATCAATAATTTCTAATAGATTTACTTCAACAAGCGAAGATGATTCATTCCCTAAATTTTCAACTAAAATTGAAATATTAATTGTCTCTCCAGGTGTAATAGTATTATCAGATCCGTAATCAATATCAACGCTATTTACAGTTACAAATGCTCCGTCTGGAGTTAAGACTGTCACTGTTGATTGATGCGGAAACTTATTAAATGCAGTCACAACTAAATCTAATTCTCCAGGCGCATCTGCCTCTGATCCCAATGATATCACCGATACACCACCATCTGAATATGCAGAGCCTACTAACTGACCATCCCTTGAAAGGGATGCCAATGCTCCATCCATACCCACATCCACTATAAATTCTGTTTGTCCAACTAATATAATCTCATCATAATTAATATTTAAATTTGAAGGCTGATCAGTTCTTATAATCACCGATGGATCTCCAAAAAGCGTCCAGTAGTTTGTCTCGTTAATTCCAGATGAACCCTGCGCCTCATTCATGTGCATGCATCCATTCATTGATATTCCTCCAATGGATCGTGTGATATTATTATCATAGGATTCTGTTAAAATAGAGTTCATTGCCCACTGACCATGCATTGGGGGCTCCCAGGATTGAGAGATAGTAGAACCGAAATGAGCTATTGACCCGGTAGGCTCTCCATTATTTGTTGCGCGTTGCCATGTCTCTGTAAAACAGGCGGAGGTGCTTTGGAATTCCCCAACATTGCATCCAACTGTAATCACATATGGAAGCTTATTATTATTTGTAAGTGAATTTATCTGGGAGCTACCCAATGAAGCGCCATTCCCCCAACTTGAAATAGATCCATGACCTGTGTAGTTTATAATACTGACACCGTTGTTTATAGCTGTTATGCCTTGTGCGTCCGTGCCACCGCTTCCATCATAGATTCCCTCATAGCTGTCATAGGTAAATCCAGATAAAACTGTATCCCAAAGGAACTCATTAAAATCATCATCAGTCATGCCACCATATCCGGGACCCTGATTCGATGCAACACCTAGCGCGTTATCATACCAGGATGCTCCTGCCTGCGGATCTAGCTCATACTCAATGGATCGCTCTACCTGGGTGGATATCTCTGATGGATTGTTCCCAGAGAATCGACCCACTAGAATCTCTGCATAGGCGTCATTCCCATCAATAAAACCATAGCTCGGGTCAGAGGCGCTTCCACTAACTGTTGGAGATGGCATCTGAGCAATATCACCAACTAGAAGTAAGTAGGTCAGTCCATTATCGTGATAGTAATCATCCACATAGCTTTCAATGGCGCTGGAGCTACTACCAATATCACTGACATTAATCATCTCAGTTGGAATGCCCTTGCGGTTCTTCCAATCGACCAATGGCTGCATCTCATCCATAAAATCACCATAGCTGATCACCAGCATACTACCCTGATCCACGACATAATCAAATCGAGTATCATTTTCGTAGTTCAAAAATAAGTTTTCATAAATGTTGTTATACTCTTTAGATAGCTCTCTTCGTGAGGAGCTTCTGTACAATGCATTCTCACCTGCATCACCTGCAGTTGTCACCTTTACCTGAATATTAGAATATACACGCAGTGTGTTTGTGATTGGATTGTACTGAAGTGGATATATCACCACAGCCTGTCCTCTTAAATCTCTTATTATATATGGCTCTCTTAGCTGGGCTAGGGTCCCAGGATAAAAGCTATCCTGATTATAATTATTATTGTATGTATAGTCTACATCTTCAGGATTTATCATTCGTGAAAAATTTCCTTTTGATGGTGCGACCGATATATCACTGTACTCATGGTAGCTTGAGGATACAACCTCAATAGAGGTGGTCCCTTGATCAGAAATAATAATGGAGGATGTCCACTTATCAAGATCAGGAGAGCCTGCATCAAGAATCGATGTTCCCCCTACAAGATCAATTACATGCTCTGTTCCATTTGGAGTCTGAACCTCTACCATATGGTATCCCTCAAACTGAAAATCTAAATAGGTCTCTTCAATATTAGAGCTTAAAACCGTTGGCTCTACTGCCTTGGGACTATCTGAACGGAGTCCCACCCAACCAGATGAAAAAGAAAATGATAATAACACTGCTAGTTGTATAATATATCTGTGCATAAATAATCTCCTAGAAAAATATAATTTTATTATAGATACTTGTGTGTGATACAAGTTAAATAATTTCTCGTAAAAAATGTAATGATTTTACATCCAGTTACATGACTAAAAATTAAGGATATTACCCATGATCAACACTACATCGAATATATCAAGATTGCCATTGTGATTAGCATCTGCGATGCAAACAATCTCATCATTATTAGAATAAAGGATTTCACTGACAATCATAATAATATCAGCAACATCGATATTATTATCATAATTCAAATCAGAGAATCTCGTCATCTTATAGTGCAAAAAACCCCCAGTGGAAACCCCCAGAATAATATCAAGAGAGCCGCTGTTATCTAGATCTACGATTGATGGTTTAATATTATAGCCAAAGTATGGGATATCCAGACAACTATCTTTTACAAATTGATGATTTTCTTCATCTCCAATATTCCAGTAGATACTCACCCCATCAGTGGCTGTACCTAAAATTAAATCGAAGTCACTATCATCATCCAGGTCAACAAATCGGGGTGCTGATCTTGAATATTCGCTATCCTCTATATTAATAGAGAAAGTAGATTCAACAAAATTATAGTTCTCCACATCACCTGTATTCTCATAAAAATATATCTGGCCATCATAATTCCCAATAAATAAATCATAGTCAGCATCATTATCAATATCACAGAGCTCAGGGATGCTAAAAAACCCTAAATCTATATCACTCACAAACCCTTGATTGACAAAACTTGGGACAAGTGAGCTTCCATTGTTCACGTAGTAGTTTATTTTGCCATTGTAATCACCAATAAACAGATCATAGTCATCATCATTATCAATATCAATAAACTCTGGGGATAGGCTCAGCCCGACTTCAGTTCCAAGAAACTCTGGATTATCAAGGTTGAGTGTCAATTCTTCAAATCCTTCATTCTCAAAATAATAAATACGGCCTTGTGTGGGACTCGTATCAGTGGTGTAGTCTTGTCCTACAAAAAAATCAAGGGCCCCATCATTATTTATATCAACAAACTCAGGAACAACATCTGAGAGCAGATCCAGAGCCTCTAAAAAATTTTCTGTGGCTAATTCATACTCTGGTTGATTAGAGGAGCCTATATTCTCGTACATTAAGAAATTATCATTAAGCTGAATGGGGCCATCGCCACCCAAAACAGTAATAAATAGATCCATATCACTATCTCCATCAATATCAGCAAATGATGGCATATTCTGACCAGAGGTGTATATAGGGTCATCCTGAGGGTATTGATATGTAAAGTTCTCTGGGTCCATGATAGGGTCTTCTTCGCTTCCAATATTCCATATAATGTATAGACTACGCTGGAAATAATCTCCCCAGGCTAAATCAAGGTCCTGATCTCCATCTAAATCAATAAACCTTATTGCGCTTGCGCCGTGTCTATTTTGCGAGGGGCCCACAATTAATATCTCCTGCCAGAAAGAAGTTACAAACTCAAATTCTGGAATGCCATCAACCAAGCCCACGTTATTATAGTAGTTAACTGTTCCATTTACATTTCCACTGAAAAAATCAAAATCTCCATCATTGTCAATATCTGCAAATGTAGGCGTCATCACTGCCGCGCTAATTATAGGCAGGCCATTATCCTGATAGAGTAATGAAAGATACTCAAAATCTTCTCCATTAAATTCAAACAACATAACATGTGAGGGATCTAGCGTAGATTGTGTCGCTAGATCAATATTTCCGTCACCATTAAAATCATCTAAATGAAACCAGTTTATCCCGCTTAAACTATTGATTGGATGATTTTCAAGAATAAAATTATGCACACTCCCGTCCCCGTCATTTTTAAAATATTTAAAATGTAAATCCTCATCAAGAAGAAATAAATCCATATCATTATCCTGATCCCAGTCGTACCAAGAAACTCTAGCGTAATTGGTTCCACCAGAAAAGGGATTCTCAAGTATCACTCCATCCATATTTATAGTTGCTGAATTATTTTGTATCTCAAAAGTAATAGAGAAACAAAAACTTGAAAATAGTATCATTATCTTCAAAAAGTTCATCATGGAGATATTAGTGTTAGGCTGTCTGCATCCATCTGGATAATAGGAAGGAAGGAATTTGCCTCTGGATGAAACTGATCAAGCATTTGAGGTTTAAAAGATCTAAACAGCATTCTAGCCTTAATAAGAAGTTCTTGATTTGTTTGCTCTTCTAAATAGATTGAATATGTCTTCGTATCATAAAATAATGTTCGGAGCGTTCGATCATGATATGAGAACGCATTTGATGCCTCATGTATAATCTCTCCCCTCTCATCATAGAGAATGGTAGTGTAGAGCATTAAGCTCTCATCATTGTAGTCCAATGTATCTGATGAGTTTACAACTAAACCTTTCTGATAGATTGTGTCATTTGTAGAATTTATAACCAAAAGCTCAAGCCACGCTTCACGCGAAAAAGATGTCCCAGATGGAAGTTTGTGACCCGTTAAGTTATTAATAGAGATGGGTATAAAAAGTGAATCATTCTCAATTCTTACGCTATCAAGCATTCCAGTTTGGGGATTTAAATACTCAAAGTCAATATTAACAGATTCATTTAACAGATTTATAACTTCCTTGTATTGATCTGATGATTCATCTAACCCATTATAAAACAATAAATCGACACCCGCAAAATAATGGCTACTATGACCATCTGCTTGCTTCTTCATGTGACAGCTCTGGCATGATGGCCCCGCCATTGACAATCCAGGGTGTTCATCCCACTCTGAAAAAGTCATTTCTATTGGCATTCCACGAATAGACTGATTGTGACAGGGCTTGCAAGAGCTAGATGAATTAAATAGTGGCAGGTACAATGATTCATGATATGAATTTGTATCTGGTGATTCGATTGACCCATACTTTATATTTTCACCTGGATTTATATAGTACTGAGCAACAGCTGCAACATGATCCTGAGTATGTACACTGGGAGATTTACTAACCATGGTATGACAAATATCACAGGACACCCCCTCTCTGATTATATCGGGGAGACTTGCATCATCCCCGCTCTGGACCCCATCTAAATCATAGCCTGATACAAATGCAGCTGGGGCGTGACATTGAACGCAATAATTTACCCCGGTTAATGGACGATGATCTTTCTCTGAGCTCCACATACTCATAAACACTGGATCAGAAAAGGAGCTGGCATGAAATGAGCTTGACCACTCCTGATAGTGTTCCAGATGGCACTCCATACACTCCTCTGCTGATTGAAAGTCTTCAGTAATAATATCAGAATTAATGATATTTCCAGATAATGAGTCAAGGGTATACTCTTTGTGGGAGAGATAGTAGTTACCTCCATCAATAATATTTTCTTTTTCTTCGCAAGAAAAGAATACTAGAAGCAGGGTAATTAATGTTAATCTATTAATTAATTTCACATTATAATTTAATAAAACTAATTATTTTATTCTATTCTACTGAATAATTGCGATTCCAGATAATGAACCCATATCTATATCCATATCCATTATCATTCCAACGCCCTCAACACTATTTAGTAAATTCCCAGTAAATGCATCAAAAATATGAATCGAGCCATCGCCTCTACTTGATACGTAGACTTTGCTTCCATCTGATGAAATCGTTAGGCCATGGAGCGTATCAAAATCTGAATCTGTTGTATTCGTCCACTTCTCATATAGTTCCCCATCCTCATTATAGGTGAGGCAGGATAGCCCTGCGGAGCTAGATGTTTCACTGTTACCAGATAAAACTACAAAAATTTCGCTTTCTGTAGGAGATGAAATAATGTGCCAGGGCTTGGATGATGTGTTGTATTCATATACACTTTTCTGTTGAAAATTACTTAAGGCCCATGATTGAACCTGGCCATTAACATCTGCATCCATACTGCCTCTGCATGAGAAAAACATAAAATTATCTTTCTGGGTTACATCTAATGGAAAAAGTTTATTTACTTCAATAACAGCTTCCTCTCCCTCATTAAATGGATATGCGGATGGCGTTATGGTAGCATTGTCAAGTCTAATCATGCTAAACCAGTCTGCTGTAAAACTTGCTGTTACCAGGCTTAATCCTCTAGACGTTCCAGATGCAAATGAAATCGCGTGTGGCTCTGGAAAAGAGAGAATATTCTCTTCATCAACTAAACTTATGGATTCTGTCTCTACCAGATACCCATCTGAATAATCAAGAGCTCCAAGCTCATCATCTCCACCCTGCATCCCTCCCATGGTCATCATTTTTGAGACATAGAGCATCCGATTATCCTCATCCACCGCTAAAAGCGCTGGACTGTCTCCTAAATAAATTGAATTGATAAGAGTATCTTGATCAAGATCATACATTCCCACATATCCAGATTGAAATGTTGTCACAAACCAATATCCATGGGCCTCATCAATCGCAACAAAGTGTGGAATCTCCATATCATCTTCACTGTCTGAGAAATTGATGTCTATTGCAGCGATCTGAGTGAGGTCATCTGTTGTTGCGTCCAAAATAATGACTCTGTCTGATCCTTGGTCACATACATATAATTTGGAGATCAATGGATCGCTCGAGCTAACTGGATCATCACATGAAAATATCAATAATAATGATAAAATAAATAATATTCTAAGCATAGTGCCTCTTTAATATAACTATCTGAAATGGAAAAAAGTTCTTGGCTTATTTTAGATGATTAATAGAAGATAGTCAATACTTAAATATTAAATATTGAACAAATTAAAAAATTACTTCAAGAGATTCCTCTATTGTCCAATAATTTAAATCAAATGGATATGAACTAGATTCATTTAGACTGTAGCCTGCTACAGATACACCGCTTTTAGGAAGAGTTAACGTAGAGGTGGATTCCCCTTGATTAATAACTATAAATGTTATATTAACAATTTCCCCGAATCCTTGGCTGAAGGATTCTTCTTCAACCTCAATATCAGTATCTTCTACTACACTATGAATAAATTCTAAACTAATCTCACCTTCATTATCATTAGAAAGTAACTCAACTTGATAATTTGTTTGATCAAAGTAATCAAGTATCTCATACTGAGTGTATGAAAGAACATTTTGATCATAGAGAATAACATTTTGAAGTTTTGCTATCTTTGGAGCATCATCAATTTGTAATGATACAGTAATAGAGTTTTCTGAAGATTGATTTTCTTCTTTTAGTCGTAGTACAGGGTTCTGTGGTGATCCCACTAATAGAGTGAAAATATCCCATGTATTAATGGAGTGCTCAACTGGATCGCTGTCATTTTCCCGATATTCAAGTGCTTGAACTATATTTATATTAAATAATGATTCTGTAAGAATACCAGACAAATAAAACACACAGACTCTCCCCGTTCCCCATGCATTTCCACCATTGTTTTCAGGAGAAGGAATTCCGAGGCCCCCATCAAAAAAAATATCAATTTCATCATCTCCAAGATCTGTTGTGTCAATTTCAACGCTTCCAATTGGATATGGAACAGGCTCATCATATATCCCATTTGCATTTATATCAATATATTCGTCACCATCATCCCACTGACCATTACCATTTTGATCATTAGTAATTGGATCGCCTGTAGTAGAAAAAAATGAGGGGAAAATTTCAAAATCAAAGGAATCTGCAGAGAAAATTGTATGATCAAAATGAATTTCAAAATCAAGGAAGTATAAATTTTGCATATTATACAACTCAAGGCCTAACTCTAGGTTAATTGAATCTCCAATAGATTTATCGGCTAAATCAGATTCATTTAATATTACAAGCCTTACCTCTGGGGGATTTGATTCCCACCTGAACGAGTCATCATCGCAGCTTGTTGATATTATAAATAATATGAGTAATAATGGGAATATAGATTTCATCATTCCTAAATTATTTTATAAGCATTAGCTTATTAAAATCAATTTCTCCTGTTGAGAGTTCAAAGGAATAGATATAAATCCCAGAGGGATACCCATGGGCATCCCAAATAAATGGGGTATTATTATTATAGGTACCAGGCTTCATTGAGAGGACCGTATGCTCATATATAATTTTACCTGTAATATTAAAAATTTTAAGTGTTACGTTCGCCTCCTTGCTTAGATCAATAGGAAATTGAGTGGAGGGATTAAATGGATTTGGATAGTTTTGATATACCTTAAATCCTTCAGGAATAAAATCTGATTCAATATCTATACCAAGTAAATCAGCTAAATACTCAATCGCTTCCTGATTATCGGGGTTATAGGGATAGTTCTCAATAATATACAAGTAAATTTCTTCATAATTATCTCTAAACAAATCAAAATCATATGAAAGACAATTAGGGTCATCTCCATTAGGTCCCCAAGGATAATAATAATTTTCACTAACCTCTTTACCCCAATTAAGGAGAACGGCTGAGATATCTCCACTGTTTACAATTGCATCACCATCAGCATCGGCAAACATCGCACATGAACTAGTTGACTGCTCACCATCTGGATTATACCAGTAATCGTCTTGAGTAAATTGCGGGAACCATAAAATGCTCGCACCATCTCGCTCATTATCCGTAAAATAATTCCAAAACTCAGCGATCCCATCCAAATCAATTTCGTCAACTAAACCATCTCGATTTACATCTCCTGCATAAAGCTGAAATACACAGCTCCCATCATCAAAAAGAGCATCATCCTCATGATTCTCTGCATGTATATCCGTGCAACCAGAGCAAGAATAGTTTGAATGATACTGCTGAAGGTCCTCATCTAAATCTGAAACGTAGCATTGCCCGCAAATATCTATCCCATTATCGTGAGAATAATTATAATCAGATTCATAGCCAACATATGGTCTGCATCCCTCACTAATAAATATAATTGTATCCTGAGTAGCTGATTCAGATAGTGATTCAATCGTTAAACTTAGCTCTGGACCCCAGCCATAATCATCCTGGGTGCAATCAACAGATAGTGGAGCATATGGAGAGCATGTCTCTCTGCAATCAGGGCCCACTCCATCGCAGGCACCGCAATCATCCACCTGATTGGATGTACAATTAATATGGGGATCAAAGGTATGATTATTTGGATCTATAGAAATTATATTGCCGCCATCAGGACATAATAATTCATAGGTTTCATCTCCATCAACAGGCATCCCACAAACAGATTCATAATTTTGATTATCTGCCAATCCATCTAAATCGCAATCTGGGTACCAGTCAAACTGGGATGTCAAACCAAGACAAAGTCCCGTGCAATCAAAAGCACTTCCTTCCATTTCCCAGTTTGTACTTAAATTACATTGGCCATCTGCTACAATTCCTTCGCAAATAGAGTTTCCATCACACACTTGGCAATCATCAAGAGTACCATCGCAATCAAGATCCAGATCGTCATTATTACCAGCAAATCCATCTGGTCTATAGCAAGCCATTGCTGTACACGACCCATCTTCGAAGGTGCCCCCAAGAGCCTCACATTCTTCAAAATCTGCACCAAAATCTTCTCCATATCCATCTCCATCACTATCAATCCACCACATTGGAAAATCTCCATATACATCAGGTATGCAACAACCACCAAAGCTGTCTGATTCAGACGTTCCAAAACAGACATCAGCACAATCTAGATAGTAGTTGTAGTCAAAATTTGTATTTCCACCAGTACATAGCGAGCAGTCATCCCAATCTGCAAGTCCCCAGATCTCACCTGCGCAGTCCTGCCCGATATAGTCATATGTCTGATTTCCACCTATTTCCCATGTTCTAGGTAGCCATACATGATCAATCAGCTCAGGTGTCTGTGTCTCATTATCTAATGTAAAAAAATTTGTTCCTTGACCATTTACTCCAGGTATAACCTCATCAAATGTGAGGTAATATGGGTCCTGATCATCTAAAATTGGATTGTATGAAGCAATAATTGAAAGAAATTCACCGTCATTAGTGACTGGAATGACATCTCCATCGATACCCCCACCATAAAAATAATTTTCAAGAATATTAATATTGTCAGCACCAAAATATGACCACGCCATGCAGTCTGGTTGAATTGATGTTGAGTTTGCTGAAAGGACATTATCAAATCCCTCTAGAGTAAAGCTGTAGCTGTAGATGGGAACGGAGGATGTAATATATATTTTTACCTCCGCTTCTCCATCCTGGAGATAATTCTCCCCCGTTACAACATCGTGTACCCAGATAGTAACTTCCTGAGCATTTAGTGCTGTTAGATACAGCGGAAAACAAAATAATAATGTTAGTAGATTTTTAATA
>Ga0114996_10005613_pt1 | contig 14683 bp, 11 predicted proteins | sample ArcticOcean_MG_C_4_FD_87039 | JGI IMG/M metagenome (GOLD analysis project Ga0114996, IMG submission 87039) | Marine microbial communities from western Arctic Ocean - ArcticOcean_MG_CB4_134 | ecosystem: Environmental > Aquatic > Marine > Oceanic | place: Arctic Ocean: Canada Basin | collected...
TCCCTACGAGGAGCCGGAGAACGCAGAGATCGTCCTCGACACGACCACCATGAGCCCCGAAGAGTCCGCCGCTCAGGTCCTGCTCTACCTCGAGAATGAGGGCTTCATCGCGCCCCACGACGGCGCTGCCTGAGAAGAGTTAGACTGTGCAGGGTTGTGGGAGCCAGACGAAGCGCCTACCGTGGCCGAGGGGTTTTCAGGCGCCTCGTCGCACTTACTCTAGGAAGGCTCCTGAGCCTATCGTCCTTGCGCGAGTGATTCCACCGCGGCTTCACCATCGGGATCGTTTGGCATGACTCCCGACGCTTGGATCGCAACGGCCATCGTCTTGGCCGTCTTCGTCCTGTTGACGTTCAGCCGACAGCCGGCCTACCGCATCCTGTCGGGTGGGCTGGCGATCTTGATCGTTACCGGGATGGTCGAGCCCGCACGAGCCCTAAGCGGCTTTGGGAATACGGGGTTGGTTACGGTTGCGGTGCTCTTCATCGTCGCCGCGGGGCTGCGACAGACTGGCGCACTCGGGTACTTCGTTCGGCGAGCGCTCGGTCGACCGCGCTCGGTTATGACGGCCCAACTTCGACTGGTCCCTCCAGTCGTAATCGGGAGTGCGTTACTGAACAACACACCCTTGGTCGCCATGCTCATGCCGGTCGTCATGGACTGGTGCAAGACCTCAGGCATCCGCGCATCGAAGCTGCTGCTTCCTTTGAGCTACATAGCCATACTAGGCGGGCTGTGCACGCTTATCGGCACGAGCACGAACCTTGTGGTGAACGGGCTCCTCATCGCCGACGGCAGGCCGGGCCTTGGTCTGTTCGACATCGCGTGGGTCGGCGTACCGTGCGCATTCGTGGGTATCGCCTTCCTCCTATTGGCTTCGGGAAAGCTGCTCCCCGACCGCTCAATCGACCTGACCCTTCGCGAGGACGCGCGTCAGTACACGGTAGAGATGGCGGTATCGCCTACCGGGCCGCTCGTTGGAAAGTCGATCGAGGACGCCGGCCTTCGCCACCTTCCCGGACTGTACCTGATGGAGATTCACCGGGGAAGCCACATCCTCGCCATGGTCGATCCGGCGGAAACGCTCGAGGCTGGCGATCACCTGGTATTCGTTGGCGTTGTGTCATCCGTCGTTGACGTGCAGCGCATTCCCGGGCTTGACCTGGCTACGCGTCAGGTCTTCAAGCTCGACTCACACAGAGCCGAGCGCTGTTTCGCCGAGGCGGTGGTATCACAGACCTGCCCCGTCGTGGGTCGGACGATTAGAGAGGGACGCTTTCGCAACCGGTACGACGCAGTTGTGATCGCCGTTTCGCGCAACGGAGAGCGAGTACAGGGCCGTATCGGTGATATCGAGCTGCGCGCGGGGGACGCGCTCCTGCTCGAAACTCAGCCGTCGTTCATCTGGGAGCAGGGCAACTCCAGGGACTTCTACCTGGTGAGCCGTCTCGACGACGCGAGTCCCCCCACCACGTCACAGGCACCGATTGCTCTGGCCATCCTCCTCGGGATGGTGCTGGTCGTGGCTACGGGCGCCCTCGGTATGCTAGAGGCATCAATCGTGGCGGCGGCCGCCATGATTTTGACCCGCTGCTGCTCGGAGCAGACTGCCCGACGAAGCCTGGACTGGCCCGTGCTGCTGACCATCGGCGTGTCGTTCGGTCTGGGAGCCGCTCTCGAGGACACGGGCGCCGCTCAGGCCATCGCCCAGGGGCTCCTCGCTCAAGCCGGAACCGACCCGCTACTGGCCCTGATCCTCATCTTTGGAACGGCGACGCTCCTTTCGGAGCTCGTGACCAACAACGCAGCGGCCGTAATCGTCTTTCCCATCGCGATGTCCACGGCGGCCCAGCTTCAGGTAAGCTATCTGCCCTTCGTCATCACGCTAATGATCGCGGCCTCCTCGGCATTCGCGACCCCCCTAGGTTACCAGACGAACCTGATGGTCTACGGACCAGGCGGCTACCGCGCTACCGACTTCCTGAAGATGGGGCTTCCGATGAAGGTCCTGATGTGGGTCGTCACGTGTACGCTGGCGCCTCTCATTTGGCCCTTCTAGAGGGGATCCGGGGCCCCTCAACTTATCGACTGGAATTGACGCCGGGAGCGGCACTTCGGCTCGGTCCACCGAAGGCTTCGCGGGTTTCGACAGAGGCGCGGCCTCGACAGGAAGTTGGCCCTCGGGTACAGCCACCAGTCCGGTCGGTTCGGGGCGGATGGACGCCCGTCCAGACTGAGGTCGCCGACTGAGTGTCAGAAGGTCGATGAGCTGCGCGCGAGGGTGGAAGCGCGCGTGAGAAGATTGACCGGAGAGGTGGACCCTAGCAGGCCGGACTGGGAACCCGGCGGGGCTACAGCCTAGCGCCCGTGCTGCCTCAACATCTCCGCCTGCATATCCTCACTAGCGAAAACCGCCACCTCAACCCGCCGGTTATCCTGCCTACCAGCATCCGTCTCGTTATCCGCAATCGGCTCCATCTCACCTCGGCCCACTGCGGTAGCCCGACCAGCGTGGAGCCCCGCCCCCACTAGGAAGTTGCGCGCGGCATCAGCCCGCCGCTCCGAGAGCCCCTGATTGTACTCGGCGGTGCCGCTGGAGTCCGTGTGCCCCACCACGAGCACGTCGGTGCCCTCGTAGTCCTCCAACGAGACGACGAGGTCACGTAGGTTCTGCTGGCCGGCGCCCTGCAGGGTCGCCTGGTTGACCGCGAACAGGATGCCGGAGTCGAAGGTGATGGCGATGCCTTCACCGATGCGCTCGACGCGCGCGTTGGGGAGCTTGTCCTGGAGGTCTTCGGCCTGCGAGTCCATGACGGCGCCGACCGCGGCACCCGCCGCGCCACCGATGGCGGCACCGACGATAGCGGCGCGCACCGAGCCACCAGCGAGCCCTCCGATCACGGCTCCCGCGGCGGCTCCGCCGAGGGCTCCGGTCCGCAGGCTCGAAGAGCATCCGGTGACGGTCAGCGTGCCAACCAGCAGGATCGCGAGGGCGCTTTGACGGCCAATCAGCACCGTTCTCATCAGTCGTAGTCCTTGGTAGCGCGGAGATGTGGCGGGGGCGCGCCCTGGCCTGCTCTAGCAGGCACTGATACCTAAACTATGCAAACTCGGATCCGGCCGCGATCGGGCCGAAGGACATCAGGTCAGCGACCGTTACGGAACCGGTGCTGCGTGAATCGAGTCGAGTTGGACTTCAAAGATCAGGACCGCGCCGCCGTATATCGGACCGACAGACTGGCTCCCGTAACCCCACTCCGGGGGAATGACCATGAGCCTGGTACCTCCGACCTGCTGCCCCTCCATACCGATCTGGAATCCGAAAATCACGCCGAAACTTCCGAACTCATAGCTGAGTGAGCCCGTGTCGAACTCGACGCCATCCCTCAGCCAACCGGTATACTGAGCGAAGATGCTGTCACCGACGATGGCCGTATCCCCCGTCCCTATGGCCAGATCCTGAATCCAAACACTAGGCAAATGAGGCGTCTCGGTCATCACTCCCAGATCGATACCGAGGGAGGCAGCGAACTCGACGTCCTCGATGACCTCGATGACCTCGAAGACGATGGGTTCGACCGAATCAGTGCCGCAGGCGGCCGCGAATGCCACAAGCAGCGCAGCTAGGACGCCGCCCAGCGCGCCGCGGCCCAGGGGGTGCCCCGAAGACCTCATCCGCCGGCCGGGAATCCCGCCGCGATCTCCGCCTCGACTGTCTCCGGATCCACCATCGGCTGCCAGATCTGGATGGCCGGGAAGGTCGACAGGAACCACCTCACCGCCCCGATATAGAGCCCGAGGAACATGAGGCCAATGAGCGGCTGCCAGATGGTGAAGATCGGGTCGCCCTCATGCCACAGCGACGGCGCAACCATCCCGTACCGCTCAAGCCACACACCGACCAGGATCACCGATGTGAAGAACGCCAGAAGGCGGGGCTTCATCTTCGGCTTGCGACCAATGAGCCCCGCGAAGGGCACGAGGAAGCAGAGTCCGATGACGAGAAGCGAGTAGCCACCCCACGGTGGCGCTGAGCGCCGAATGATCCATGCCTGTTCCCAGGGAAGATTTCCGTACCATATGACGATGTACTGACTGAAGAACAAATAGGTCCAGAACACTGTGAAGGCGAAGGAGAGCTTGCCGAGGTCCCAGCGCTGCTGGAGGCCGATGTAGCGCTCGATGTCCCTATCCTTCGTCCTGAGGTACAGGCTCCAGAGCGCGGTCGAGGCGATGCCGGTCCAGAACGCGCCCATGAAGAACCAGGGACCCATCATGGTGCTGAACCAGTGCGGCTCGAGCGACATGACCCAGTCATAAGCGATGATGGTCATCGTGACCGCGTAGGTCATCACGAATGCGGGGGCGAGCGTCGTCATGCGTTTGTAGCTGGCGACCTCCTCCTGCTCCTGACCACACCAGCCCTGCATGAGGCGCTCGCGCCAGGCAGAGCGCGCCGAATCCCCTCCTGACGCCTCCTGGGTGAGGCCCATGTCTGGCCTCAGTGCGTGATAGACGAAGTAGAGTGCCATCCCGAAGAGCAGGCCGACCATCACGACGTTCCGCGTCACGAGGAACGGCATGTTGAGCCACGCCTCTTTCTTCGACACGATGGGATCGACCCCCATCATCTCGATCCACGGGAAGTACCGGTCTCCGAGGCCGAGCATGGGCAGCAGCAGCAGGAACGAGATGGGCAGGAACGCCACGAACGACTGGCTGACCCGCCGCACTGACCAGTTCCACTTGGCCTTCACGATCCACGTCACTACGGCGAAAAGCACGCCACCGACAGAGATGCTCGTGAAGAACAGCCAGTTGGTGATGTAGCTGATCCAGGCCGACTCGGGATTCTGGCTGAGTCGCACGACGAAGGCTCCGAGCCCGATGACGAACATCGCGCCCCAGATCATCGTTGCGGTGCTGGAGCGAGGCAGGTAGCGGACCGGAATCTCAGCCGGAGCGTTGACGTCGGCCATCAGTGTCCCTTCCCGGAGGTGCGCCTGGCACCGAGGGTGTCGAGGCGCCGTCCTGGCAAGGCGAGACGACGAGGAATAGCAACGCTATTGTGAGGAGGAGCAACGCCGTCAGGGCGGATGCATCGGCGCCCGAATGCCGGCGAACTTCCGGGATGGGACACTAGTTCCCCGCCTGTGCTTGGAGTTGCCTGACGTAGTTCACCACATGCCAGCGGTCGAAATGTGTGATGCGGCTGCCGTACTCGGGCATGAGGCCGCGGCCTACCCGCAGCATCGCGTAGATGTAAGCGTCGCTGTACGCGACCACGATGGGACCCGAGAGGTTATACGCCGGCAGTACCGGATGGAACTGAGCGATGTAAGCGTTCGCTCCCACGCCGTCCGGGCCATGGCAGACAATGCAGAAGCGCAGGTAGAGCTCCTCGCCGCGCACAAGAGACTCCGGGTCGTTCGGATCGATCGGGTTGACCATGCCTTGGATGGCCGGCCCGCCGACGCCGGGGGTCCCGAGGTCGTTCTGCGTGAACGGCGGGATGTCTATCCCGGCGGGCTGACCGAGGTTCACGACGCCGGGTGCCACGGGGTAGTTCCCGGCGGAGAACGCGACGGAATTCTCCGGCGCGTTGAGCGGGTTCTCGTACGGGTCGAAGGACCGCTGATCGCGCATGGAGCGCCCGAACACCGCGACCGCCGCGTCGTCGAGCGGCCCGCAGCTGCCGAGCGTCATCGCCGCGGATGCACATACCGCGAAACGCATGAGCCGTCGCATCACACCGGCGCTATACATGAGCCACCTGCCCTTCTCGGAGCTCGATGGGCTCCTCATCATTCAGGATGCGGCGTGCCTCGTCCAGACGCGTGCCGTCGGCCTCGACGTAAACGCCGTAACGGCCGGCCGTGAACTCGGGGTCGTAGATCACGGCCGGCTTGAGGTTCGGCAGTCGGCTCAGGATGAAGAGGCCGATGATCGTCGCCAGCGCGCCGAAGAGCACGGTGAGCTCGAACATGATGATGACGTAAGGCGGAATCGAGACGATCGGCTTGCCGCCCACGACGATGGGCCAGTCGACCGACGTCCACACGGTGAAGGCCAGCGCGGTCGCCGTCCCGGTGAGCCCTCCAACGAGCGTCCACACCCGGACGGGGCTCTGGTCGTAGCCGAGGGCGTGCTCGATGTGATGGTCCGGATAAGGCGCGTAAGCCTTCACCTCGAAGCCTGCCTTTCGCAGGCCAGTGATGGCATCCACGGTCGAGTCCAAATACTCGTACGACGCCAGGATCCCTGTAGGAGCGCTCATGAATCAGCCCCCTGGGTCGTTGCCTTCTTCCGCATGGGCGGGGGCATGACCTCCTTGAGCTCCTGGATCGCTATGGGCGGCAGCAACCTGGTGAAGAGCAGGAACCAGAAGCCGAACCAGCAGAACGAGCCGACAAGGATGCACATCTCGACGACCGAAGGACGGTACATGCCCCACGCGAAAGGCTCGTACTCATGGTGGAGCGACGTCACGACGATGACATACCGCTCGAACCACATGCCGATGTTGACGAAGAACGAGATGACGAAGAGCGCCGGAATCGAGTGCCGCACGCGCTTGAACCACAGCATGACAGGGACGAAGCCATTGCACGTGAGCATGATCCACGTGGCCCACCAATAATTGCCGAAGAGGCGATTCCAGAACGCCGTGCGCTCGACCTCCTCGCCGCTGTACCACGCGAGAAAGAACTCGCAGAGGTAGGCGTAGAGCACGATGAGCGACGTGAGAAGCATGAGCTTCGCCATCGCGTCAAAGTGCTTCGTCGTGAGGTAAGCCTCGAGCCCGAAGATCTTCCGCATGGGCACGATGAGCGTGATCACCATCGCGATGCCCGAGTAAATGGCGCCGGCCACGAAGTAGGGCGCGAAGATCGTCGTGTGCCAGCCTGGCACGATCGACATCGCGAAGTCCCACGACACGACCGAGTGCACCGAGAGCACCAGCGGCGTCGCTAGAGCGGCGAGGTAGATGTAAGCCTTGCCGAAGTGGTGCCACTGAGAGTCGGTGCCCTGCCAACCGAGGGAGATGACCGTGTAGAACTTCTTGCGCAGGCCGGTGGCCCGATCACGCGCGGCGGCGATGTCGGGGATCGTGCCCAGGAAAAAGAACGTCGCCGACACGGTAAAATAGGTCGTGATCGCGAACACGTCCCAGATGAGCGGCGACTTGAAGTTCGGCCACAGGAAGCGCGAGTTCGGGTACGGAATGAGCCAGTACGCGTGCCACAGCCGGCCGACGTGGATGAGCGGGAAAAGCCCCGCGGTCATGACCGCAAAGACCGTCATCGCCTCTGCCGCCCGATAGATCGACTGCCTCCACGGCGCGCGGAAGAGAAACAGAATCGCCGAGATCAGCGTTCCGGAGTGTGCTATCCCGACCCAGAAGACGAAGGTCGTGATGTACACGCCCCAGCCGACGGGGCTGTTGAGGCCGCTGACGCCGATCCCGAATGGGACCTGGATGAGCAGCCACGCGGTGAGGAACACACCCACGCCCGTCGCTGCCAACCCGAAGAGCGCCCACCACCCCTTGCCGGGGCGGCCGAGCATTTTCAGGACGTCGCGATTGACGTCGTCGAGCCTGTGGAGGTCGGGGTGGGTGAGTGCGCCCCTCTCCGTCGCCGTCTCCGGCGCGGTCGCGGTCGCGGTCCCAGTCCCGCCGTTCGCCATCAGTGCGCCTCCGACACGACTTCGTGGAAGGTCACCTTCTTCAAGTAGTTGACGGCTGGCTGGGTGTTGATGAGCTCGTCGAGCACCCGGTAGGTGCGCTCGCTCGCGACGATCTGCGTGACACGTGCATTCGGGTCGCGGATGTTGCCGAAGACGATCGCCTCGGCCGGGCAGCTCTGCTCGCACGCCGGCACGACCTCGCCGTCACGCACCGGTCGGCCCTCTTCGAGCGCAGCCCTGTTCTCGGCGTCCCTGATGCGCTGCATGCAGAAGGAGCATTTTTCCATGACGCCGTTGTCGCGCACGGTGACGTCAGGATTCCACTGCCAGTTGAGCGGCTCCGGGATGTCGCCGGTGTACCGGTACCAGTTGAACACGCGGACCTTGTACGGACAGTTATTGGCGCAGTACCGCGTGCCGACGCAGCGGTTGTACACCTGTGCGTTGACGCCCTCTGGCGTGTGGTATGTCGCGAAGACCGGGCATACCGGCTCGCAAGGCGCGTTGCCGCAGTGCTGGCACAGCATTGGTAGGAAACGCACGTCGAGGTCGCCGGCCTGGGTCGCGTCGACGTGCTCGTAGTAGCGCTCGATGCGGATCCAGTTCATGTCGCGGCCCATCATGACCTGCTCTTCGCCGACCCACGGCACGTTGTTTTCCGACTGACACGCCGTGACACAGGCGCTGCAGCCGGTGCACTTGTCCAGGTCGATCGCCATCGCCCAACGGGGACCTTCGTGTGCTTGGGCGTACTCTCCGTGCCTGGCCCCCTCCAGAGGGAACGCCGCGGGAGCGCCACCCTCGGCGGGTACCGGCACGAACCCACCGACGCCCTGGGGCGCCATCAATTCACCGTGCTCTTCCTCAGCACCCTCCACGGCTTCACCGAGCAGCGCGAGCTGGACGGCGGGGGCGATGGGGCGGTCGTACTGGTCGCTGGAGCCCTCGATGGTCGCCAGCCGCCGACCCCTGCCCGTCGCGGTCACGCTCACCGTCGTCGCCAACGTCACGAGCGCGCCAGATGGCTGTTCGGCGACCGCCGGCAGCAGGTCGAGCGCGTTCACGCCATTCCCGTCCGCGTAACGGCCCATGCCCGTGTGGCCACCTCCCATGGCTAGCGCCACGGCGTCCTCGCGGATGCCCGGGTAGAGCCAAACCGGCACTTCCAACGAGCCGTGCGGAGACGCGACGGTGACGATGTCGCCCGTTCGAATGCCCCGCTCCTCGCCGGTGGCCGGATTCATCTCCAGCCACGAGTGCCACGTGATCTTCGACACTGGGTCGGGCAGCTCCTGGAGCCAGGGGCTGTTCGAGAACTCGCCACCCCCGAAGCGGGCCGAAGGGTGCACGATCAGCGTCAGGTCACCCGATCCGTCGAAGGCCGGAGCGTCAAAGGTCAGGGCCGTCTGAGGAGACCGGAGCTGGGGCACCGCTGCATCGGGGGCGTCAAATTCGACCGCTCCCAAGCGGAGCGCCTGACGCCACCCACTCTCGAAGTCCTCAGTAGACCCGCCCGCCGCGGCGAGGTGATGCCCCCGCAGATACTCGTAGAAGGTCGCGGCGCCCAGGTCCTGGCCCAGGTGACCCCCGACTGCCAGAAGCGTGTCGCCTGCCTGCTTGGAATCGAAGAGCGGCACCGCCTGCATGACCGGCTGCTGGATCGCCATGACGCCAGGCCGCGGAGTCGAGTCGCCCCAAGACTCCAGGAAGTGACGGTCCGGAAGGATCAGGTCCGCCAGCGCCGACGTCTCGTCCATCGCCGAAGCAAAAGAGACCTTGAACGGCACCCGCTCGAAGGCCTCCCGGAAGCCCGCACTCGCCGGGAGCGAATAGGCCCGGTTGGTGCCGTGTACGAACGCGACGCCGACCTCACCGCTGGCCATCGCGCGCGTCGCGTCCTCGATCCCTGAGAAAGAGCTCGAAGCCCCGGCCAGGCCTCCCGCCGCCGCAGGATCGTAGTGGACCGTTGTGCCGACGTTGCCGGCCACGTCGTTCAAGATCATGACCGCCAGGTTCGCGGCAGTCGCGTTCCTGTGGTGCGCTCCTGTTCCCGGTCCGAGCGCGAGGCTCGGCGACTCTGACGCGAAGCGCCGTGCCAGCGCCTCGATCGCCTCGACGCTCACGCCAGCGGCCTGGGCAGCAGCGGCCGGGCTATAGGACTGGAGCAGGTTCGCGTAGGGGCCCGTTGATCCCGGCCCGGCGATCGCCGAGGCCATACCCAAAGCGACTGATGCTTCCGAGCCCGCGCGGATCGGTATCCATTCGTCGGCGTTGAGACCGGTGAGCGAGAGACGCGGCCCAAGGAAGACGAACGAGCCCTTGGCGTGCGACTCGTCGTTCACGGCACTCATCCGTGACAGGCCCTTGCCGTGCTCGACAGGCGAGGCGCCCGACTCGACGAAGTCGTAGCCGAACGAGAGCAGGAGGCGCGCGGCCCCGATGTCGTAGCGCGGCAGGCTGCTGGTGCCGTAAGCGATACGTGCGGCTTCCAGGAGTGGCGCGTCGGTTACCGCGTCGTAGTCGACCCTCGTGCCACCCAGGGCCCCAACGAATTCATCGACGAGCCGGCCCATCGAGGGGCTCATATGACCGCCGACGAACATCACGCTGCCGCCGTCTACAGTGTTCGCCGGGTTCTGCGCCCTGGTGATCCGCGCTGCCAAGAGGCGCTCGGCCTCGTCCCATGTGCCCTGCCTGAAGACCGTGCCCTCGCGGATCATGGGGCCGTGGAAGCGGTCCGGATGGTAGAGGTGCTGGAGCGTCGCATGACCCCGGGAGCAGAGACCGCCCTCCGAGACCGGATGGTCCGGGTTGCCCTCGACCTTGACCGCCCGACCCTCGCGGGTCCTTACCCACATCCCACACTCGGCCGCACAACCGCCGCAGACTGTGGTATACCAGGTGGCGACTCCTGGGGTGATCGACTCGTCGGCCACTACATAGGGGAGCAGCTTCTCAACCTCGGCCGTCGAGCAGCCCGTCAGCGTGGCGCCAGCACCCGTGACGCCGACTACCCTAAGGAAGTCACGGCGTTTGATGCCGTCGTCGCGCTCCGCGAGATCTCTCGACATGTCCTAGGCTCTCGCAGTCATCAGTAGTGGCATACCGCGCAGTCGGTCGAGGCTTGTTGGAGGCCCTCGGGGTTCGGCTCGCGGTGACATTCGATGCACCATCCCATTGTGTCTCCGCCCCAGACGGGCCCGTTCTCACCGATCCCGGCGTCGGCCCCGAAGAGCGACCTGGCGATGCCACTGCGGGTGTGGAGCCCCTCGGGCCCCACTTCCTGCACCTCACCGTGACACTGCTGGCACTCTAGACCTGCGTTGATGTGCCGCATGTGAGGGAAGTGGGCGTGATCGGAGATCTTGTAGATGCGAACCCACGGGATCGGCTCACCGCGGTCCCAGTATCCCTGGATCTTGGCGACCTCACCGGGATTGTTGGTGCCCTGTACCACCTGGTGGCAGCCCCAGCAGGTAGAGACCGAGGGGATGCCCGCGTCGACCGAGCGCTCGGCAGAGAAGTGACAGAACTGGCAGTCCATGTTGGCCTGCCCTTCCTCACTTCCTGCATGCAGATCGTGAGGGAACGCGATGGGCTGGAGAACGGCTTCCTCGCCTTCGGCCCCAGCCCCTTCTGCGCCCCCGCCCTGGACGAACGCGAGGGCCCCGAGAGCGAGTACGCCCGCGAGGCCACCGATCAGCCAGTTTCTGTTCATCCGATGCAGTGCTCCTGAGCGAAGCATCGCGCCTGGGAGGTAGGCGCAAAATTGGCCGTTTCCGCTACGGACAGAACGCTTGTGACAAATCGGAACATGGCCATAAATCGGCCTGAACCTACCTGCATCTGAGGGTTGGGGTCAAGGTGGTGCAACCGCGCTGTCGAGTTACCTTTTTTCCGTCCACCCACCCCGTCTTCCGACGTAGGGTTCATGTCCGATACGAGCGCGACATTAGCCGCCCGCGAAGCTCGACCCTCGCTCGAGCTGTTGGACCAATTGGTGCAGGAAGTCGAGGGTGTGTTCCACGGCAAACGCGAGGTCGTCAGGCTCGCAACTGCGGCCCTGCTCGCCCGCGGCCATGTGCTCTTCGAGGACGTACCGGGCGTCGGCAAGACCACCCTCGCCCACGCGTTGGCTAAGACGCTCGGTCTAGATTTCCGGCGGATCCAGTTCACCGCCGACCTCCTCCCTTCGGATGTATTGGGCGTGTCGGTCTACAACCCACAGACCGCGACTTTCGAAACACGACCCGGCCCCATCTTCGCCAACGTGATTCTCGCCGACGAGATCAACCGGGCCCCTCCGCGAACGCAGAGCGGGCTCCTCGAAGCGATGCAGGAGGGCAACGTCACGATCGACGACCAGACTTTCGAGCTGCCGAAGCCCTTCATGGTCATGGCGACTCAGAACCCGCTCGAGCACCATGGCACTTATCCACTCCCCGAGAGTCAGCTCGACCGTTTCCTCATGCGTATCACCGTCGGCTACCCGGACGACGCAGCCGAGCGGCGCATCCTGACCGAGAGCGCAAGCTTCGAGCCGGTTATGGACCGACTCCGAGCGGTCCTTTCGCCGACCCAGGTGATGCAGCTCCAGGCGCGCGTCGAGGAGGTCGACATCGATCCCGCGATCCTCGACTACCTGATGGCGATCGTCGCGGCGACACGGGCCACTCCGAAGCTCCGCATGGGCGTGAGCCCGCGCGGAAGCATCGCCCTGTACCGGGCCGCGCGGGCCTACGCGCTCACACAGGGTCGCACGTATCTGGTTCCGGACGACGTACTCGACCTCGTCGTGCCCTGTCTCGCACACCGGATCCTTCCGGCAGGCGCTTCGGGAACGACGATGGACGTGCATGAGGAGGCTGCCGCGATCCTCGAGGACCTTCTGGAAGAGGTCGAGGCGCCGGTGTGAACACCGTAGGGCAGTGGCTCGTCGAATCGTGGCGCCGCATGCGCGCCTGGCGACGCTTCTACTTCACCAGCGGGGGCACCGCCTTCACGCTAGGCACGCTCGCGGTGGGATTCGCCGCGATGAACACGGGCAACAACCTGCTCTATCTCCTGCTCGGTTCCATGCTCGGCTTCATCGCCGTGAGCAGTTGGCTCTCGGAACAGGCGATCCGGGACCTCCGCGTCGAGCGCTTGCCCTCGCACGCGGTCACCGTGGGTCACGAGCTCAGGCTTATGTACCGCGTGACAAACCATCGAAAGGTCTTGCCCAGCCTCGCCGTGGAGATTGTCGAGGCTGGGCTTCCGGGCCATGCCTTCGTGGCGCATTGTCCCGCGGGCGGGACCGTGCAGGCTCGCTCTCTGAACAGCTTCGTGCGGCGGGGGATCTATCCGCTCGGGACCGTAACCCTCTCCACGTCGTTTCCGTTCGGGATGTTCCGCAAGGAGCGCGACGTGGAGATCCCCGGCGAGGTGGTCGTGTGGCCGAGGAGCGACCGTCGGGTGCGCGAACCGGCATCGGGCGCGGGTCGACTCGCGCGCTCAGGGGCCTCGGGGCGGGGGGCGCGCGGGACTCGGGGAGAGTACCGGAGCCTGCGCGGGTATCGCCCGGGGGACGACCCCAAAGACATTCACTGGAAATCGTCCGCGCGCCTGAGAGCGCCCGTCATCCGCGAATACGAACGGGACGGCGCCGAGACTCGCTGGATCTGCCTGGACACTCGCGGGGAGCCGTCCGAAGCCTCGGAGGTAGCCGTCGAGGTCGCCGCTTCACTCGCGGGGCGGTCGGTTTCCGAGGGCCGCCCGTTCGGACTCGCGGCCGGATCAGCCGTGCTCGAGCCAGGAGAAGGACCCGGGCAGCTCGAACGCGCGCTAGGCATTCTGGCCCGCGTGGACTTTTCACCGGAGGAGCCTGACCCGGATCCGCCCGTGTCGAGGGAGGGGTGCGTGCTGGTGGCGGTACACCGGCAGCAGGGTTGGGGGGACATGCTCGCGGTGGGGACCGACGCGCGGCTGGAGGTGGGATCGGCTCTTCACGATGCGGCGAAACAGCCGCCCGGCACCCGCCCTCCCCCCGCAGGACGCGCCCGGGGGGCCGCCGCATGAACCTCCGCCTCTTCCACCGCCGTCTCGCGGTGCTCATGTCGCTCGCCGGTCTGGTCGCTTTCGCCGGAGGCGCAGGGTTCGAGCCGATCTCCGCGTTCCTCGCGGCCATAGCGCTCGTCGCGGCACTCTTCTGGCATCCCGACCCTGAGCTCTCGATTCGGCTCGAGCGGATGTGGCTTCCGCTCGCGACGATCCTCGTCGTCAGGGCTCTCTTCCATGTGGCGTTGATTCGGGACGACATCGTCATCCCGGTGGTGGATCTACTCCTTCTGCTGCTGTCGGCAGAGGCGCTGCGCTCGCTCGACGCGCCGAACGACCTGCGTCTCTACGCCCTCTCCTTCGCGCTGATTTTGGCGTCGACCGCATACCGGCCGGGCATCATTTTTCTCCTCGCGTTCATCGCCTACATCATGCTCGCGACGGTGGCGCTCATGGTCGGACACGTCCGGCGCCGCTCGGAGAGGTACGGCGTCCGCGAGGTGCCCATCGGCCGCGGGATGTTGGCCACATCAGGGGTCCTGTCGGGCGTGATCTTCCTGGTCGCCATGTTCGTCTTCGTAACCTTCCCTCGCGTGTCGCAGGGCTGGGCCGGGCGAGGGGAACAGCTCGCGACGTCCATTGCGGGCTTCAGCGACGAGATCTCGATCGGGCAGTACGGCTCGACCATCCTGGGGAACCCCTCCATCGTTCTGCGCGTCGAGTTCCCCGGCGGCCTCCCGGCGGACCTCGGCGGCCTCCATTGGCGCGGCCGGTCCTACGACAACTTTGACGGGATAAGGTGGACCCGCACGGAGCAGCTTCCGCCCTCCTCAGCCCCGAGGCAGTGGTACCGAGACTTCTGGGGCCAGGAGGTCGTGGAGCAGAAAATCTTCAGCGCCCCCCTCGACGTGCGCGTCCTTTTTTCGCTGCACCCGGTTCTGGGCATCGACAGCGAGAA
>Ga0114996_10005615_pt1 | contig 14680 bp, 12 predicted proteins | sample ArcticOcean_MG_C_4_FD_87039 | JGI IMG/M metagenome (GOLD analysis project Ga0114996, IMG submission 87039) | Marine microbial communities from western Arctic Ocean - ArcticOcean_MG_CB4_134 | ecosystem: Environmental > Aquatic > Marine > Oceanic | place: Arctic Ocean: Canada Basin | collected...
CGATCGTCGGAAAATGCGCCACCCGCATCGGGTTGATACTCGTTTTCGGATCAGAGGACTTGAGCCGAATCTCGCCAATGTGTCCCGCCCCGCGAAGCGCGCTAACACGCATCTTCGAATTTTCAAGCACATAGGCGTCACGCCCATTGACTTTTTCTTGCGTGAATGTCGGCTTCTGGGCAAGAGCGGCAGCCAACAAAAAAACGCCTGCGAACAGCCAGACAAAAACAAGCGGAAGGCGGACAAAGCGATGCGGAAAGCGCATAGGGAAGACTCCGGTAGGAATCATATCAGATCAAATCGCCGCACCCAAGCCCCGCGACCGATCCACCCGGAGCCGCGCGCGTAAGCAAGCGGTCTCTTCGAATCGACCGATCCACCCCGGAGCCGCGCGCGTAAGCAAGCGGTCTCTTCGAATCGACTGATCCACCCCGGGGCCCAAACACGCCCGCTACTACTGGCTGCTTCTGGCCGAGGGGCATCTCAACCGGAAGCTGTTCGGCGAAATGCTTGAGTGTCTCCCGACGTTGCTGAGAGCCAAGGGCCGGAGCGCTGTCGCCCCGGCGTGGAATGGACCCGAAAAGTGCGACCGCGAAAGAAGGGACATTGGACCAGGGAACGGTAAGGAGGTTCGATGGAGTGGACCCCTGAGGCGAGGCCAAGAAATTAGGGCGTGTTGCAGTTGATTGAAAAAGCATACGTCCCCATTTGAGTACATTGTCGCCCGGATGACTTGCCGCGCGAAGTGCGCGATCAAAGCGGTTCCGACCAGCACAACGGCAATGAACACGAACTTCTGATATCCAGTCAACCCAGCGACCGGTGGCCCGCGCCAGGGCGACCAACGGGATGCGGACCATTCACGAGGACTAACCAGGAGCATGAAACTGTTGACTGTCGCGTAGAGCAGGAAAATCAAACTGCCCGCCCACAATAAAGCAAGAAGTATTGGATTGGAGATACTCCAATTCATGGGAACGAGAAGGGATAGCCTATCCCGATTGTCAGTGATCCCGTGAAAGCTCTCCACGATGAAGTTCCATCCGAGGACTGCGATTACTAACCCGAAGATGCGGCTCTTTAACCGCGCGCCGAGAGATCGCTCAATCTTCTCCCTCGTAGAGTCACTGCGTGACTTCAGCCACCACCGCGGCAAGAACAAGTAGACCAAACCCATTCCTAGCACGTATGGCCCAAGGAAGATGAAAATCAAGAATGCTAGGATGGCATCAAGCATGGTAGCCTCATACTTAGGCGTCCCGCCCCAACCCCTATGTGAGCAGTTTCAAAAGCGCACTTGCGAACGTTCGGAACATGAGGACGCCCAAACAGATAAAGCAAAACCCGCGAATACGATGGTTTCGCTGGGGTCTTGACGCCTGGTCTTTAGAAAGATATTCTCGCGGAAACAATGACCAGGGGCTATTTACCCATTCCCTTGGTCGAATGAGATACATAAGACCCGAAAAAACCAAGTAGCACGATGCCATTGTACCGCTGGCAGCAATAATCAACATCTAGGGGTCACTTTCCACAGTCTACTCTCTCCTGGCGTCGTCTAGAAGGCATTTCCAACCCATAGCACCCACACCAAAAGTCCCACCCGGAGTCGCTGGGCCTGCCCCGACTCTGATGTCACTAGTGTTGAAGTTCCGCAGCCTGTCCACGGTAGCCCCGATATCGTTCACATTTATGACAAACTGACCACCAACAAGCAGGTCGGCCGCGTCATCGACAATTGGATTGGTGGCACTCCCCGAGATGGATCCCCCCCCCATGGAATTCCTCCAACGCGTTCGGGCCGTTGGCGCCGCATGAACGTGGCGGACTGACTCTACATTATGCTGGGCTGACGCGGCGCTGGGCTGATGCTCCATGTGGGCTGACACTGCATGATGACCACCCCTAAACTGGCCGAGAGGCGCATGCGGGCAGTGGTAGTTGAACGACGGCTCGGCTAACCCCCCGGGCAACGCCCGAGGCGACATCGCTATCGAACTCCCCCGTGAAGAAACGCGCACCAACCCCGCAACTTGACAAACGCCATACCGCCGATACGATGAAATTAGAGACCGGGCAAGAATCACCACCGGACCAGCGCGGCAGTTTCCGCGGACAGTCTCGCGCTGCTCTCCGACCGTGGTGAATCTCCGCAAGCGGCTTCAGGCGAAAGATTGGGATTGGGCCGCGTGCCAACCCCGGCCCCTCGGAATCCGAGGGACTGGGGGCGCGGCAAGCCGTCCTCTGATTTCGCCACCGAAGGACCGTAAGCAAGCCTCCTCCCCGTGGCTTCCGTCAGGGAGCGGGCTTAGTCCAAAGAAACGGAGCACTGAGAGGCCTCTCAACATCGACGGCCAGACGAAGACGACCAGACGAAGACGACCAGACGAACGCAACAGAGCGACTGACCCGGCCGAGTGGCCGGGGCCCGAAGGCAACGAACAGGGAAAGCGTGTGCGCTAACTTGCTCGTGAGTAAGCACGGGCCGAAGCAGAGCCGCCGCCGGCAAGGGTGCGGTCTAGATCACGTGCGAGCGACCAAACGCCCGAACGAAGCGGCTCTTGGGCGGTCCCGCGAGTAAGGGCGCTGCCAAACTCCGGTCTTAGATCTCGCAACAAGCCGCGCAGCGGCGCAGGATCGTAGCCTAGGGTGGAGCGAAGCGTAACCCTGGGTAAAAACCCCTCAACGCGCAAGCCCTGAAAGGGCGACACCCGCCTTGCGTCTTTCTCTCGTCGTCCTTTCTTGGATGCGGGCCTATGGGCGTCATTCCGGGCGGGTCGAGCGCTACGACCACAAGTATTTTTCCTCAAATTCGAGTTCGTTCTTCTTCAAATGACTGGCTGCGGTCGTGCCGTTCCTGGTGAGCAATGTACTCGAAGACCCCTTCGAACTTTGAGTGGCTGACACTAAACGCCGAATAGCCAGGTTGCCAAGCAACGCCGCGTTGGGATGGGAACGGGAAAAATTTGTCTTGGCCAAGCGCATTGGGTCCGCGAGGCACGCGGGGGGGGCCGCTTGCACAAATGACGTGTCGCCCTTTCAGGGCTGGGTCTGCGTCGTTCGGGTTCCTAGGGCTTGCGCCCTAGGCTGATCTTCTTTCGCCGCTTCGCGGCTCTGTTCGCCCGTACCGGCTCTGTTTCGTCCGTAGCGGCTCTGTTTCGTCCGTAGCGGCTCTGTTTCGTCCGCAGCGGCTCTGTTTCGTCCGTAGCGGCTCTTTCACACCGTTGCGGCTCTGTTCGCACCATGAGGTGGTGATTTGCCACAATCCATCGACGCGCCGAGCCTGCTTCTCCCGCCCCTCAATGCCAAAGATAAAAGCCGTTCACGGAAAGTAAAAAAAAAATATATCCCCTGTGTTTTCAATATACCTTCCGGCTCTGGACTTGACATCCGCAAATGACCCGTTATGCTGAGAACGGTGAATCAACCGACTGACGAAAAGAATTATCCGCAAATCAAAGAAAACGGGAGACAGCGACTGCCAGTGCAAAAAACGCTATATCATGAAAGTTCCTGCAAACTCCTGCAATGGCTTTCGCTATCTCACTTAGATGCAATGACTTGCGAATCTTTCCCAAGCTCGTGTCGCGGCTGCTTGAGTCAAGTTTTACACATATAGTGCTCGGAAAAGCCAAGGAAGTCGTCGAAAAAGGCCACTTTCTGCCCCAGTTCGCAAATCCGACCCCGTAGGGGCGTAGCGTGCTACGCACTTGAGCAGGGCTCGTCAGAGACCTGCGGTTTTTCACCCGCCGGTGCGGCCCAACGGAAGGCCGCGGGTTTCGGCAGCAATGCACCTCAAGGGTGTCCCCATGGACGGATCTGGCCCGGACAGGAGGCCCACACGCCCGGCGTCAGTTGCCGTAGCATAAAGGAAGCAATGCCCCGGCGACTAACCATTCTGGCCCTCTTCGTAACGACCGCCTTGTCGGCGCAATCCGACAACGTCCGATTCTTCGAAGAAAAGGTCCGGCCCGTTCTCGCCAAGAACTGTCTGGGTTGTCACAACGAGCAAGCAAAAATGAGTGGCCTCTCGCTCGCCACTCGCGAAGGAGCGATGCTGGGCGGGAACCGGGGTTCCTCCGTGATTCCCGGACAGGTCGATGAAAGTCTCCTGATTGAGGCCGTCCGCCGAGCAGGCGCTTTGAAAATGCCGCCCACCGGACCGCTGCCGCCCGAAGACATCGAATCTCTCGTCTCCTGGGTCCGCGGTGGCGCGAATTGGGCTGAACCCAGCGGTCGCAAGCGGGCCACGGCTTCACACTGGTCCTTTCAACCGATCACGAGCCCCGAGCCTCCGGCGGTCCAAAACAAAGAATGGGCCCGCAACCCAATCGATCACTTCGTCCTGAGCAAACTAGAAGAGAAGGGAATTGAGCCATCGCCGGAAGCCGATCGCCGAACTCTGATCCGGCGCGTCAGCCTTGACTTGACCGGCCTGCCGCCAAGTCTGGAAGAGGTTCAGCAATACCTCGAAGACCGAGACCCCGGGGCCTATGGCCGGCTCGTCGATCGTCTGCTCTCCTCCGCTCACTACGGCGAGCGTTGGGGCCGTCACTGGCTCGACATCGCGCGCTATGCCGACTCCAACGGCTACTCGATTGACGCTGAACGGTCGATCTGGCGTTACCGCGACTGGGTCATTCAGGCACTAAACCAGGACAAGCCGTTCGACCAATTCGCCATTGAACAGATTGCCGGGGATCTGCTGCCGAACCCGACGCGGGATCAATTGGTGGCCACCGGCTTTCAGCGCAACACGATGATCAATGGAGAAGGGGGCATCGACTACGAACAGTACCGCGTCGAAGCCGTCGTCGATCGCGTCAGCACAACCGGCGTGGCCTTCCTCGGTCTGACGGTCGGCTGTGCGCGCTGTCACGATCACAAGTTCGACCCCATCGCGCAGCGCGAGTTTTACCAACTCTACGCGTTCTACAACAACGTTGACGAGCTGGGCGGCAATGTTCTGGACGGTGAGTCGCGAGATCGCATGATGGACCCGTTGCTCGAGTTCGGTGCTCCAGATGAATACGCACGCCGGGCCGCGCTGAAGGGCCAAATGGCAATGCTGGAAGCCGATCTGGTCGAATATCGTGAATCCCTCGAATCAGACTGGGAGACTCGTTTCGCCACCACCGGGGAAACAGTCGAAGAGCGGGTTCGCGGCATATTCAAGCTACCCAGGGCGAAGCGGTCGTTGGTTGATCTGGGAACGCTCGATCGATTTTTCAGAGCGCGCGATGCCGGCTGGAAAGCCCGCCAAGACGGCATCGCCGCCATCAAGGAACAGCTTCCGAAGATCGAATCGACCTTGATCATGCGCGACCTGCCCGAACCGCGCGAAGCCTATCTGCATGTTCAAGGAGACTTCACTCGCAAGGGAGACGCCGTCAGCCCCGGAACGTTATCCGTGCTGCCGCCCTTGCCGACAAGCGAGAATCCGAATCGACTCGACCTGGCCCGCTGGCTTGTATCGAAGGACAATCCGCTCACGCCCAGGGTGACGGCCAACCGCATCTGGCAACGCTACTTCGGACTTGGGATCGTCGAGACCGAGAACGATTTCGGCTCGCAGGGCACACCGCCCTCTCATCCGCAATTGCTGGATTGGCTGGCGTCGGAGTTCGTGCGGCGCGATTGGAGCATGAAGGCCATGCATCGCCTGATCGTAAGTTCTGCGACTTACCGGCAGTCTTCCGAGGCGCATCCGGAAGCGAAAACGATCGATCCCAGCAATCGTTTGCTGGCGCGCCAGAACCGCGTCCGGCTGGAGGCGGAAATTATTCGCGACTCGGCTCTAGCCGCCTCGGGGTTGCTGACTCCCCAGGTCGGTGGTCCCAGCGTCTTTCCGCCACAGCCGCCCGGCGCGGGTCAGTTCACCCAAGTCGACCGCGAGTGGAAGGCCGACGAAGGACCCGATCGCTACCGCCGCGGCCTCTATACTTTTTTCTGGCGCTCCGCCGCCTACCCCGGATTGGCTTTGTTCGACGCTCCGAACGCACAGGCGTCAACGACCCGCCGCAATCGTTCCAACACGCCGCTGCAAGCATTGACCTTGCTCAATGACGAAGCGCAGACCGAGTCGGCCCGCGCCTTAGCCGAGCGCGTTCTGGCAATGGACGGCGACCAAGACACGCGCATCCGCTTTGCGTTTGAGACCTGCCTGGCGCGTCCGCCGAGAGAGGATGAACACGAAAGAATGTCGCAATACGTGACGCGCATGACCGACGAATTTGAAACCAACCCCGAGGCGCGGGAAGCCTTGGGAGCAACGACGGCGACCTCCGCGGCGTGGACCGCTGCGTCGCGCGTGTTGATCAACCTTGACGAGTTTGTGACCAGACAGTAAGCACGGAATTACAATCATGAATCTCGATAAAAAGCTGCTCCAGCAAGTAACCCGCCGCCAGCTTTTCGAGCAGTGCGGCATTGGCGTCGGCAAGGCGGCATTGACGTCGCTGTTCGTGGGCGATCAGTTGTTCTCCGCGCCGAGCGACGGACCCAGCGGGCTTCACCACGCGCCGCGGGCCAAGAACGTCATCTACCTTTTCATGGCGGGAGCGCCGAGCCAGTTCGAACTTTTCGAACGCAAACCTGAGTTGCAAAAGCTCAGCGGCAAAGAGCTGCCCCCCTCGATGCTCGAAGGCAAACGCTTCGCATTCATGGAGTCGTTCGCGAAAAATCCGCCGAAGCTCTTGGGCACGCGGCGTGAGTTCAAGCAGCATGGTGAGTCCGGCCAATGGGTGTCGGAATGCCTGCCGCATATGGCGCAAGTCGTCGACGACGTGGCGTTTGTCCGCTCGATGCACACGGATAATTTCAACCACGCGCCGGCAAAAATCTTGATGAACACGGGCTCGCCGATCTTCGGCCGCCCGAGCATGGGCTCCTGGGTGAGCTACGGAATCGGCAGCGAATCGAAAGAGCTGCCGGGATTCGTCGTGCTGCAATCGGGCCCGCGCGGCCCGCGCGGCGGAGCAATGAACTGGGCCAGCGGTTTCTTGCCGACGGCTCATCAAGGGATACCCTTCCAGAGCGGCGGCGCGCCCATTCTGAACATGGCAAATCCGCCGGGATTTGACTCCGGACGGCAAAGCGCCAGCATCGACGCCATCCTCGATCTCAATCGCATGAACCTGGAAAAGTTCGGCGACCCTGAAATTGAAACCCGCATCTCCGCCTATGAGATGGCGCACCGCATGCAGACCAGCGGACCGGAGCTGATCGATTTTTCCAGCGAGAGTCAGGCGACTCTTGATATGTATGGCGCCACGCCGGGGGAGAAGTCGTTTGGAAATAACTGTCTGCTGGCGCGCCGCCTGGTCGAGCGCGGCGTGCGATTTGTGCAGCTCTATCACTCCAGTTGGGACCATCATGGCGGCCCCAACGAGAACCTGGACAACAACCTCGACGAGGTATGTTTGTCAGCGGACCAAGCCTGCGCCGCGCTGATTCGCGATCTCAAGCAACGAGGGTTGCTCGACGACACGCTAGTCGTCTGGGGCGGGGAATTCGGACGCACGCCGATGGGCGAGCAGCGCGATACCCTTGGCCGCAACCATCACATCGACGCCTTCACGATGTGGTTCGCCGGCGGCGGCACCAAGCCCGGCCAAAGCATCGGGGAAAACGACGACATCGGCTTTTCGCCGGTCAAAGATTCCACCCACGTACATGACGTTCAGGCCACGATCCTGCACCTGCTTGGCATCGATCACAAGAAGCTAACGTTCAAATTCCGAGGCCGCGACTTCCGTCTGACCGACGTCGCCGGTAATGTGATCCAAAAGCTGCTGGCTTGAAGATAGGGTGATTCCGAGCCCAGAACGCCAGTGACGGGTCGAATTGCCTGAGGCGGTAAGATCCCAGTGTCCGCGACCGATGCGGTCGCGGACCCCGCGCTTGCGCTTGGGGCTCTGTCAGCCCGGCCAGCTCCACTCGACGAGGTCGTCGCTCCAGGCGATCCCCAGGCACGCATACTCGTTGAAGATGGTCCGCTCGTCTTCCGGCCCCGTGCCGTGAAAGAACATCAGGTATTTCCCAACGGTTGGTTCGTGCCGCAGGTCTAGCACGAAGCCGGCGCTGAGACGGCCCATCGCCCAGGGCCAGCCTTTCTGCCCGAGAGTGATCAGCTCTCCCGCGTCACGCCAGTTCTTCAGATCAGGTGAACGCTTGACCCCGACGCCGTTCTTCGGAGAGTGAAACATCAAGTACTCGTCGTGGTCGATCAGGATGCAAACGTTCTCTCCCGCCTCGACTCGGTTGAAGTAAGTCCAGGTCTTGAGGTCATACGAATAGGACATGTTCGCGGCATTAGTGTCGAAGAAACACCACCACTTGCCCGGCTCGTCCTTGTCTTCGATCAGGTAGGGGTCAATCATGCGGCCCATGCTCGGCACCGGGACATCCGGGCCGGCGAGCATCAGCATTTCCGGCTCACTCCAGTTTTCGAGATCGCTGCTTTTCCGAATCCAGCAGCGGGCGTCGTCGGTGCCGAACTTCTGGAAATCGGGGCGCGGGTAGGTTTGCAAGCAGAGGACCCACTCGCCGCCATAGCGGACAATATTTCCAGGTGCGCAGAAGTTGAGACTGGCGTCGCGCGGAGTGAAGATCTTCGGCTCGCTCCAATGGACGAGGTCGCTGCTCTTGCTCCAGGCCGCATAGTTGAACGACTTGCCGTCGTCCTCATGCAGGACATAGCTGTAGTAAAGCCAAAAGACGCCGTCGTGGTAGACGACGGCCGGGTCGCGGTAAGCGGTTTTCGCGTCGCCACGAAGCAGCAGCGGCGACGGGATCGCGGATAGGTCGATCCGGCCCGCGCCAGTTTCGTGTCCCCGGTCACTGAGCTGCTCGTCGCCGCCGTTCTGCTCAGCCGAGCCGCAAGCGACGCCCAGCCCCGTGATGCCGGCGGAAAGCGCGCCCGCTAGCAAGTCTCTTCGCTTGATGTCCCCGCTCATGACCCATCTTTGGAGCGCGCAGCCGGTGCTTGTCAAGCTTTGCGCCGGTGCTTGTCAAGCTTTATGCAGTTACGGAGCCGGAAAGACGAACCGAGCGGCGCTGCGGTAGAATATCGAACCGGGACGAAACCTCCGACCCTGAACCGTGCCCGCTCCGAAACAGTGCCCGTTCCAATAGTGACAGTCTATTCTCGCCCCGGTTGCCACTTATGCGACGTAGTCAAGCAGCAGCTTGAGACGATTCGCCGCGATATGGAGTTTCACATCGAGGAACGCAACATCGACGAAGATGCTTCCTTGCGGGAACGATACAATGACGACGTCCCGGTCATCGCGGTGAACGGAGAGGACGTTTTCAAGCATCGAATCCACATCGGAAAATTAAGAAATATGCTGAGCATAGAGAACCAGGGGAATTCGGGCCAATGACAGTTGATGTGCTGGCCATTGCGGCTCATCCTGATGACGTCGAGCAGACCTGCGGCGGCACGCTGATTGGGATGGCCGAAAAGGGTTACCGCACGGCTGTCGTCGATCTGACCGCCGGCGAGATGGGGACCCGCGGCACCCCGCAGCAGCGCGCCGCGGAGGCCCAGCGGGCCGGGGAAGTGATGTTGCTCAGCGAGCGGCACAACCTGCACCTGCCCGACGCGCGTCTGGAGAATACCTTTGAAGCGCGGCTCCAGGTGGCGTCGAAGATTCGCGAGCTGCAGCCCCGCGTCGTCCTGCTTCCTTATTGGCAGGCCCGTCACCCGGACCACTACCGTTGCAGTGAGATCGCCGCCGAGGCTTGTTTCTTGTCGGGCCTGAAGAAGCTAGAAATAGACGGGTCGCCGCATCGCCCCGCAAAGATTCTCTACGCTTCGGCCTACTCGGATGTTCGACCGAGTTTTGTGGTGGATATCAGCGCTCAGTTTGAACGGCGGCTGGAGGCGTTGTTATCCTACCGTTCGCAGTATCAGACCCAGAGCGGCGGCTCCAGCGTCTTCCCCGAGCAAGAAGCGGTGGCGGAACGGATTCGCGCCGCCGCCAGGCATTTTGGAATGATGATCGACGCCCGTTACGGGGAGCCTTTCGTCATGAAAGAGATGATGAAGGTGGATGACGTGGCAAGCCTGGGCGTGCGCAGCATTTGAGTAAAGCGGACCGGTAAGTTAAGCAGGGCCGGGTCTCAGCCACTCCGCGCGATCGCCTGAAGGTAATTCTCTATCCGCGTTTCGTAACGCTTGATTTTACCGTCCGCTTCAAAGCGTTTCTGAACCTCGCCTTTGAACAGATTGAAAATTTCGTCTTGTTTGCGGGCGCGTTCGGTGTCCAGTAATTTGGTGCGCTCGTCGTCGAACCGGAACATTTCCGCAGCCTGGTGATCGACCACGGTATAAATAGCCCAGTCGCCCCCGGCGTTGACGGGTCCCACGATCGTACCCGGCTCGCCAGTAAACCCTTCGTCGCCAAGGAGCTGTGCCGCTCCCAATTCAGGGATGGAGTCGCCGCGAGCCACGAAGTCACTGGCCGCTGTCTTGAGCCGGTAGCGACGCGCGACCGCCTTCAAGTCCTTACCTTCTTTGGCCGCTTCCGCCACTTCTTTCGCCCGCTCCTCGGCGAGCCGGCGAGCTTCTTGCTGCACATATTGCTGCTCGATAACGCCGCGAACCTCGCTCAACTCGGCCTGCCGCGACTCTGTTATCTCGGTAACCACTGCGATTGCGGTCTTGCCCTCTTGGTTGGAGGTGACGACTTCTCCCACGGCGACTGAAAAAACAGATGTCAGGAGGTTTCCCAAGCCTTCCAGCCCTGGCGGCTGCTCGCCTCGCTTGATATTCGCCAGGGTCCGCACGGGCAGATCGAGTTCCGCTCCCGCCGACTCCATGTCCGCGCCGAACCTCCGGGCGGTAGCGATGGCCTGATCCACGACCTTCATCTGGGTCGAGTAGCTACGATCTTGAGTGATCTCTTGACGAATGGTATCTCGCACCTCGTCGAGAGCCTGAATGTGCGAGTTTTCGCGCTCGTGGACGTTAATGATGTGGAATCCGTAGTCGGTGGTGATGACGTCACTGATCTCACTGGGCTGGAGTGCGAACGACGCTTTCTCAAAGGACGGGACCATCTGTCCACGCATGATCCAGCCCAGGTCACCGCCTTTGGGCGCGGTTCCGGCGTCTTGGGAATGCGTCTTCGCCATCTCGGTAAAATCCGCCCCCGCCTTGATCTCAGCCAGCAGGCCTTGTGCTTTTTCTTGAAGCGCGGTTTTTTCGTCGTCGCTCTTGCCCTCGGTTGTGAACAGAATATGGCTTGCCCGGATGCGCTCGGAGACCTCGAACCGCTGCCGGTTCTGGCGGTAGTACCTTTCAATCTCCGCATCCGACAGTTCGATCGGCGGCGGGCTGCTTTCTCCGGCGACCATCAATTGGAAGGATCTTGTTTCAGGCACGCGGTGCTGCTGTTTCTCGGTTTCGTACAACTCGCTGATCTGCTCGTCGGTGGGAGAGACCTGGGAATTGAAGTCCAAGGTTTGAATCTTCACGAATTCGATCTTCGTCTTGTGGTTCTGCCTCCGATAAATGTCCTTCAGCTCTTCATCGGTGACGATGACGTTGTCGGTGACCATGCGCTTGAGCCGAACATCGACGATCAAACTGCGGCGAACTTCCTCCTCGAACTGCGGCACGGTCTTGCGGAACCGCTGCGCAACGAATGCGCGGTATTGATCTGTTCCGAGAAACACCCCATTCGGGAATAGGAATGGCATCTGCTGTTTGAGCCAGATTGCAAGTTCCTCCTCGCCGGCGGAAAGGCCCAGGTCGCTGGCTTCTTGCAGGAGAACGAGATTGCTAATCTGATTGTTCACGACCTGGCGTCCCAGAAAACTCATCGCGGGGCCGTTCACTTGACCAGTTTGGGAGTAGTCAAGCAGGCCGGCCTGGACGTCCTGAATAGTTACCTGTAGCCCCCCCACTTCGGCAAGGACGATGTTGGTTGGGTCGACCCCGGTATCCAAGCCGCCTGGAATCAGCGTAACCACCATGGAAACGGCAACAACCATGAGGATGGCGCCGAGAAAGAGCTTGACCGCTTGTTTTTGACTTCTGAACAGGTTGAACATCTTGTTGTCATTATACTATTGAGTTCCCGGTTTGTTTGCTTCTCTTCTCCACCCAGCGGCGCGGGCTGAAACGAGCCGCCCAATCTTTCGTCCATGACCTGGCAAGATAGACTCCGCGTTGTGCTCGTTTCTCCGCGAAACCCGCTCAATATCGGGGCCGTGGCGCGAGCGATGTTGAACTTCGGTTTTTCAAATCTTTGGCTGGTTGATCCCTACGATGTGGCGTTTCGCGAGGCTCGCTCGGCAGTGGGAGCCGCCGAGGTGTTGCGAAAAGCTCGCGTCACTTCCGAAATGGCGGTGGCGCTTGGGGGCGCTTCCCTCGTCGTCGGAGCTTCCGGCGTTCAAGGGCGTTTCCAGCGGCACGTGCAACGCCAGTTACCCGTGGCCGGGCTGGCGCTGCGAACACATCTTGAGTCCGCTCCCGCGGCGCTCGTCTTTGGATCAGAGAAATTCGGGCTGTCGAACCAGGAGTTGAGCTACTGCGACTGGGTCTTGACGATCCCCACGCATGATGATTGTCCCTCGATGAATCTGGGACAAGCGGCCGCGTTGTGCTGCTATGAAATTGCGCGGGTTTCCAAACCCATGCCGGCGCTCAAGACGCCCGCCTCAGTTAGCGCCAAACAGCGCGAACGGGTCGTTGAAATGCTCACGCCGATTCTCGAATCGAGCGGCTTCATTCTGCCGCACACTCGCCAATCGCAAGTGCTAAAGATCCGGCGCTTTGTCAACCGGCTGCGGCTGGCCCCCGCCGATACGCGCGTTTTTCAAGGGATGCTGCGGCAGATCCGCTGGAAAATCGATCAAGGCTGAGTCAGAGCCCGGAACAGAGCCCGGAACGCAAGTGACGGGTCAAGCTGCGTGACCGAATCAACTGCGCGTGGCCGGACCCAGGCCTGGACCGCAGGCCACGCTCCGCGCGTAGCAGGCTCCCCCCCCTACGGCGCCCGCAGCGCCCGTGCGCCCGTGTAGAAGAGAAACAACGCGACCATCTGGACCAGGTGATAGATGTCGTTGTAGTTGAAATGCTCGTGCAGCGACCAGCCGCTTTGCTGGATTCCGGCGGCGCCAAAGGAGACCGCCACTCCGGCGATGATCCAGGGCGCGGCTGTGTCCCGTTGTGAATACCAGCTATAGGTGTGCAGCGCCAGCAGTCCGATCATGCTCGGCACATAGTCGTAGATTACGTAGATGAATTCGTCATGGGTGAGCATCCAGACCGCGTAAACCGCGAATTGGATCACGGCTATCGTAATCAGCCACTGCCGCAACCATCGCGGAACCGTGGCGATGATAGAGCCCGCCACCATCAAAAGAGACGCCAGACCGATCGAGTAAACAGTCAGCTTCCAAGCGACAGCTTGCCCGGCCGTGCCCAAGTAAAGCGAGAAGCCGTGCGAGCTGCCCCCGGCGGCCGCTCCTGCCGCCGTCGCCAGCAGGGCAAATCCCCATAACCGGATGGAGGTGTGCGAAACCAAGCGACCGAGCCGCAACAGCGGCAGCGCCAGCAAAACGGCAACGCCCGCGAGCAGATAGTCGGACACCATCGTCATCGGTTCTGTGATCTGCATGTCTTAGCCCTTGTGCGCTTGTGAGCGCAGACGTTCCGACATTCTCGCGTGATGAGATGCCCAAGCACAAGTGCGCTCGCGTTGCCGGGTTCTCAGGCGAGCCTGCATTTTTCACCACCTGACGGGGGAAGCACGCAATAGGCCCGCCAGTACTTCGATGCGCTTGCTCCGAACGATTGGGCGTCGCCGCGTTGCGGCGATAGACCGGCAAGATTGCCGGTCCCTACGGCGCGCGCCTCGTACTGACGCGCCTCTTGCGCACTGCGTCTCGCCACGGGCGGGCTCAGGGCTTGGGGGCATCGGCCCAGGCATTGAGTTGGGAGATGCGTTCGAGATCCATGGTTTCTCGGCCGATGGCCAGCGACCACAAAGCGAAGAGCATCGCCGCCCGGCGCTCACCGCGCATCCAGCGGCCTTTCGCCGAGCGCCAGTAGGAATTAGCGAAATAACGCCGGCGCATGCCGTGGGAGTTGATGAACCCGCGGTGCCGCTGATAGATGAATTTTCGGACCTTGTGATAGTCCCGATGAATCAGAGAAGTCATGTTGTTGCCGTGGCGGTGGTAGAGGTAGGTTGTCTTGCCGGCATCGTGGACTTCGACGCTGTGTTCAAACGCGGTGATCCAGAAGTCGGTGTCTTCTTGGCCGATCTTGAGGATCTCGTGCTCGCAATACCCACCGCAGCTCCGCCAAAAATCACGGCGCAACAGAAAGCCCGCGCCGGGCATCAGGCGCTGGGTGAAAAACTCACGCGGCGACTGAGAAGTCTGCGGCATCGCTCGATTGGTGACTCCGAAGGTTTGAATGTCTCCGAAGAAGGCGTGTCCGCTGGGGTGGCGCTCTGCTAGGGATAGCAGCGTTTCGAGAGCGTCGCCGGGTAGTGTGTCATCGGCGTCGAGGCAGAGCACCCAGGGCGTTTGGGCGGCTCGAATGCCGGTGTTGCGGGAGGCGGCCAATCCCCGATTGGTATCGTGGCGGATGAGCTGGAAACGTGTGTCGTTGGCAACGTGCTGGGCAACGTGCGGGGCAACGTGCTGGGCAACGTGC
>Ga0114996_10005616_pt1 | contig 14679 bp, 10 predicted proteins | sample ArcticOcean_MG_C_4_FD_87039 | JGI IMG/M metagenome (GOLD analysis project Ga0114996, IMG submission 87039) | Marine microbial communities from western Arctic Ocean - ArcticOcean_MG_CB4_134 | ecosystem: Environmental > Aquatic > Marine > Oceanic | place: Arctic Ocean: Canada Basin | collected...
TACAATTACTCAGGCCCAAAGGCGGCTTTAATCCACACTGCCAAGACGATGGCGAAAGAGTTGGGAGGAGGCAGTGATGGGATACGGGTCAATGTAGTCGCTCCTGGAGTTAATCGGGCGGGAATGGCCCTTAAGTCAATTGAGTCTGGGAAATATGACTGCTTTGTGGAACAAGGTATCATCCCACGTTTCGGCAGAGCCGAAGATGTTTCCAGAGTAGTCCGTTTGCTGCTGGAACCTGACAACTATCTGACTGGGCAGGTGATTACTGTTGACGGGGGACTAACACTCCGATCCTAGCAAACAGTGGATGCTATCTTCTCAGATAAGGCCGTTTGGGAGTTTAGCCAGAACTCCGACAGCATTTAGAGTCGTCCTCCCTCCTCCAATGCTGACATCCTTTCTAGTTCGATGTCCAACGACGTAGGACTAGGGATGCATTGTGTCCCCCCATCCCAAAAGAATTTTTCAGGGCGGTATCTAGACGGGATTTGCGTGAACCTTCCACGACGTAGTCAAGATCACAATCTGGATCAGGTTTAGAATGGTTGATTGTGGGGTGAACACATTGTCTTTCCATCGAGGATATGGTGGCGATGACCTCGATTGCTGCACCTGCACTAAGGAGATGCCCAGTCATGGATTTAGTCGCACTGACCGGAATTTTATAGGCCCGATCTCCGAATACTTCTCGAATAGCCCGTGTTTCGGCAGCGTCGTTCATCGGAGTGGAACTACCATGAGCGTTAATGTAGTCAATGTCGTTTCTGTCTATGGCTGCCATCTCAAGAGCCTGGCTCATAGCGCGCATATATTCGGCAACATCTGCACGCATTCCCGTAGCGTGGAAGGCGTCCGAAGTGGCAGCATATCCAAGGATTTCAGCATATATTCGGGCCCCTCTCTTCTGGGCCGATTTGAGACTCTCCAAAACTAGAAGGCCGGCACCTTCACCCATCACGAACCCGTCCCTCTGCCCATCAAAGGGGCGACTTGCTCTGGAAGGCAAGCTATTATCCCGGGAAAGAACACGCATTGCACCGAAAGCGCCAATGGTGAGAGGTGTTATAGCAGCTTCGGCCCCCCCGGAAAGGATTATATCTGCATCACCTCTTCGGATTACCCAATAGGATTCACCGATAGCGTGTGTGCTGCTTGCACAAGCGGTAGAGATTCCCATTGTGACACCTCGGGAACCGAGCCTGATAGCAATATTGCCAGGTAGGGAACTTGGGAGAACTTTAGGTAAAGCGGTTGGTCTAATGCGTCGAACTGCGCCCTTTGCGAGGTTCTCGAAGCCTGTTTCGATGGTGTTCATGTCTCCGATGCCGGTACCTACAATTACTCCTGTCCGTTCGGGCACGATAGAAGAAGTCGTCAATCCAGCGTCTGAAAGAGCCATGTCGGACGCACTGAACGCCAACTGAGTTGCACGATCCAAACGTTGGGGACGATCAGAAATTGTGTTTGGATCGAAGTCCTTGACTTCTCCAGCGATCCGAGTAGTGAATTGATGACGTTCTGAATTAGGCTCGCGGACATCAGCATCGAACAAAGAAATTGGGCCGATTCCAGACTTCCCACTGAACAGTGCATCTTGGAAAGTATCTAGATCAGAGCCAATTGGGCTGACAATGCCCAGCCCGGTGATCACAACCCGAGTGTCATCCATACTTTGTCTCCAGGAAGAACCGAAACGGCCCGAAGTATACCATCTGGTCACTGCCAGTCTAGAGGTCCTCAGTTTCCTTTCCTAGAACCCCGACAATGTGTGGGCCATAGCCCATAACCTTTCACCAGTACCGTCAAGAATGGAGACCTCTACGAGGATTGGTTGATTTTTGAAAGAAGTATCCCAATACTCGAAGTGTGACCAATTTCCGCGCTATTCTTCGGTGTCTGCTATCTTGCCTGGTCATTTTTCTATGGGTCAACGTTTTCTACGGTTCCCTGAAAGCACTGGAAGGTTTGACTGCTGCCGAAAAACAAGTGGTTATAGACACTGATCTAGGAGTGTTGATCATGGAGGTTTATCCTCAAGATGCTCCCAATCATGTGGCAACATTCCAGCAAAGAATCCGGGATGGTTTCTACATTGGTACTGCTTTTCACATGGCGATTCCCTGGGCCATTGTGCAGGGTGGTGATCCTCTGACTCGAGACCCCACTAATCGTGAGAGCTATGGTATGGGAGGATTAGGAGAACTAGATCGGGAGGCTAACGATATTAGGCATCTAGCCGGAACTGTTTCAGCAGTTCTTGTACCCGGCAAGCCTAACAGTGGTGGGTCACAGTTCTTTATTTGTGTTACTGATCAACTCCAGTTGGATGGGAAGTACACGCCATTTGGTCGAGTAGTTGAGGGACTGGAAACTCTCGAGAAGATTTCGCATATTCCAACCGACACCCAACAAAGCCTTGTCCAACGTATCGAAATCACCCGCACTTATGAGCGGGACCGCCCTCCACCTCCTCAGATTCCTTTTTTCGACACTCCTGTCGAGGAACTGAAAAAGAAGAGCGTCACAATCGCAACAGAATTAGGAGAGATTGAGATCAGATTTTTCCCCGAAGAGGCTCCTGAACATGTCCGTCAGTTTCTAAGGTTTTCCGAAATAGGTCTCTACAAAGGAACAGAGATTCATCGTGTTGTTCCAGAATTTGTCATACAAGGAGGGTCCATTGCAACGCGCAAGCCCAGGCCTACTCGTACAGACATGGTTTACGTTAAACCGCTCAAAGGAGAGTTTAGCAATAGGAAACATCTCCGTGGCATTGTCTCTATGGCCCGAGGCGATGATCCGGACTCTGGGTTGGATTCATTCTTTATCGTGCTTGCTCCATCTCCTGGTCTTGATGGCAACTATTCAGTGTTTGGAGAAGTCATTCGGGGTATTGAAACCGTAGACGGTATTTCACAAGTACCGACTCGGGGGGGGGAACCAATTTCCCCTGTCTATATCCAGGATATTCGGATTCACACTTCCCCTTAACCGGTGGTAGGTGAAAGAAGCTGTCCCCAGTGTCAGGAGTCCGGATAAAGACGTTGGGAGCCAGAGTAGACATTGAAACGTTCGCCTCGCAGGAACCCAACTAAGGTCAATCCGAATTCCGCAGCGAGTGTTATAGCGAGTGTCGAAGGGGCACTGATGGCAGCCAGAAAAGGGACCCCTGCTCTCAACGCCTTCTGCACGATTTCGAAACTTGTCCGGCCACTGACCATCAAGATGTCTCTTACTGGAAGAGTCTTCTCCAGGAGTCTGTTCCCAATTAGTTTATCTACAGCGTTATGCCTACCCACGTCCTCCTGGATGTCGAGAAGTGAACCTTGAGAGTCGAAAAAGGCTGCTGCATGTAGGCCGCCTGTTTGGGAAAAGATCGATTGTGCTGCACCTAGCTTTTCGGGTAATCCCTCCAAAATAGTTGGAGAGACCTTCAGATGATCTTCGGTCAGCGATTGAACTCCGGCCACTCGAATAGCTTCCAGTGAACTTTTGGAACAGACACCGCAGCTAGAGGTTGTATAGAAATTGCGTTGCAGTTTTTCTAGCTCGAGTTTGACGCCGGATTGCAGCGATATTGTAACAACATTGCAATTAGATCTTATCCCCTGACCTGCTGATCCTGAAAGAGGCTCCCCAGGTCCCGTACTTTCGCTAGATCCCGATCCTTTTACCAATCGGATCTGATCATGGGAATCGATGATCGATTCGGAAAAAAGGAATCCTAGGGCCAGGTTAATGTCGTTTCCGGGAGTTCTCATGGTGACCGAAATACTTTGTTCTCGCAGAGAACCAGTGTCGTCATGGTAGCGCAGTCGAATTTCTAGAGGTTCCTCAACGGCAATGAGGTCGGAAACTGATGCAGACTTCCCTTTATTAAAGACTGTAATTGACTGTTGTCGTGAGGAGTCCATTTTCGTAATCAGATGGCTCGGTTGCTATGCTTGAAAATTAAATTCTGACTAGTCAAAACATTCATCCTGTGGGTCAAATTTTGGAAAGACAACGATCAGAACCCGCATTTTCCCCACGGCCCGGTGCCGTACACCTGGCCTGATAAGAATGCACATGTCTTCGTGCACTGGGATTATTTCATCGTCGAGTTGAATAGCAGCCTTAGGATCACACTGAAGGATGAAGTAAGTCTCGGTAAGGGATTTGTGATAGTGAAGCCGAGCTTCTCTGGAAATATTGGTCACATGAATCGTCCCTGGAAAGTCGACTACATCTCTCAGGGCCCGCTTTGCAGTCCCACAGGGGCAAGCCACTTCCGGGATCTTTGTAAAATCGCGAATCTCATAGCCTGGTCTGTTCTTCAAAATGTAGATCCTGCGTTGGTCTTGCCATGCAACGAAAAGAGTGACCAGCGTTGATTCAATTGTCTATATGACACCGCACTAAGTCAAATTACTCCTCGATCAGGGGCGTTTCAAGGGCCGTTCAATGGTTGCGGCTAAGATCAGAGGAGCACTATCGTCTGGGCCTTTGATAAATTCAATACTGCGTAGTTCCCCGTCCAGGTGGGGGTGAACTGCTAGGTAGCGCATCTGCAGTGGGCCGTCTCGGAAGGCTAATTGAGACTTGGGAACGTCTACTAAACGACTGTAATCGGCAAAGTGGATGCCATTTTCCAATACATGTTCTTCCGACTGTCCACTTTCATACTCAAAGCGGACAATCATTGAGACAGAACCCTTTTTTCCTAGAGGGTAGCCCCAACCGCTCACTCCGCTCAGTAGGTGAAGGCTCTGGATAGATCCATTCACGTTTAGGGAGACACTTTTGGGCCTCTCGCGGGAAAGCGTTCCCAGACGGCTGAATAGCAGTATCGCATTGCGTGCTCTGCCGCCTTGTGGATCTATTATTTCGAATGGGACCCCCGAGACCGTCTGGTTTCCTGAGATCCAGCAGCAGGAACCTAGTTGGTCTAGCGTTTTTGCGGTATCGGTTGGAATATCACTGACAATGCCCCGTGTAGTAACGATGTTCGTTACTGTCCTCAAAGGAAGAGGGAGGAAGCGTCGCTGCTGAGTCAGATAATCAAGTAACGAAGACAGATCCTCGTCTGAAAGCGTTTCGAATCCCTCGGGCATAAGTGAGAGCTCGGATCGGGTGAGCTGCGCTACTCGGCTGCGCTCGATCTGATAGTGGGTTCCATCCGACTCGATTAGCTCGAAACCTGTCTCTGTGGCTGCGCCCATCAGGCCTACATAGAGCACCCCATTATCCATTTTCACCGTAATTTGGCGGTAATTGCCCTCCACAGAGCGATTAGGATCTAGAATATCCGCCAGTATGTCGGCCCGGTCCCGAGCCCCGACCCCCGTCAGACTGGGGCCAACTTGGCCACCTTGGCCATCGAGTTGGTGGCACTGAAGACAATTATCCTGGAATATTAGACGGCCGACTTCGAGATCACCATGTTCTTTTGCTACATGTGTTCTTGAAGCGACTAACTTTTCACGATTCCCATCCGACAGTTTAACTTCAAAGAGGAGCGCGGCTCTTCGGGCTATTCTGGTTCCAGGGTTATCCAATAAAAATTGGCGTTGGTCGAGCGAAAAGTCAGAAATCTCAATCCTCCCTTCTTCTACTGCATCAAGAAGTTCGGATAGAGAATCTTGGCGCCGTAATAAAACCTTGACGGCTGCTGATTTCGCCGTCTGAGGTAAATTACTCCAGCGGGAGATTAAAGCACGTCCTATAGGACGTGTAGCAGATTGGCTCAGTGCGAGAAGCAATGATTCCGCAAGGAATGCATCCGCGTCCGAAGTGATGAGTCTAAGAATTCTATCTAAGCCTTCATCCGTTAGGACGAGTTGCTGGGCGGCTGCCAAACGCAGTGCAAAGGGTTGATTATTGTCCTCGAGTTTCACCAGTTGGTCACGCTTAAATATTGAAATTAGAGTGTTTATTTTAGGTCCCCAATGACGTCTAGGTATGTACTTGGCGATTCGAATTAAATCGGCCTGAACTGAGGGGTCTAACTCTCTAACAAGATCAGCAAGGCGTTCTAATTGCAGGCTGGGGATTGCCATGGGATGACTTCTAGGCCAGCCTTGTGATACTCCCCTGAGAACGGCCGTTCCCAAACTGGGATGGCTCTGAGGAAGCCGCCTAAACATGGACTGGATTTCCCGGGTATTGGTTCGACCGGCCAAGTGCTTCGCCACACTTGTTATCGTAGGTACTAGTGATTCGGCTACTGAATTATCTAGATTCGGGGATAGAAAAGTGGCGAGGAATGGATCCGGCAGAAGCGTTACTAGGCTAATAATGGCATCCGGGATCCAGGGATCGGATGCGTTAATCTTTTGTTTCATCATAGCGGAGACTCGCTTTACAAGAAGTGCGGAGATAGGCATCTCCGACAGAGCTAGCAAAGCCTGTAGACGGACTTGAGGGTTGGAATCTTCCAACAAGGAACTAGAAAGAATTTGGGCTCGTGACAGGATGTCCCTGGGGGTGACTTTTAGGGCCGTTCGCCGGACGGCTGCGGAAGGATGTCGAAAGGCGGTCTCCAGCATAGGTCGATACTTAAGACTTCCTGGACTGAAAGCGCCTAGAGAAGACATCGTTAACAGGCCGTGGACAGCCCCTGGGGTCAGGCCAGTGTCATCCATATCGTGATCCCCTACTAGCAGCGCTAGAGCTGGTATTACGTTAGTCTCACCCCGCTCCAACAGGATGCGTTGACATTGTTGTCTCCAGAACAGGTTGGAATGACGCAATCCCTTTACCAAGACCCCTGAAGAGGTCTTGGTAATGTCTGTTGCAGGAGCTTGATCCAGTGTCTGGTCTCTATGGACTATCCGGTAGATACGGCCGTGTTGTTTGTCTCGTTGGTCTGTCACATAAGCATTCCCGGCACCTGTTTCGAATCCTGGTGGGGTGGGATTATGGCGGACGATGTAGTTGTACCAGTCGGCTACCCATACTGCGCCATCGGGCCCAACGAGTGTTTCTACTGGTGCCGACCAAGGATCCTGGCTGGCTAGTAAATTCCAGCCGTCTTTTCCCACGAAGGAACTACCATCAGGAACTGAGAAATCGATGTGTACGAGGTGCCCTGTAGGTTCAGAAACCAGGGCTGCACGGTTCCAGTAATGACTTGGGAAGCCGCGCGCGGTGTAAACAGTCTTTCCAGCTGCGGATGTGTAACCTCCATGGGCGTCAACCTGACGTATATGTCGGGTGATGGGATGAAAAGCCTTATGATCCTCAATGGCTGCTCGTCCTAACTTTGCCCAACCCTCTACCCTTTCGTAAAAACGATTTGGGATTGCTAAGTAGAAGTGATGCAGTCGGTTAGCCTTAGATATAAAGGCATCACCCGACTCGTTAAAGCCCAGACCCCAGGTATTGCTGCCGGTTGATGTCATAACTTCGAGTTCGGAGCCATCGGCCCGAAAACGGAAAACCCCAGGTTCGATCTCGTGGAGCTTTTCACCAACTTGTACTTGACCTCGGCTATATCCAATGGTCGCCCAAATCCATCCATCAAATCCGTATCGGAAGTTGTTAAGTACAGCATGAGTATCCCAGCGCCCGAAGCCATCCAAGATAACGGTTTGCCTGTCGGCCACATCATCTCCATCCGTGTCTTCGAGGAAAAGTACTTGTGGTGCTTGGGCCACTAGTAATCCTCCGTTGATTCGGAGAAGGCTCGTGGGGATGTTGAGACCTTCAGCGAAAATTGTAGATGTGTCCGCACGACCATCTCCGTCGCGATCTTCCAAAATTTTTATCCGGTCTCTTCCTCTGCCTGTCTTCTCAACTCGGTTTGGGTAGTCTAGACTCTCGATTACCCAAAGGCGCCCCCGTTCGTCGAAAGTAATAGAAAGTGGATTTACAACTTCAGGTTCAGCAGCAAACAGTTCAACTCGAAACCCCTCGGGAAGAGACATTGTGGCCATACTGGCTTCAGGTGTTAGGGGCTTGGGAGGGGGGGTTGATAAATAGTCCCCAGGTAACAGGGCGTCTGATTCTTCTCGTGTGCGACCGGCAGTCCAACTGATGGCCCGAGCAATCAGATCCTGGAATTCGGGTTGAATCCAGGTTCTCTCGTCATGTCCCAGAGCCGTATAGAAGACCTTTCCTTTGCCCTGCCTACGAGACCATGAATAAGGCTCATATCCACCTTCATGCTCGCGAATCATCATAACTCTCAGATCATTCCCGAGTTGCTTATGTATATAGGTTTCATCCCAACTCTCAAAAGAATTATATCCCTGCATTACCGGGTGATTGGCGTCTATGATGCGGCTGCGAAAGATTCCTGTTCCATGAGTGTCAAAACGCCCTCCGACTAACTCTGTGTAGTAGCTACTATTGCGAAAAGCGTGCGAGGCGGAATGAACAACAACGAGTCCGAGACCTCTTTCCACAGCTTCCAATAGTGCCCGCTCCTGAGCTGTTTCTATTTGAGCCTGGTTGCTAGTGATGATCAAAACATCGTAGAGCTGGAGTATTTCAGGAGAGAGCGTGTTGAGATCCTCGGTATACTTGAAACGGAAGGGCCGGTTTTCTAACCCAGAGAAGATGAGCTCTGCCATCTGAGCAGTTTTGTGGCCCTTACTTCCGCCCAGGATCAGCACGGAGACCGGAGGGGGGAATACAAACCGCCATCCTAAAGCGATCATAATTATCAGTACAAGGACAGACGCAATGACTTTACGCATTAATCAATCCTTAACTTCGACCAAGGGGCTTGTTCGGAAACATCCACTATTTCATACCCCGTCGGACCTATCACAGGAGATAGAGTCGCCAGTAGCCTTATCTTACGGGAAGTAGAGTTGAAAGAAGCATGTACTGTGTTAGCAGGGACAAAAACAGTTTCACCTACACCTAGTATTCTCTTTTCACCCTCCAACCACTGTTCTACCTGGCCGTCGAGAACGTAGATCATTTCTTCTTGATTTGGATGGGTGTGGAAAGAGTGTCCACCTCCTGGGTTGATCTCGACTTCAACAATCAGGATACTTTTGGCTTGGTTGAGAGTCGGACTACTGAGCCACATAAGAGTACCCCAGCCCACGTCTTCTTTCTGGATCTCTTCCTTCTTGAGAAATCTTCCTATCATTAGCCTATCTCCATACTTATTAGGTCCTAGTTTTTGAGGGCTGAGGAGCTCTTTTCTCAAGAACCATTCTCAGGTAGGTAGCTCGGACAAGATGTCTTACTCTACTCTTTCCAGAGATATGGTTTTGAATGATTCCACCCTCTCCTGGATCGCAGTTTCGGTAGGTAAACGTTCCATACTGCTAGCCCCAAAGAATCCTACTACCCCTCGAGTTTTAGCCAAGGCATAGGCCACATCGGCAGGCTCACTAAGTGGTCCTCCGTGGCAAATCACAAGCACATCCTCGCGCACCGATTTCCCCGCATCTGAAATTTGTTGAATTAAGTCGATCGATTCTTCGAGGTTTTTGGCGGTCTGAGCCCCGATCGCACCCTTTGTTGTAAGTCCCATGTGAGCTACGAGAACATCGGCGCCAGCCCGGGTCATCGCCTGAGCTTCCTCAGGCGTGAAAACGTAAGGGGTTGTCAGTAGATCAAGCTTATGTGCTTCGGAGATCATTTCGACCTCAAGATCGTAGCCCATTCCAGTCTCTTCTAAATTTTTTCGAAAAATGCCATCTATAAGTCCCACTGTAGGGAAATTCTGGACCCCGACAAATCCAAGTGACTTTAGAGTGTTGAGGAAAATTGACATTATTCGAAAGGGGTCGGTACCGCATACTCCAGCTAGGACGGGAGTTTCTGTAGCTATGGGTAGTACCTCCTTAGCCATTTCTAGTACGATGGCATTAGCATCTCCATAGGGCATCATCCCCGCCAAGGAGCCTCGACCAGCCATCCGGAACCTGCCAGAGTTATAAATGACGATCAGGTCGGCACCCCCATTTTGAGCACATTTTGCTGAGAGACCTGTCCCGGCCCCAGCACCTACCAGAGGCTTACCGGTCGCTATCTGACGGTGGAGGGAATGGAGGATCTCATCTCGGGAATATCGAGGGATGTTAGCAACCATTTGTTGTGACCTCTATCAGCTGTGCTTAAAAATCGCTTTGCTGGAAATGTCCAAAAAGAATAACATCTTTCAGCTACTGGATGACTTTAGGTTCTGATTTCACGGCTGTGTTGATCCATCATTCTTATCAAGGCTTGACTGATCTCGTGGGAGAAAGAGGGGTCATTAATGTTAACGGGCCTCTCGTGGATTTGGATGTCATCTCGGAGATCTTGGGACAGTGCAAGCCTGAAAGAGGCATCTGCCTCTGGGTCGTGAAAGGATTGTCCTGGAGCCGAGATAACTGATACGCCTTCAGTGGGGATATAGACTGAAACTGGTCCGGTGGATTGATTAAGATTCAGGGCAAACTGTGCCCCAAGTTCTCGATTTTCCTTCGAGTTTGTGCGCATCAGTGTCACATTGGGATTGTGTTGATAGAAAAGTCGATCGAAGAAAACTTTTGGAATAGTTTCGGGAGCCCAAAAATTAACCATATCTAGGCACCCGGGCACCACGACGGCGGGTACCCCCGATCTGGCAGCAGCCAAGAGCCGTTCAGGACCGGCTCCCATAACACCACCCACTACTTCATCGGCCAACTCAGTTGTTGTTACATCTAGTACCCCAGCGACCTGTCCCGATTCCACCAGACTTTCCATAGTGCGGCCTCCTGTCCCAGTCGCGTGAAAGATTAAGACCTCGAACCCTGCTGCCTCCAAAAGGAGACGACAGTTGTCGACACACTTTGTTGTGTTCCCAAACATTGTGGCTGCAACTGTTTGCTTATCTTCAAAAAGGTTGGAGCTTACGTCAAGCATTCCGCAAATGGCTCCGGCAGCCTGGGAGAAAACACGTCGATTGATCCGGTTGAGGCCGTTGATATCGACCACTGCTGGTATCATGACGATGTCTTTGCCTCCTATGAATCCGCTGACATCTCCCGAGGCCAAGGTAGAGATCATTACCTTAGGAAAGCCGAAGGGGAGGATCTGCATTGCGCTGCATGCGATAGTCGTTCCGGCACTGCCACCGGCACTGATGACACCATTCAGACCGCCGGATTTGAAGAGCTGACGGACAACCGATTTGACTCCCTTAGTCATGGCCGCCACTGCTTCTCCTCGGTCGTCACCTGCTATCAAAGACTGAATTGACACACCAGCTGCCTGGGCTACTTGGTGCCGGTCCATATCGGGTTTGATCACTGGCTGCCCGATGCCGACATCGAGCAGGAGAGTGGAATGGCCTCTTTCTTCCAATTGATTTCTTAGGAAGGAAATTTCTTTCCCTTTAGTGTCTAGAGTTCCAATTAAAAGAATTTTCCCCATCACTGCCTCACCTCAGGCCGTACTTTAGAGGCTCATTCGGAAACAACTCCAGGCGCTCACACCCGTCTCCCGATGAGCTGAGATCAATACAAAACTTTATATTGATTCGTCTCGGAAGACCTCTGTTATGGTTAAACCGTTTTTGGAAGTTTCCAAGGATCTCGCTGGTTCTGTCTGCGCAGGAATTTACTGGCCTCTGGATTAGCAACAAACTCCACTTTTTCCGGGTCGTACTCGAGTTTGATTCCACCAGCTCGGTAGGAAGCATTGGCCAGGTGGCATAGCAGTGTTGACCGGTGAGCTTCTTCGATGTCGGCATTTGGACGCTTCCTAGTCCGGATACAGTCGATAAAATTAGCGATGTGTTCTGAGGTTGCCTGGCGTCCATATTCCGAAGAGATAAGGTTGCGGTCCAAATCATGCACTTGCCATCCACCACCCTGGCGCCCGAAGGTCATCATCGCTTCCGTCCCAAGGAGTTCTACTTTGGTCGAGTTGAAACGCCAGTCTGGAAATCTATCTCCGTCTCGGATCGGAGTGGGTGTTTTGTGCATATACTGTGCCCATTGAGTTCCCTGGATCACAAATGTCAAATTGTCGAACTCAAATGTCACTAATTGAGTATCGGGTATGTCTCGACCGTCTTTGACTGAAAGCACACCCCCACCACAGGTAACGGTTTTAGGATAAGCTTGCCCAATCATGGCCCGAGCGGCATCAATTTGGTGGCAACCGTCTGAGAAAATTCCTCCGGTGCCATAGTCGAAAAGATTAGACCACCAACGACCAGGACTATATTCTGAATAGGGAGCCGGGCCGCAGAAAAGATCCCAATCCAGGTGACTTGGCGGTGTCTCTGAAGGACCTTTGGCGGGCATGATTTTCCCCGAAGGATCTCGCCTGACACGAGTTCGGACCATTTCCGACACTTTGACCAGATGAACATCTCCCAGATTCCCCGAACGCACACAATCTATACCTTTGTGGACATACGCAGCACTGCGGTTTTGGAATCCGACCTGGACCACTCGATTATATTTCCGAGCGGCTTCTGCTGCCATCGTAGCCTCCAGGGCATATTGAGAAGCGGGCTTTTCTACATAGACATCCTTTCCTGCCTGGCAGCTCATGATGGTAGCTAGCGCTTGCCAATGTAAATTAGTAGCTATTACCACTGCATCGATGTCAGGACGGTCTAAAACATTCCTGAAGTCTTGTTCGAGAGAAGGTTCGGGTCTTCCTGCAGAGTCGAGGTGTTCCAAAGCCTGCTCAAATTTCGAGGAGTCTACATCGCAAAGGCAAGCGATATCGACATCCGCCCGACTTGCGAATCTGCGGAGCAGACCTCGACCTCTTCCACCCACTCCTACCATTGCCACAACGACCTTGTCACTGGCGGAGGTTTTTTTATTGCCTACTGCCAAAGAAGATACGGCAGATGTAGCAATAGCAGAACCCATCAAAAAATGTCTACGCTTAATCTTGTCCACTGGTTTTGTTTCCCTCGGTAGCTGTCTTGGCCAATCCCCACAGAGTATAATTGGCTCCTGTCCTATGGTTGCACGCCGGTCCACCACTGTAGCACCCGTTTACGTCTTTCCCTGGATTCTACACGAACATCCTGAAACTTCCCATTTTGGGCCGATCCTCAACACGATGAGGATGCAGACCCAGAGGATTTAAGGCGCCGGCTTTGGAGGTTTACTTGCTATGACCCCTATTTATGGACTGGAAATTTTAGATTCCGGAAGAAAGTAGTGGATCACGCTGCTTGTTGACACTAGGATTCAAGATATCGATTACGGAATTACCGAGGAGGAGCTATGGTCGAAAAATCTGAATTGGAGTCTATGATAGAAGGTGGAGAAGGTATTTCGGTTCTTCTTGGGAGTAGCACATTTCGAACTTGGAATGGGATAGCGTATAAGGCTGGATTATCTGAAAATAATGTCAACGCTAAGAAACTGTCCATGAATGTCGCGACTATCCCACCTGGGGGAGTGGCTAAAGCACACATTCATGTGGGCTTTGAGGTCATGCTTTATCTACTGGAGGGTAGCGTCCGGCACGATTATGGTCCGGGATTGAAGAAAACAGTTGAGAATAAAGCAGGAGATTTCATATTCATTGAACCCGGAGTCCCTCACGAAGTCTTTAATCTGTCTAATGAAGAACCGGTTAGAGCGGTTGTGGCGCGTTCGGATCCATCAGAATGGGAAAATATTGTTTTTTACGATCCCGACTCTGATTAATCTGGCGGTAGCAACTTGCCAGCTTTTTGGATTGTTTTGGCTACGGCAGTGATGAAAGTTTTTCTCAATTGTCCTTCTTCGATTTCCTTCAATCCTTCCATGGTGCAACCCCCGGGAGTGGCCACTCGATCTTTTAAAATGGCCGGGTGTTCGCCAGTTTTCAGAACCATCTCGGCAGCACCCCTGACTGTTTGAGCAGCAAGCAAAGTAGCAACCTCTCGTGTGAGTCCGGCCTGTACACCTGCCTCGGTCAAAGATTCGATAATGACGTAGATGAAGGCGGGGCCACTGGCGGAAAGGCCCGTAACAGCATTCATATCCTTCTCTTCTACGATCGCCGTACGGCCGACGCTACTAAATAGGCGTTCAACAATGTTGATATGGTCGTCGTTCGCGAATCGTCCGGCACAGATACCAGTCATCCCCGAGCCCACTTGACAAGGTGTATTGGGCATAGCCCTAATGACGGGAATCTTAATCTCGATCACATTCTCTATCAGTGAAGTCGGAACAGAAGCAGCGACAGAAATGAGTAGATGGTCGGAGTGGAGGCTAGGCCGGATCTCCTCACAGACTTTTAAAGCTGTATGTGGTTTGACACACAGAAATAGGATTTGCGCCTCTGCAGCAGCGGAACAGTTGTCTGTTGATACGGGGACCCCGAATTTGGCCGATGACTCGACTGCCTTGGATGGATGGGCCACGGTCGCCTGGATTTGGTTACGAGAAATGAGCCTCATGTCAAGAAAGCCTTGTAAAATAATGCTTCCGAGTTTACCCAAGCCCAAAATAGCAAGTTTCTGTGGAATTTTGTTCACCATGCCTAACAGGATAAGAGGAATCTGTTGCTTTAATCTATTTTTCATTAAATTTCAGGTAGGAATAAGTTTTCATTGAGTAACAATTTGGGAGCTGTCAGGGGTTGCTAGGCAAGGAATCAGGGCCTGGCAATAGTTTTGAAAGGGGGAACCCGAACATTGACCAGCGTCTACTTGGATCATATAGTTCCCCAATTAAGGGCTATGACTAGGGATATAGAGGAGAAAAAATTCGTTGTTACACGACTTGACGAATTGGA
>Ga0114996_10005617_pt1 | contig 14679 bp, 24 predicted proteins | sample ArcticOcean_MG_C_4_FD_87039 | JGI IMG/M metagenome (GOLD analysis project Ga0114996, IMG submission 87039) | Marine microbial communities from western Arctic Ocean - ArcticOcean_MG_CB4_134 | ecosystem: Environmental > Aquatic > Marine > Oceanic | place: Arctic Ocean: Canada Basin | collected...
GAGTTAGAACAAGAAATGGTAAACCCGTGGGATTTGAAAATGATGAGGTTGTTAATCCAAAAAGAAAGATAATTGTAGCTCCTAATGGCATTGTTGAAAGTTTTGAAAATATTGGAGGTGGTGAATAGGATGGGAAATAAATCGCGATGGCCAGATTATAAATCTTGGAGAGAATTTGGGATAGCTAATGATTACAATAGTAATAGTCCTACTGATATGAGGCGAAGTGAAAATGAATTACAGAAAAGTTGGTTCATTAGAGGTATGAATAAAAAATGGGTAAAAGATTTTGATTTTACAAGAAAAACAATACATGGAATGTGGAAAACAAAAGATGAATGGCAACAACATGGAGAAGATAATGGATATGAAGGAAGAAATCCTAATGAATTATTTGATAGTGAAAATAATCTTGAAAGATCATGGTATCATAAGGGATGGGGAGAGGGATGGTTAAATGATTTCTCTCTAACTAACTTAAAACCTGTTAGGTGGAAAACAAAAGATGAATGGCAACAACATGGAGAAGATAATGATTATAGTCTATTCATGTCAACAAGTCTTCGAGATGATGATGATGAGATAAAAAGATCATGGTATGATAAGGGTAAAAAAAATGGGTGGTTAAAAGAATTTGAATTTAAAGTTACTAGGCAAAAACCAGGTAAATGGAAAGATTTAGAATTTACACTAAAATTCGCATCAACATTATTAGAAAATAAGGGAATGGAAATATTGGGATCGCAAAATCAACTTTATGATTTAGGCCATGCTAATCTAAGTAATGCAATAATTAGGCATCATGGAGGCTTTCCTGCATTCAGGCAGAAATTAAGTGAATATATGGGAAGAGAATCTAGAGGAGATCAAATTGGATCTTTATTGGAAGAATATGTTGGGGGTGAGGGAGATGAGTAAAACTAAGCCGAATGGATATTGGTTAGATTTAGATAATGCAGTGGATCAAGCTAAGAGAGTTATGGATAAATATGATTTATCTACGCTCCCTAATGGAAAGAGACTTCATGAGCTTGGGCATTCAGATCTTAAATATGCTATAGAGATACATCATGGAGGAATGAGAAGATTTAGACTTATTTTGGATGAAGATCAAAATAGGATTCCAAATGGTAGTTGGAAGGATATCAATTTTGTTAAATCTAAGTTTAATGAAATGATGGAGATGCATTCAGGTAAGAAATTTCCTACTACCACTGAAATGGATAATTACGGCTATTCTGATTTAAGATTAGCTATCCAAAGATATCATGGAGGGGTTGGAGCTTATTCTGAGCAGATGGGTACTCCAACAACACAACGTAAGAGAGGCATATGGAAAGATAGGAATTTTGTTTTAGAACAAGCAGTCGCTTTTATAGAAGAAAATAATTTTGATGAACTGCCAAGTACAAAGGTTCTTCATAGTTTTGGTAATGGAATTTTGGGATCTTCAATTGTAAGATATCATGGAGGTATGACTCAATTTAGGGAAGTTCTTAGGGAGCATATGGGAGTTGGAACTGAAGATGATCCTCTAGGATCTCTTCTAGAGGAATATGTTGGGGGTGAGGGAGATGGCTAAAAAACCTAATGGTTATTGGCATGATAGAGATAATTTTGATAGGGAGTTAAATGAAGCTATTGATAAAAATGAGGGAATTAGGCCTAATTCAGATTGGTTGAATGCAAATGGATATAGCGGAATTGTTGACAATTCTGTAAAATATGGAGGATTAACTAAGATTTTAGATGAAAGATTTGGTGATACTTTAAGAAAACCAGCTGGTTATTGGCCAGATAGAGAAAATTTTGATAGAGAATTAAGAGATGCTATAGAGGAAAATGGTGGAGAGAGGCCAAATGTTAAGTGGTTAAGAAATAATGGATATGGAGGGATTATTGATGCATCTGGAAAATATTTTGATGGGCTTGAAGTAGAGTTAGATAGAATAACTCAAGAAAGATTAGAAAAACCATTTGGATACTGGATAGAAAACGATAACCTTCAAAGAGATTTAAAAGATGCTATAAAAAAGAATAATGGAGATAGGCCCACAAGTATATGGTTAATTAATAATGGTTATAGTGGTCTAGTGAATGCAATTAAAAGACAGAGGAGAAAGTTGTCTAAGATTTTAGATGATTATTTTTCAGAGGGAGTTGAAGACGATCAACTCAGATCTCTCTTAGAAGAATACATAGGAGATAATGAAAATGCCTAAAGAATTAAATGTAATTGGATTATATCATAATATTCTTCATCCAGATTATGGTAAATATATGGATCATATTGAAGAAGTTGTTTCAAAGAATGATGTTGTGAGTGTTGAAAGTCCATTAAGTTTAGAAGATATATTTTTTAAAGAAAATATGGATAAATCTCCTCAATATAGATTCCTATATTATTTATGTAGCACTCTTCAAGATATTGGTGCTCATTTTAATACAGTTGAAGATATTAAACAATATGGAAAAAGGGCAAGACTTATGCAGTGGTATATGTATGAGGGAAGAGAAGAATTGGAAAAAGATCACAGATGGCAAAGAGCTAATATTAAAGCTAGTATAGGATTGTATAATTTAGCATTAGATAATGAAAGTGATTTCTTAATAACTGGAATAATGCATGCTTATGATTTAGAGCAAATGGGTTATCCAAATATTGAATTGCTATCAGATATTCCTGAATCTGTAAGGGAAAATGAAGATGAATGGGTGAGTAAATTTGGAAAGGCATATGGAGGTGGTGAGAATGAATAGGAAATCTAGAGGATATTGGGAGAAATGGGAAAATATTGAAAGAGAACTTAAAGAAGCTGTAATAATGAATGAAGGTAAAAGACCTACATCTGATTGGCTTAGAGAAAATGGATACAAGGGTTTAGTAAATGCCTCATTTAGGTATTATGAAGGAATTGGTAACGTTATGGATATTGTCTTAAATAGGGATAATGGAAGAAGACCAAAGGGATACTGGATAAATTGGAAAAATGTAGAAAATTCTGTTAGAAATGCTGTCGACGATAAGGGAGATGAACAATTAACAACTACTTGGTTGAATGATAATGGTTATGGAGATTTAGTTTGTGCTTCATATAGGCAATATGGGGGATTACAGTTAGTTTTAAAAAAGGTCTTAGGAGAATATAATGGAGATAAACAAAAAGGATACTGGCAAGAATTAGGAAATACAGAAAGAGAGCTAAAAGAAGCCATTAAAATGAATGGTGGTGAAAGACCAAGTGTTCAATGGCTTAAAGATAATGGATTTAGAGGAGCATATAGGGCCGCTCACAAATATCATGGAGGACTTGCAAAAGTTCTAGAGGGTTATTTTTCAGATGGAAGTCAAGAAGATCCACTGAGTACATTGTTGGAAGAATATGTGGGGGGTGAAAATTAGAATGGGAAATAAGACTAAAAAACCTTATGGATATTGGAAAGATTCAAATAATTATTTTAGAGAACTTGATGAAGCTATTGAAAAAAATGGTGGAGAAAGACCAAAGCAAGAATGGTTAAATGATAATGGATTTACGGGTATTTGTAGTAATTCTAATCATTTTGGTGGCCTAAAAAAAGTGCTCGATGACAGATTTCCTGAAGTAAGAAAATCAAATGACTATTGGAAAGATCCCAAAAATTTTTATAATGAATTAAGAGAAGCTATAGAGGTTAATAATGGTAAAAGACCAAGTTGGCATTGGTTAGGAAAAAATGGATATTCAAGTTTGGCAAAAAATTCAAAAAATTTTGGAGGACTATCAAATGTTTTAAATGAATTTTTTGAAGAAAAAGGGTATAAACCAGACAGATATTGGAGTAATAGGAAAAATTTTGATAAAGAAATGGAAAAAGCTATAAATGAAAATGGTGGTAAAAGGCCAAATTGTAATTGGTTAAAAAGAAATGGATATTCTGGTTTAGTAAGGACTGCAAAAATATATGGGGGAATTTTAAGGTTATTTGATGACAGATTTGGAGAAAGTGATAGGAAACCCAAAGGTTATTGGAGGAAAAAAGATAATTTTTATAGGGAGCTAGAAGGTGCTATCAAAGATAATGATGGAGAAAGACCATCAAATAAGTGGTTAAGTGATAATGGTTATTATGGTATTGTTAAAAATGCTAGTTTATTTGCGCCCTCACTAAGAAATATACTAGATGGTTATTTTTCAGATGAAAGTGATAAGGATCCACTTAAATCATTACTCGAAGAATACATAGGAGAAGAAAATGAAATACTTTAAAAAAATCTGGTTGAAATATCAAGTAAAAAGATATGAAAGAATACTGCTTGATGAGGGCTTAAAAAAGGCCAAAGAAGAGGGAAAGAATATTCAATTAGGAATTGAAGGTAAATTAATTATTAATGAAGATCCCTTCTCTAGAGTATATCTTCCTGATAACCCCGATGAAGGAGTTGATGTTTCCCCCCTTTTAGCAATGGGTGCTGAAAATAATCCTGAAGAAGCTAGAAAATATATTGTTTATAGAAAGATGCTTGATAGAATGAAACATAATTAGGCAGTTCTTTTTCTAAAACTAGATTCTCCAGTAGCTAGTGCTTCTAATATACTTTTTTGTGTTTCTCTTCCTTGAATTTTTCTATGTCTTGGAATAACTGTGACTACAGCTTTTCCTGAATAGACTCTAGTTCCCTCTCTTTTTGCTTCCTGTAAATCATATCCCATTCGTCTTGCTATTTTTCTTAGTTCATTTGTATCATCCATATAAGCTCCCTTATCTATGATTTCTTGAGCATAATTTCTGTCTTTGGAGGCCATTAATGTTAACCCAACAATAAATAGTGCTATTGCAATCAAACTAACTGAATTTGATACTGTAGTTCCAATTACTGCTCCAGTGATGCTTTTATTTAAAATTAGGCCTATAGATGAAATTACTACGGTAACTAGTCCTAAACTCTTTTTTATTATTGTCCTCTTTTTCATATTATGTATAGAAAAAATATATTTAAAAATCTATCTTTTTTCCGTTAAAAGTACTAGTCTTCCATCTGGATCAGTAATGCTGGCAGAAAGTCCATAGTTTGTTCTTAAGGGATATTTATGAATTTGTAAGTCTTCTAGATTTGATAAGATGTCAACAATGCTTGTTACTTGGAATCCTATACCATCTAATTGTTTTTGTTGATTTTTAGTTGGATAAAGTTCAAAATATAGATCTCCTAATTGAGAACCATAATGAACAGGTCCATGGTCAGTATGTTTTTCAAATTCTAATTGAAATATGTTTTCATAAAATGTTCTAAGATTATCTAAATTATTTGATCTTAATATAAGAGTGTTTAATCTAGCTTGATTTCTATTTTGGATTTTTCTTTGAGGAATACTCTCTAATGGCCCATATCCCGGTTCTGCTCCTAATGCTTCTGTTACTCTCTCTATATCAATTGGTTCTATTGTTTTAGAAGTATCTACTAATTTTCTATGTGTTGGCTTTGCAACCATTTTTCTTGCCATAATAAATAATATGATAGAGAATATTTAAAAATTTAGATTATTAAACATCATCGAAACTGTATCTTTCTTTTTATTTAGATTCCCTTTTAAAATACTTAGATCTTAATTTTTCCCCAGGATTTTCTGGAGTTCCAGGACCAGTTGGAGAGATAAAATATCCATTGCCAGGAAATTCCTCAGTTGGTAGAACAACATGCACTGTATGTATATTTCCACCTTCAAAGTTAATATAATCTACTCTCACAACATTTGGGTGTTTTGAGAACATTGGAGCTCTAACTCTTTGAGCAACATAATCGCCACCCAGATTTACTATATTTCTTAGATTAATTGAAGTATTTGAATCAATTATTTCTGGAGAATCAATTATATCTAGCACAGTTTCATCTAAAGTTTCTCCATCTGATTGAGGATTAACAGAAAACTTATTTTCATTTGTAAATGGATATTCATTAACTCTCTGTAGTTCTTGACTATGTAAAGCTCTATCTAAAGAGTTATCATGATGCGAACTTAAATGTCTAAATTCTGTTCTTGGATTAGCAGTATATTTTTGTGTATCCATTTTTATTAATTTTCCATTATCTTTGGAGTTTCTCTAGTGATTGTACTTAAAACAATAGCTCTTAGTGTTCTGTCTGGAATAGTTTCTAGCGCTATTCTTTCGTCATAAGGGATATTTTCTCTAGTTTCATCAGATTCAATAGGAAATTCATCGTTAGTATAGCTTCCAAATAGTCTAATGGCATCTTCGCTAACTCTAGAAACACTATATTTGAAAACTTTTCCATCCCTATTTACTTTAATATCTATACTATGATATTTATGATCCCCATCATTTTCTGTTGTTACATCAGTATCTTCCACTGTTATAATAAAATCTCTATGTGTGCCTGTAAAAACTTTTCCTTCAGCATCTCCATCTATAAATCTAACTTTTTGCCTATAAGCACTCCATTCAACAGAACTATAAGGTTCATCAGGTGAGGTTACATTATCAAGGTTTTTTCTATTAAATGTATCATGATAGCAATGGCTAATATTAGAATCTCTAACCTCATCTTCAGAGTTGTCAATTCCAATTCCTTCATATTTATCAATTGTATTTTCTAACATTCTATATAAATAGGGAAATATCACTTTTTAAACCTTTCTATTTGTATTAACTACTTAGTAGTAAAATATAGTAAGATTTATATAGTTAAAATTTATCATTATTTCATGGATAAAAGAGAATTAAAACCAGAACAGATTGTTGTTCCAGGAGAATATCAACTAGGAAATGATGCAATATTGCAAACATATTTTGGAATCTATAATAATGGTGGAGGAGAATATATTGCACCAGTACTTATTGCAAGAAACAATCCAGAGGTCATTAGGAAGACTATTGAAGGCAAGGTTAGAGGTGAAATTGATAAAATGAAAAGTCCTATTGAAGATCATCAAAAAATAGATGGCCTAATAGGAATTTCAATGAGTCCAGACGATAGACCCATGGGGTTACCATTCGGTGAAATGCTCATGAAAAATTTTGGTTTTTCTGGAGAGTGGGATGAGTTCAAAGAGAAATATGATCAAGGATTTTTTCATCCAATGTATATTAATCCAAGTGTTTGCAGATTAGTAGGAGAGGAAGATATTGTTGAAACATGTGAAAAAGATAATTTTAGATTAACATATGGGAATGAAGTATTAACAAAACAACAGCATGAAAAAATGAAACAAGAATTTGGTGGAAAACTTAGAGCAGAATCTGATAGATTGTTTAAAATGAAATATAGTCCGTTAGAGGATATAGATAATTTATCTAGAGAATTACTTGAAAATGGTGCAGAATATCTATTGATTGATGGTAATCACAGGGCAGTAGCATCAACACTCACACAAGATAATGTAAGTGGGTTACTAATAGAATCTGAAGATGATATTAAAGAAGCGGTAGCTATGGTAGAAAGTGGAAAAATTAGAGAATTCAGCTTAAGACCAAATAATATTGGAGACTTATTAATGGGTTTCTATGGATTCTGTAGGGATAGAACTGACAAAACTACTACCTTGAGAGATCGTGTTAACCAATTAGCATCAAACGGAGATTTGCCTCAATATATGGTAGATGAATATGCTATGGATACTATAAAGACAAATTAAGGAGATAAATGAATTCTAAAAAGATGGAGACAAAAAACTATACTATAAAAATAAAAATTGACTGTATACCTGAAGTACACTCATTTAGGTTAGTTGGAGATTTAACAACAACTGGTTTATTTGGTAATAAGCCGTATAATCTTTTTAGTAGGGGATTGCAACAAGAACCAACTAGTGAATCAGATTTAATTTTTAATGATGAGGACTTTTGGCAGCAATTATACCAATCATTCGATACAGATTTAGCATATCATACTCAAGAGCATCTAACTGATCATGAAAAGAAGGATTTGTCTTCTATTGTAAAAAATCAATGCGAAATAGCTAGAGATATTTGGTCTAAAGAAAGAGCTATTGTAAGTCAAAATGCATATGATCAAATATATGTTGAAGGTGGGAGAGATAGTATTTCTCAAGATCCTGTTTTATGGAATATTCCTATAGATAAGGTAGTTTCACTTGATGAAGATAATCCTGCTTATAATGTTATAAGAAAATCTTTAGAAGGCAATAATGCTAATGAGGATAATGGGCATTTTAACAATGTTAGAGCATCTTTTGAACTACAGAAAAGAAGAGAAATTGAATGGGCTAGAAAAATTCAAAATCATGAAAATTCACTTGTAATTGTAGGATACAATCATTTTACACCTAAATTCGGTAAATTTGTTCCTAGCTTGGCAAATAAGGGATTGGTTATAAATCCAGTTTTAGATTTATCTGAGCAATATAATAAAACAAAAAATAATAATGCAGAGATTAATAGGTTTCAAAGATTAATTGGATTTAGAGATAGTGTGGCTGCATAACAAATCTGATTAATTTTTCTCAAAAATATAACCTGAAAATTCAAAACAGCTAGGAGTTTCTTTAGATCTAACTAATTCTCCCTCTGTTTTTATGAGATAAAAATCATCAAAGATATCTCTTGCATGAGATTCTAATGGTTCAGATTTATATGAAATCCAAATCCCATTTTTTGGAATAACTCTATATGCTTCTTCTGCTAATCTCCTACAATATTCTTCAGAAATTTCATTATCTCCAAGGATAGAATAATCCAATCCTGCTGTTAGCACATTTCCACTTTGATCCTCTTGATTCAAAAGAAAACTTAAACCATCTATTCTATACCTGTTAGGACCTATCTTTGTACTATATGGATCCGCCTGAATAAAATCCTTAAGTTGTAAATTAAAGTCCATTTTGTTACCAAAAATATCAGTAATATGCCCATTAGATAATTCTTCTGGAGAATGGCTAGCACTACCGATATCCATTAATCTCTGACCTTTAAGCCTATCTATAACATATCTCTTACTTTCAGGATTTTCATTCAACGAAGTAAAAGGCAATCTAAAAAAATCTGTTGAATGAGATTGATATCGCTTATTATTATTTCCTGATTGGTTCATCTGTCTACTAATTATTTTGGAATTAGAAATTGAGTCAATATTCTCATTTGCCATTATTAATCTATCACCCTATATCCCTGATTTCTTAATGAATATATGCAAGGTCCTACAGCATTAGTGGGAAGTCCATTTCTAATTAGATCATCCACAGAAATTACATTTTTCTCTAGATCCGCTTCTAAATCTCTTGAATAATTTTCAGAAATTTCTTGAATTCTATTCATATGATCTCTCTCAAGTTTCTTCCTATTGGGTATCAATTTTCTTGGAATTGTTCCTAAATAATCATCAGAATTAAATTCATTTGATCTATAAACTGAACCAGTTGTTATATCTAAGAAAATTCCAGGTTCTTGTCTTTGAATCTTGGCAACCAAATCTCTGATATGCTTAGGAGTATTTGATTTCATCTTAAATCCCCTCTCCCAAATAAGGAGGATTTTCATTTAATCCTAAAGCTTCTGCATATAATGAAGGTATGTTCAGGTAAGGATCTGTGTATTCAGTTCCCCTTATGCTTGCACGCACCAGTCTAAAGCTATGTAGCCTTGATTCTTCTAATAGCCTTGGATGACCTATGGTTTCAACTACTTCTTGAAGAGTGAGATCTTTTTCAAATTGTTTTCTCAATTCAGGAAGTGCTTTGTCTACTGCACCAAGTATTCCTTCAACATGAGCTTCAAATACTTTAGATCTCATCTTGCAATTCCTCCTATTACAATTCCTATTATAATCATTAATAGAGGTAACTTAGAATGGATATTTATTCCTGCCACCATTAAAGCAATTAATCCTATTGAGATTGCTCCAAATATTTTTATTATATTTATATTAAAAAATCCGAGAATTGCTGGGCCAATTCCTGCTGATAATACTACTATTATTGTAGATATAATGCCTGCTAGAAATGCAGCTATCATTCTTTGTTTTGCAACTCCTTCCATTAATGCTGAAGTCAGAATCGCCCCAGGTCCAGCCATGAATGTTAGAGCCAGCATTAAAGCATTTTCAGGTCTAAATAGTCCTGCTAAAGCTGCTAATGGTATCGCTCCATTTATGCCTCCAATTCCAAGGACACTTGTTAGTTTTATTATTTCTTCTTTCATTGTAATAATGTTAATTTAATTTACCTAATATATATAACTGAATAATATTCAAATATTAACCGATAAATTTATAAATAGTTGAATATTATTCAATTTATAAGAAAATGAAGGATATAACAAGGAAATTAATAAATTTATTCAAGCAAGGATATTGTACTCCACAAATAGCGAGAATAGCAAAGCAAATCAAAGAACCATCAACAACAATCCATTATAATATTAAGAAATTAGAAAAAGAAGGGGCTATTAAATCCTATAAGGCGGTTTTTGATTATAAAAAAATTGATCAGGGAAATTGTACCTATATACTTGTTAATCTTTCTAGAGATAATTATGGAGATCCAGAGCAAATAGCAACAGAATTAGCCAAAGATGATAAAGTTGAGAGTATAGATATCTGTACTGGTGATTATGAATTATTAATTAAGTTGAGAACCAAAGATACAGATGAATATTATGAATGGGTGAAGAGCAAGGTAAAAAAGTATAATTTTTCTAAGAGTTATTCTATAACTTCACTGAAACAAATTAAGACAGAATTTGTCAATTTATCTTAATTAAATATTATTCTATAAAATTATCTAATTTTATAAACCGAAACATTTAAATAGTGTTAGTTTATCCTAACATTAAGTTAGGTAAGACTAACTAATAATAAAAATGATAACGGAAAATCAAGAAGATTACCTCGGAACAATTTGGAGGATAGAAGAAGATAATAAACAGATATCAAAAATAGTGGATACTAAAAAAGGATCTTCTATAACGGAGATATCTAAGAGAATGAAGGTTTCAAAGCCAAGTGCAACTGAAATGCTCAAGAACTTAAAGAAACAAAATCTTGTCAACTACAAGAAGTATGGAAAAACAACGCTTACAAAAAAAGGAAAAACAGAATCAAAGAATATAATAAGAAAACACAGAATCATTGAAACATTTCTAGACTCTACACTAAAAATAACAAAGAGTAAGATCCATACATTAGCACATAAGCTAGAGCATGCATTTGACGATGAATCTATCGAGAAGATCTATAATTTAATAGGAAAACCAACCCATGATCCTCATGGAAAGGTAATTCCAGCTGGAGGTAAGATATGAGAATACTAACTGAAGAAACTAAATCTAAGATTCATGCCTATGAAGGAAAATTTAGAGATGGGGCAGGCAATCTAATTCCTAGGGACGATGACGGAAATATTATCAAATGTCCATGTGGTAGTGATTATGATAGGGCTAATGTATTGGAATCTGAAGCTAAGTATTTGCATAATAAGGAGCCGAATCTTTGGCCAGTGGTATTAGCCGGCGCAGTAATGTATTTGGGATTAATTGGAGGGATAGTAAAATCATCTATAGATCATCGTAACAATAATGGTGAAACTTATATCAAAAGATATTCTATAGAAAGTCATGGTCAATCATATGATACATTGACAACTTTAATCGATGTTGATAAAGATGGAACTCCAGATATAGCTCGAAAGAATTATCATATATTTGGAAACACAGGCGATACAAATAGAAAATGTACAACTGAAGAAATAGATTGGTTCATCAATAGGAATAAAGAAAATGGAAAAATTATTCCAAAGGAGGTAAGATATAATGGGAGATAAGAAAACTTACCAGGTTGCAATTATGGCAAATTATTTAGAAGGAAATTTAAGAAATTTAGATGGTAAAAAATCAACTTCTCTGATGGATAGAGATGAATTTAATAAAAATATTTTTAAGCCTGATATCTACCAGACTAATGATGATAATGTAGTACATATAATGCCTCATGCCAATTTAATTAATTTGAAATGGAAAAAGGCAGATATGGCCATAACCGGTTCTGATAGTTATAGAGAAAGAGATGTAAGAAACTTTAGAGGGAATGGATTAGTTATTGGAAGATATTCAATGTTTTATGGTAAGCCTAGCAAATACTCCGGGATGAGGCCGGGAGATTCTGGGTATGCCTTAGATATCCCTAAAGAACCACACATTGTCAGATCATTATTAAAATTTGATCCGGTATTGGATGCAATAGTAAATAAGGATAGTGATGGCGTTAGGTCTGCACTAGACGAGTTAAATAAATACATTGGAATACCAATTCTAGCCACACCTTATCTAGATGAAGCGTTAGAAAGAAAAGATAAATAATAAAGACTAAAGAAAATGGGAAATAATTCATATCAGTCTGATAAATCTAAAGAAAGATTATGGCCGCTAGCATTAGCTGGAATAATTGGTCAGTTTGCATTATTATCAATAGGTGCATATTATCAAAATCAAATGCTAAGAGATAATTCAGACCCATATAATAAGACTATGTCAGTACATTCTGGAGGAGCTTACGTTCAGAAAAACATAATTGATTTAGATAAAGATGGTGCCCCAGATATTACAAGGACTACAACAGCGGTTTCAGGTACAGCATTTAATATGGATAGAAAATGCACACTTGAAGAAGTAGAATGGTTTATTAGAAGAAACGAAGAAGCATCTAAGCGTAAGTAATATTGCCAAGATTATATCATCTACTAATTTTATGAACTTCTTTTTTAGTTAGTTTCATTTGATCTTAACTCCTTAGACATTAAAATATAATCTCTATCATATTTTGGGGTTAGTTTTTTGAAGCCAAATTTTTTATAGAAATTTGGTATCTTTGTGGAGATAAGAATCATTTTTGCTTTGATATTTTTTGTCTTTTTTATTCTGTCAATCAAATCTTTCATTAATTTAGATCCAATACCTTGTCCTTTGTATTTAGGATTTGTATTGACCCAGAAGATATTAAAGATCAGGTTATCTGTCCAAGAAGAGATATAACCTCCAAATGCTAAAATTTCCTTTTTATCTTCTACAACAATGTATGTAGGTTTTAAGAGAGATTTAGAAAACATTTCATTTAATTCTTGAAAAGCTAATTTTTTAGAATATTTTGGACTATTGATTTGTAAAATTTCAAACATTTTAGAAATATCTTCTTTTTTTGCTTTTCTAAATATCATTTCGTTCGTTTCATATTTTCAAATTTATTTTTGTGAAGGAGTAGTTTCATTGTTTGCCCAATATCTCCTTTTCATGTTTAGCCATTCTTTCAACATATTTAAGGAAGCCGCCATCAAGTAATAATCTAGCCATAGCTTTCTTGAATTCAGGAGTCTCAAACATTTTGTTAAGAATAATATTCATATTTCTTTTTCCACTTCTAGAATTAAGTCCTTCCTTTATTGCTTCCTTAGTCATAGGTTCTTGACATCTTTCACAGGATTGTAGGGTGCTTCTATTAGATAAGCCACAATTATTACAATCAATAAGTTCTGGTAAATCCTCAATATTCTTCCCCCCGTAGAATTTATTGAGTTCCTTTTTTAGAACATCTTCGGAAAGTTTAACATATACAGACCACATATTTGAACCGGTCCAGCCAAAGAATGTGTTAAATACCTGTGGTTGCATTTTTGGTGCTAGATATGTTGCACGACTCTTTCTATAGTTATGAGGGTTGTGATATTTTTCAATACCTGCTTTTTTAACAAGTTCTTCTGATATCTTTTCAACTCTCCTAATACTAATAGAATAATCCCATAAATTGTCCTTATTTGCTTTAGATGTATCCTTACTGGAATTAATCCATAATGGAGCATCTTGATTTTCTTTTAAAGGATGTAGTTCTAAATAGGACTTTAACAAATAATAAGGTTCTTTCGTATGAACTGTTCTACCTTTAGTTTTTCCATAAACATAAAATGATACCATATAGTTTTCGTCATCAAACTCACAATCTCTAATTTTTAAGGAAACCAATTCGCCAACTCTGAACCCTCCATAAAATAGGCAACAAATTATTGCCTTATCTCTTATATTATCAGCTTGACTAATTATCTTTTCAACTTCTTCCTTTAGGAACATGTCTTTAGAAGTAGTTTCTTTTTTGTTTTCAGGTCTACCAGTAGTTATCCATGATACCTCAATTGGATATAATCCTTTCCCATCAATTTTCTTCATCCATTTGAATAATAGTTTTAAAGAAATAACTCTTCCTTGTATTGTCCATTGACTAACTCCACTTTTGTTAACATTAATCATTAGCTTCTTAATGTCTTCTTTATCACATTTATTAAAATCCTTATTAACTAATTCAGCAAGTGAAGATAAATGACCTAAATAAAATAACTGCCTAACATCAGTCATTCCGTTTGCTGCAAGATCCTCAATATATCCAATTATATGGTCCTTGTTTTCTTTAGAAATTTTCTTAGAATTATTAATACTCTTAATCTTACTAATTACCCTTTTGTTATATTGATATATATTTCTATAACCTTCTATTCTATTATCTTGCATTCCAAAAGTAGGCAATAGTACTATATATATGTTACTATTTGCCTACCCTTGAAGTCCTACGCCGCCACTCGGAATCGAACCGAGGAGCCCAAAGGGCACTGGTCTCAAGCCAGTTGCAATACCACTATGCGATGGCGGCAGTGAATTTGTTAACCCCATAGTGTTATGAGGTTA
>Ga0114996_10005618_pt1 | contig 14679 bp, 13 predicted proteins | sample ArcticOcean_MG_C_4_FD_87039 | JGI IMG/M metagenome (GOLD analysis project Ga0114996, IMG submission 87039) | Marine microbial communities from western Arctic Ocean - ArcticOcean_MG_CB4_134 | ecosystem: Environmental > Aquatic > Marine > Oceanic | place: Arctic Ocean: Canada Basin | collected...
CACGTGGAACAGGATCGTCTATTGGATTTGGAGCTGATTTAAAAGCTCCTGACGACAGACAAGTAGGCGAGGTTATTACAGATGTGGAACCAGAAGACCTTCTTAAGTTTGGTTTAATCCCAGAATTTGTCGGTCGACTTCCAGTGCTTGCAACTCTTGGGGATTTAGACAAAGAGGCTTTAATAAAAATTCTAACTATTCCTAAAAATGCTCTTATTAAACAATACCAAAGTTTATTTGAAATGGAAGAGGTTAATCTCGCCTTTTCTGACGGGGCACTCGACGCAATCGCTGAAAAAGCAGTAAAAAGAAAAACTGGAGCACGTGGGTTGAGGTCAATCTTAGAAAATATTCTTCTCGATACAATGTATGAGTTGCCAGGTTTAGAAGGTGTTGAAGAAATTATGATAAACAAGGAAGTCCCAGAAGAAAATGGTAAACCATTATACATTTATTCTGATAGTAAAAATGAATTAGAAACTAGCGCATAATATTATAGCAGCCATAAGACTTGCAAGTAGATATGAATGACACCACATCTATTCCTAAGTATTAAATTTTTACTTAATCTCAAGAATATATAAAGGTAGGTAATTTGTGACAGATGAAATAGAGCGATACCCACTATTACCACTCCGGGATATAGTAGTTTTTCCACATATGATAGTTCCGTTGTTTGTAGGTCGAGAGAAATCTGTTCGAGCATTAGAAAACGTCATGAAAGAAGACAAACAAATTCTATTAGTGACCCAACGAAATGCTACGAAAGATGATCCCAAAACCTCAGATATTTATGAAGTTGGAACAGTTTCAACAGTTCTTCAACTTCTTAAGCTCCCAGATGGAACAGTTAAAGTCCTAGTAGAAGGAACTAAGCGTGCAAAAATAACGCAGTTCATAAAAAATGATGAATTTTTTGAGGCAGATTCAGTTCCAGTAGAGGATGCTAATGATGATCAGCAGGAAATTGAAGCTTTATCGCGGTCAGTTATTACACAATTTGAGCAATATATTAAACTCAACAAAAAAACACCTCCAGAAGTTCTTGTTTCAATTAATCAAATTGAAAATGCAGGGAAATTGTCTGATACTATTGCGTCGCACCTAGCATTAAAAATAGTAGACAAACAAAGTTTGCTAGAAAGCAACTCGATAATTGAACGCTTTGAAAAAATTTTTTCTTTTATGGAATCTGAAATTGGGGTTTTGCAAATAGAAAAAAAGATTCGAAATCGAGTAAAACGCCAAATGGAAAAAACTCAACGTGAATATTATTTAAATGAGCAACTAAAGGCAATCCAAAAAGAGCTTGGGGAAGCAGACGAATCTCTTGATGAAATAGCAGAACTCGAAGAAACCATAAAGAAAACAAAACTTAGTGACGAAGCCTTAGAAAAATCAATGGCTGAGCTAAAAAAATTAAAGTCAATGTCTCCAATGTCGGCAGAGTCAACGGTTGTAAGAAACTATCTTGACTGGATACTCGGAATCCCGTGGAAAAAGCGTACTAGAACAAAGAAAGATTTAATTACTGCGCAAAAAGTCCTAGATGCAGATCATTACGGTTTGGAGAAAGTTAAAGAAAGAATTATAGAATACCTGGCCGTGCAAAAACGGACAAACAAAGTATCTGGCCCAATATTATGTCTCGTTGGACCTCCTGGAGTGGGGAAAACCTCTTTAGGAAAATCAATTGGACGTGCGACGGGACGTAACTTTATTCGAATGTCGCTTGGGGGAGTTCGTGACGAATCAGAAATACGAGGACATAGACGAACATATATAGGATCAATGCCTGGCAAAATTATACAAAGTATGAAAAAAGCAAAGTCTTCAAATCCTTTATTCCTTTTAGATGAGGTTGATAAGATGGGACAGGATTGGCGAGGGGACCCATCATCAGCATTACTTGAAGTCCTTGACCCTGAACAAAATAACACCTTTAATGATCATTATCTTGAAGTTGACTATGACCTATCAGACGTAATGTTTGTTACAACAGCAAATACAATGAATATGCCGGCACCATTACTCGATAGAATGGAAATCATCCGAATTTCAGGCTATACAGAAGATGAAAAAATTGAAATTGCTAACCGCCATCTAATTAGTAAACAAATAAAAGACCACGGCCTAAAACATGGAGAGTGGTCGATTTCTGTTTCTGCTCTAAGAGATCTCGTGCGTTATTACACCAGAGAATCAGGAGTAAGAAATTTAGAGCGCGAAATAGCAAATTTAACAAGAAAAGGACTCAAAGAGATCTTAACAGGTAAAGAAAAATCAATTAAAATTACAAAACGAAATTTAGGTAAATACGCAGGAATCAAAAAATATCGTTTTGGGGAAATCGAAACAGAAAATTTAGTAGGCGTTGTCACTGGATTAGCATGGACCGAAGTTGGTGGGGAACTGCTTAGTATTGAAGCAGTCTTGGTTCCTGGTAAAGGTAAGATGACTATTACAGGAAAACTTGGTGAAGTTATGACTGAATCGATTCAAGCTGCCAAATCTTATGTTCAGTCTCGTTCGGTTGATTTTGGAATAAAACCTCCTGTATTTATAAAGCGAGATATTCACGTCCACGTTCCAGAGGGGGCTACTCCCAAAGATGGCCCTTCTGCAGGTGTTGGAATGGTAACCTCAATAGTTTCTGTTTTAACAGGAATTCCAATTCGGAAGGAAGTCGCCATGACCGGGGAAGTCACTCTTCGAGGAAGAGTGTTGCCAATTGGTGGCTTAAAAGAAAAATTGCTTGCTGCGCTTCGAGGTGGAATTAAAACCGTTTTAATTCCTAAAGATAATGAGAGAGATTTAAAAGATATTCCTGAAAATGTTAAACGAGGTTTAGAAATTATTCCTGTTTCAATGGTAGATGAAGTTCTTGAGAAGGCACTTACATCACCATTAACCCCGATAGAGTGGAAAGAAGATAGTGATATAGACCGCTCAATCTCATCGAAGAGTAATGAAGAAGAGAAAAATAAGGTTGTTACTCATTAATATTACCCTTTAAATACACTGAAAATTTTTAAGTTTTAATTGTATTAAATCAGGCGATTCGTCGTTTTTGGTAAATTTTAGTATTATATTTTATATTTTTCAAATAAAAATTAATATTTTATAAAACTTTAAACCTGTAAATGTCCTTTTAGACCTTATACTTAGCTCAAAAAACTAAGTTTCTACACAAAAAAAATGAACATTAATTGACCTAATCTGATCAAAAACTATAAATTCAATCAACACTCTATGATTGCTGGTATAGAAATATATTTTCTGATATCAATAATATTTTTTAAAGAAAGGATACCCTTTGAATAAAAACGAACTAATAGGAGCTGTTGCTGATGGCAGCGGTTTATCAAAAACAGAAGCAGCAAGAGCCGTTGACGGTGTGTTTGATGCTATTACTGATGCTTTGAAAAGTGGTTCAGATGTTCGCTTGGTAGGTTTTGGAACTTTCAGCGTTTCAAAACGTGCAGCGACAACTGGACGAAATCCAAGAACAGGCGAAAGCATCCAAATCAAGGCATCTAATCAGCCTAAGTTTAAGGCTGGGAAAGGATTGAAAACAGCCGTGAATTAAATGATAATTGAAAAGTATAGGCTGGCTGTTAAATAGACAACTGGCTTATACTTTAAAATTTTATTTAATAACATTATAAATGTATAGTTTAAATAAATTATGGGCGGTTAGCTCAGTTGGGAGAGCGCCACGTTTACACCGTGGATGTCGGGGGTTCAAGCCCCTCACCGCCCACCATATATTTATAAAAAATTAAATTATTTTTTTGTAAAGATTAGTTAAAAATTTGATTAAACTTCACCACACGAAAATGGATATTAAATTTTAAATGTGGGGGTGTAGCTCAGTTGGTTAGAGCGCCGGCCTGTCACGCCGGAGGCCGCGAGTTCAAGTCTCGTCACTCCCGCCACACATTACGCTAATCCTTAAATTATATATATTTTTTTGCTATTTTAACGTATAAATAATGTGTTTTACTGTTGCTAAAATGAGAAAGTTAGGGCAGTTTATAACTACTCATTTTTTTATTTATCAATAAACTAAGGCGTACAAAATTGGAAAATCTTCTTGATGAGTATCTTCCAATATTACTGTTTATAGGAATTGCAGTGATGATGTCTTCAATCGCAGTTATTTCTTCCTTAGTTATTTCTAATCAAAAGCCAAATTCAGAAAAGAATTCTACTTATGAATGCGGTTTTGAAGCTTTTGGAGATTCACGACATAAGTTTGATGTTCGTTTCTATCTTGTAGCTATTCTATTTATAATTTTTGACTTGGAAGTAGTATTTCTTTTTCCATGGGCAGTTAGCTTGGGGGAAATAGGTACATTAGGATACTTTTCTATGATGATATTTCTTGGGATTTTAACAGTTGGGTTTCTATATGAATGGAAAAAAGGAGCATTAGAGTGGGAATAAAGCTAATATCAGAAACCCCTGAAATAGAAACTTTAAACAAGACTCCCAATCAGGACTTAATTTTAAAGCAAGTGACTGGTGAATTAACTGATAAAGGTTTTGTTGTTGCTAATCTAGACAAGCTAGTGAACTGGGCAAGAGCCGGATCACTGTGGCCAATGACTTTTGGTTTAGCTTGTTGTGCTGTTGAAATGATCCATGCGTATATGCCTCGATATGACTTGGACCGTTTTGGAGTTGTCCCAAGACCTAGTCCTCGACAATCTGACGTTATTATAGTGGCAGGAACATTAACTAATAAAATGGCTCCAGCATTTCGAAAGGTCTACGACCAAATGTCAGAACCACGATACGTGATATCTATGGGATCCTGTGCTAATGGTGGTGGTTATTACCACTACTCATATTCTGTGGTACGTGGATGTGATAGGATTGTTCCAGTAGATATTTATGTACCGGGATGTCCTCCCACTGCAGAAGCTTTGGTTTATGGAATTTTACAACTTCAAAAAAAAATAAGACGCACAGGAGCTCTCAGACGTTAGTCTGATGTATGCTCTCTATTGTATCAAGGCGAATAAATAACCATGGATTTTGATCTCAAAGAACTTAGCCAATATATCCAAAGCAAATTTACTAAAGATATAATTCAAAATGAAATTAATATAGATGAATTAATATTAACAGTAAATCGTAACTCTATAATCAAAATACTTATGTTTCTACGAGATGATCCAAATTGCCAATTAAAACAATTAGTAGATATTTGTGGAGTGGATTATCCTGAAAAAAGAGAACGTTTTTGTATTGTATATAATTTGTTAAGTTTGGTTCACAATCAACGTGTCCGAATAAAGGTTTGGACTGACGAGGAAGAGCCAATTCCATCTGCTCTAGAAGTTTTCCGATCCGCTAATTGGTATGAGCGAGAAATTTGGGATTTATTTGGGGTATATTTTTCTGATCATCCCGATTTAAGACGCCTACTCAGCGACTATGGTTTTGAAGGGCACCCACTTCGTAAGGATTTTCCTCTTACTGGGTATCTTGAACTTCGATACGATGATGAAAAAAAACGAGTTGTTTACGAGCCTGTCAAGCTTGTACATGAATTTAGAACATTTGACTTTTTAAGTCCATGGGAGGGTGTGCAACCAATATTAAAAAATAACGACAAAACAGAAATAATGCCTGATAAAGACAAACCTCATGGCTGAAACTGAAATTAAGAATTATAACTTGAATTTTGGCCCTCAGCATCCTGCTGCCCATGGTGTGCTTCGTCTCGTGCTGGAGATGGATGGAGAAGTTATTGAACGCGCTGACCCTCATATTGGATTGCTCCATCGTGGAACAGAAAAGTTAATTGAACAAAAAACATATATCCAAGCAATTCCATATTTTGATCGTTTAGATTACATAGCACCCCAAAATCAAGAGCACGCTTTTGCTTTAGCAGTTGAGAAACTTTTAGGGATTGATATTCCGCCTCGAGGAAAATATTTGCGTACATTATTTGCTGAGTTAGGAAGGATCTTAAACCATGACTTCAATATCTGTGCTTTTGCTATGGACGTTGGAGCAATGACCCCAATGTTGTGGGGGGTTGAAGAACGCGAAAAAATAATGGAATTCTGCGAACGTGCTTCTGGCGCTAGACTTCATATGAACTATTTTAGGCCAGGAGGTGTAGCATTTGATATCCCGAAAGACTTGGTATCTGATATCAGAGACTGGTCAATTAACTTTTACAAATTTATTGACGACATGGAGACATTACTTACTGAAAATAGAATTTTCAAGCAACGTACTGTTAACATCGGGTCAATCACTGCAGAGCAATGTTTTGACTGGGGGGTAACTGGACCAAACCTTAGAGCAGCAGGAGTAGCTTGGGATCTTAGGAAATCACAACCATATGATGCATATGAAGATATGGACTTTGACATTCCTATAGGCTCTCATGGTGATTGTTATGACAGATACCTTATCAGAATTTTTGAAATGCGAGAGAGCATCAAGATAATAAATCAATGCTTAGATAATCTACCTGATGGACCACATAAAGTAGATGATCAAAAAATTTCCCCCCCTTCAAGGGACGATATGAAAAACTCTATGGAAGCATTAATTCACCATTTTAAGCTTTTTACTGAAGGCTTTCATGTTCCCCCAGGAGAAACCTATACAGCAGTTGAAGCCCCAAAAGGGGAATTTGCTGTGTTTTTAGTATCGAATGGAACTAATAAACCTTACCGATGTAAAATAAGGGCGCCTGGATATGCGCATTTACAAGCACTTGAATTCATATCAAAAGGACACATGTTAGCAGATATAGTTGCTAACATAGGATCTTTAGATATTGTTTTTGGAGAAATCGATCGGTGAGTGAATTAAAATCATTTAAATTTAACGATAAAAATTTAAAAAAAGCAAAACTAATAGTCGCTCGATACCCTAAAAATAAGCACCATAGTGCGGTAATGCCTTTATTAGAGCTAGCTCAGCGCCAAAATGATAACTGGCTATCTGGTGAAGCAATTGAATATGTTGCACAAGAACTAAATATGCCAACAATCAGAGTCTACGAAGTAGCAACATTTTATACAATGTATAATTTATCACCTGTTGGAAAATTTCATATTGAAATATGTACTAATCTGCCTTGTTTGTTAAGAGGTTCTAGCTCAATAGTCGAAACTTGTAAAAAAACATTGAATATTAAAATCGGTGAAACAACAGAAGATAAAAGCTTTACACTATCTGAGGCAGAGTGTCTTGGTGCCTGTGTAAACGCTCCAATGATGAAAATAAATGATGATTACTACGAAGACTTAAGCAATGAAACTACTGAAAATATAATTGATAAACTAAGAACTGGTAAAACTATAAAAACTGGATCGCAACAGAATCGACATACTTGCGAGCCAATTGGCGGCTTAACAAGTCTGAGCAAACAAAACAATCTACGAAAAAAAATTTTGGAGAATTTGTAATGCTTCATGATAAAGATCGCATATTTACAAATATTTACGGATTTCAATCTCACCAGTACAAAAGTGCTAAAAAAAGAGGTGACTGGTCGAATACAAAAGAAATTTTAAGCATGAGTAAAGAAGATATTATTAAAAAAGTAAAAGAATCAGGCCTTCGAGGTAGGGGAGGGGCAGGGTTTTCTACTGGTATGAAATGGTCATTTATGCCTAAGAATGTTGAAACTCGACCTCACTATCTTGTTATAAATGCAGACGAAGGAGAACCGGGGACCTGCAAAGATAGAGAAATCAGTAGGCATGAACCACATAAATTAATTGAAGGTGCTTTAATAGCTTCGATTGCAATGGGGGCTAGTGTTGCTTATTGCTACGTTCGTGGTGAATTTAATCATGAAATCAAAGTATTAGAAAGTGCTATTCAAGAAGCATACGATTTAGGTTTGATAGGGGATAACGCGTGCGAATCAGGTTACAAATTTGACTTCTTTATTCACAGAGGTATGGGCGCGTATATTTGTGGAGAGGAAACTGCTCTAATAGAGAGCTTAGAAGGGAAAAAAGGACAGCCACGTTTAAAGCCACCATTTCCAGCCAACGTTGGGTTGTATGGGTGCCCAACCACAGTCAATAACGTTGAGTCAATTGCAGTAGTCCCAACAATTTTAAGACGTGGAAGCCTTTGGTTTTCTTCACTTGGGAGGCCAAATAATACTGGTACAAAATTGTTTAATATTTCTGGTCATGTCAACCAGCCCTGTACAGTTGAGGAAGAGTTGGGAGTTCCATTAAGAGAAATCATTGAAAAACATGCTGGAGGAGTTACAGGTGGATGGGATAACCTTCTTGGCGTAATCCCTGGTGGCGCATCGGTGCCTGTCTTACCAAAGAAAATTTGCGACACTGTACTAATGGACTTTGATTCTCTTCGTGAAGTTCAGTCTGGTCTTGGAACAGCAGCAATTATGGTAATGGACAAATCTACTGATATAATAGCGGCAATTGCACGTTTATCTTCATTTTATAAGCATGAAAGTTGTGGTCAATGTTCCCCTTGTCGTGAAGGCACGGGTTGGATTTCTCGAATTATGAAAAGGATAACACTCGGTAATGCTGAGGTTGAAGAAATTGAAACTTTAGAAGAAGTTACGCGTCAAATTGAAGGACATACAATTTGTGCTCTAGGTGATGCAGCTGCTTGGCCTATACAAGGGCTAATTCGGCATTTTCGACCAGAAATTGAAAAAAGAATAGCAGCATATAAATCTATGAAATTAGATGCAGCTTGAAAGTTTTAAAATGATAAATGTAACAATTGATGATAAGGAGGTCGAAACAGAATCTGGAAAAACTATTATGCAAGTTTGTGAGGAAATTGGTATAGAAATTCCTCGATTTTGTTACCATGAACGTCTTTCTATTGCTGGAAATTGTCGTATGTGCCTAGTCTCGATGGAAAGAGCTCCTAAGCCAGTTGCATCGTGTGCTATGCCTGTAGCTGAAGGAATGGTTATTCATACAAATACACCTGAAGTCCAGAAAATGCGAAAAGGTGTCATGGAATTTCTCCTAATTAATCACCCTCTAGACTGCCCAATATGTGACCAAGGAGGGGAGTGTGATCTTCAAGACCAAGCTATGGGTTATGGGTTTGATCGAAGTAGATTTCAAGAAAACAAGCGAGCAGTTAAAGACAAGTATATGGGGCCTTTAATAGGAACTAAAATGACACGTTGTATCCACTGTACACGTTGTATTCGTTTTGCTAGTGAAGTGGCGGGGGTTCCTGAGTTGGGAGCGATAAATCGCGGAGAAAATACTGAAATTGGAACTTATATCGAACAAGCACTGCGCTCAGAGTTGTCTGGAAACTTAATAGATCTATGTCCTGTTGGAGCACTGACTTCTCTCCCTTACGCTTATAATGCTAGGTCTTGGGAATTAAAAAAAACTGAGTCTATTGATGTAATGGATGCGATAGGGTCAAACATAAGAATTGATTCTAAAGGTTTAGAAGTTAAACGTATTTTACCAAGACTCAATGAAACTATAAATGAAGAATGGATTTCTGATAAGGCTCGTTTTTCATATGATGGTCTGAAATCTCAACGCATAGATAAACCTTATCTACGCCACAATGGGAAACTGGTACCAACCTCTTGGACTGAGGCTTTTGATTACATAAAAAATAAAATGAGAAAAATTAAAGGGTCTGAAATTGCTGCTATTGTGGGAGACCTTGCCGATTGTGAATCTATAACAGCCTTAAAGGACCTTATGTCAAATATTGGTTCTCTTAATATTGATTGTCGCCAAGATGGTGCAAAATTAGAGTCTAACGCCAGGGTATCATACCTGTTCAATTCTTCAATTGCTGGTATAGATACCGCTGATGTAATCCTTTTAGTGGGAACAAATCCTCGATTAGAGGCCCCAATACTAAATTCCAGAATACGGAAACGATTTGTTACTGGAGAGGTGACAATAGGACTCATTGGTGAAAAAGAAGACTTAACCTACGATTATACTTATTTAGGCAATGGCCCAACTACCCTTCAACAATTAATTGCAGAAGAAACAACATTTGGAAATATTCTTAAAGATGCTAATTACCCGATGCTCATTCTTGGACAAGGAGCCCTTACCCGTCCAGATGGATCATCAGTTCTTGGACTCACTCGGAAATTAGCTATTAAAGCAGGTATGATTAATAAAAAGAAATCTTGGAATGGATTTAATGTTCTGCATACAGTCGCCTCCAGAGTTGGAGCTCTAGATCTAGGTTTCGTTCCCACTAAACAAGGACGAGATATTAATGGTATTTTAGAGGGAGCCTCTAATGGCAAAATTAAGGCTATATATCTATTGGGGGCAGATGAATTAAACATGTCAAAACTAAAGAATACTTTTATAATTTATCAAGGCCACCATGGGGATACTGCAGCCTGTCACGCTAATGTTGTTTTGCCCGGAGCAGCATACACAGAAAAAAATGCTACTTATGTTAACACTGAGGGAAGGGTCCAATATACAAGAAAGGCAATTCCACCTCCAGGGGAGGCACGAGAAGATTGGGCTATTATAAGGGCACTTTCAGAAGTTTTGAATAAAACATTACCTTATGATTCTCTCCATGAAGTAAGGGTTAGAATGACTGAGATTAATGATATCTTTGGGGATCCTGACGAAATCACAAAACCTCAATGGGTTAAATTTGGAAAAAACTTGAAAACAAATGTTGATGGCTTTGTCTCACCAATAAAAAACTTTTACTCAACTAATTCTATAAGTCGCTTCTCAGTCACTATGATAAAGTGTGCAGACGAACTAACCAATTTAAATAGCGCTATAGATTGAAGAAAAGCCTATGGATTTCAACATATGGCCAATCCTTTGGATAATATTAAAAATTCTAACAATCATTATTCCAATAATGATTGCCGTTGCTTATCTAACCTACTTTGAGAGGAAAGTAATTGGAGCAATTCAACTACGTAGAGGTCCTAATGTAGTTGGGATCTTTGGTCTTCTGCAACCAATTGCTGATGGGTTAAAGTTATTTTTAAAGGAAACAATAATTCCAACCAACGCAAACCGGGGCATTTTTCTACTTGCTCCAATGTTAACTTTCACCCTTTCTTTAATAGCATGGGCGGTAATACCGTTTGATCAGGGATTAGTTTTGTCCAATATTAATATTGGAATTCTCTATCTTTTTGCAATTTCATCTTTGGGTGTATATGGTATTTTAATGGCCGGATGGGCGTCAAACTCTAGGTATGCATTCCTTGGAGCTCTTCGATCAGCGGCTCAAATGGTTTCATATGAAGTATCTATGGGCTTGGTAATAATCACAGTGCTTCTGTGTGTTGGCTCTCTTAATCTTACGGAAATAGTTCTCGCTCAAAAAAAAATTTGGTTTGTAGTTCCCTTATTACCAATGGCTGTCATTTTTTTTATTTCAACATTAGCAGAGACAAACCGCCACCCATTTGATCTTCCGGAGGCAGAAGCAGAGCTTGTGTCAGGCTATAATGTAGAGTACTCGGGAATCACATTTGCTTTATTTTTTTTAGGTGAATACGCCAACATGATCCTAATGTCAGGGATGACGTCTATCCTATTTCTAGGAGGTTGGCTGCCATTATTTGACGTAGCCCCTTTTAATTGGCTTCCTGGTCCATTTTGGTTCGCTTTAAAAATTTCATTTTGTTTGTTTATATTTATTTGGGTCCGGGCAACCTTTCCAAGATTTCGATATGATCAATTGATGCGTTTAGGCTGGAAAGTCTTTTTACCTATTTCCCTTTTGGGAGTAGTCGTTGTTTCAAGCGTACTTTTATTTTTCAATTTATTACCTAAAAGTTGATTGAACTCAGATGAAAAAAATATTTTTTAAGTACTTAAAAGCTATGTTTCTCAAAGAGTTGCTGTCTGGAATGTGGTTAACGTTGCGCTATTTTTTCAGACCAAAAGTTACAATTAATTACCCTTATGAAAAAAGTTTCTTAAGTCCAAGGTTCCGTGGAGAACATGCCTTAAGGCGATATCCGAATGGAGAAGAACGCTGTATTGCATGTAAATTATGTGAAGCAATATGCCCAGCTCAAGCAATTGTAATAGAATCTGAACCAAGAGAAGATGGTTCAAGACGTACAACTAGGTACGACTTAGACATGACAAAATGTATTTACTGTGGCTTATGTGAAGAGGCTTGTCCAGTTGATGCAATTGTTGAAGGACCTAATTATGAATTTGCTACCGAAACAAGAGAGGAGCTAATGTACGATAAAGAGAAACTAATGGCCAATGGTGATCGTTGGGAAATTGAGCTGGCAGAGCGTTTACGTTTAAATGCTCCTTATCGATAAATTTTTAAAATCAACGGAATACAGTTTTCAAAATGGTACAATCGCTTACATTTTACTTATTTTCTTCTATGGTATTATTATCTGGAGTAATGGTAATTGCATCTCGAAATCCAGTACACTCTGTTTTATTTCTAATTTTAGCATTTTTTAGTAGCTCAGGCCTCTTTATTCTTCTTGGCGCTGAATTCTTAGCAATGGTTCTAGTGATTGTTTACGTGGGCGCTGTAGCCGTGCTATTCATGTTTGTTGTAATGATGCTCGATATAAATTTTGTTGAAATGCGTCAAGGCTTTTTACAATACCTGCCAATTGGTGGACTAATTGGAGCTGCCCTATTAATTGAGTTAATCTCAATAATAAATTATTGGTCTTTACCAAAAGAAAATACTCTTATAAGCAAACTTAAAATATTCCCCGCTGTAGAAAAAGCAAATACCAACGCCTTAGGAGAAGTTTTGTATACGAAATATATTTTTCTCTTTCAAGCTTCTGGTATGATTCTATTATTAGCAATGATAGGAGCAATTATTTTGACACACCGAAAACGTACCGGTGTTAAAAAACAAGATATCAATCAACAGATTGCGCGCAGAGCTGATGAGACAATAAAACTTAAAAAAGTTCAAACTGGAAAGGGAATTTAATGTTTGAAGTAGGAATAACTCATTACTTAGCTGTGGCTGCAATTTTGTTTACCCTTGGGTTAATAGGTGTTTTTTTAAATAAAAAAAATGTAATAATTATTCTTATGTCAATTGAACTGATGTTACTGGCTGTAAACATAAACCTAGTTTCATTTTCATCCTATTTAGGAGATTTAACTGGTCAAGTCTTCTCAATGCTTATACTTACCGTTTCAGCATCAGAAGCTGCAATAGGTCTTGCTATTTTAGTTGTTTATTTTCGAAACCGAGGTTCTATTGCCGTCGAAGAAATAAATATAATGAAGGGCTAGGATATTATGCTAAAAATCCTAGTTATTTTCTGTCCCTTAGTTGGGGCAGCTATTTCCGCTGCTATGATTGCTGTGCCTTCTCGGTTTGAAGAAATTCGACTAAAATCAGATTTTATTTCTAAAACAGCTTCTAGCCTTTTAATTGTTTGTTCAGCAATTTGTTCTTTTTTTGTATTTACGGATGTTGCATTAAATCAAAATTATTCAAATATTGAACTTTTCACATGGATAGATTCTGGGGCTTTTGAAGTTTCTTGGGCTTTAAAGATTGACACATTAACAGCCGTAATGATGGTAGTTGTAACTACTGTTTCAGCAATGGTGCATATCTATTCCATTGGATACATGGCTCACGACAAATCTATTCCTCGGTTTATGAGTTATTTAAGTCTATTTACATTCTTTATTCTAATGCTTGTCTCATCAGACAATTTAATTCAACTTTTTTTTGGATGGGAAGGTGTCGGACTAGCATCATACTTGTTAATTGGATTCTGGCATCACAAACCCTCAGCTAATTCCGCCGCTATTAAAGCATTTATTGTTAACAGGGTTGGTGATTTTGGTTTTGCGCTTGGCATTTTTACAATTTTTTTGATCTTCGATACGGTTCAATTAGATACAATATTTTTATTAGCTTCAAGTGAAAAAAATTCCACTATTAACTTATTTGGAACGCCCTTTCACGCAATTACAATTTGTTGCATATTGCTTTTTATAGGCGCTATGGGAAAGTCAGCTCAATTAGGCTTACACACTTGGTTGCCTGATGCAATGGAAGGGCCCACCCCTGTGTCTGCTTTAATTCATGCTGCAACAATGGTTACAGCAGGTGTGTTCCTCATTGCACGAATGTCACCTCTATTCGAATATTCAGATACAGCTCTAACTTTTGTAACGATTATTGGTGGCTCAACAGCAATTTTTGCTGCAACTATTGCTTGCGTTCAGACTGATATAAAACGAGTAATTGCGTACTCAACATGTTCTCAACTAGGTTATATGTTTTTTGCCTGCGGAGTATCTGCTTATTCTGCTGGAATATTTCACTTAATGACTCATGGATTCTTTAAAGCATTATTATTTTTAGGAGCTGGTTCTATAATTCATGCAATGTCTGATGAACAGGACATGAGGAAAATGGGTGGTATTTGGAAAATTATACCAGTTTCATATTCTTTAATGTGGTTAGGATCACTAGCTCTTTCTGGTATTCCTCCTTTCTCAGGATATTATTCGAAAGATATAATTCTAGAAGCTGCTTATGCATCAGATACCTGGGTTGGTGATTATGCATTCTGTGTAGGGATTATAACGGCATTATTAACGGCTTTTTATTCTTGGCGACTTCTATTTATGACTTTTCACGGAGCATCTCGTGCAGATGAAAAAACTCTTGCACATGTCCATG
>Ga0114996_10005621_pt1 | contig 14674 bp, 12 predicted proteins | sample ArcticOcean_MG_C_4_FD_87039 | JGI IMG/M metagenome (GOLD analysis project Ga0114996, IMG submission 87039) | Marine microbial communities from western Arctic Ocean - ArcticOcean_MG_CB4_134 | ecosystem: Environmental > Aquatic > Marine > Oceanic | place: Arctic Ocean: Canada Basin | collected...
AATCCCTTCTTCCAAACATAGTGACTCCACTTCGCTTTACTGTGACCGAGGCAATTGAAATTCCCCTTCCCAATACAGTGCAATGTAGAATTATTGTTAATGGCGTTCCGCAAAATCTTCAAGTCATTGCAGTTGATATAGACACGTACCAGGTGATGTTGCCTGGTTTCCAGTGTGAAGATGAAGTAGGTTTTTACATCTCCGCAACAGGCGATGGCGGAACAAGTGCAACAGATCCACTAGAGGCACCCGAAACACTCCACGAACTCGCCATTGGCACACTCACTGAAACGGTGTGGATTTCAGCGAACTTTGGTTTAGGTTTACCATTAGGCTGGAGTGCAGATCCACTCTGGCACGCAACGAGTTCGTGCGAGCCCAGTGGAGATTGCAACGGCGGAATGTTTATGTACTTTGGACAAGATGAAAGTTGTGATTATGACACTGGCGAAACAGCAGTTGGCACGCTTCAGACCCCAGCAATCAATATCTCGAACAGTAGTCACGTTTTTACATTGTCATTCTGCTACGCATTAGAAACTGAAGAGCTTGCTGGTTATGACACAGCGAGAGTCTACGCCAATGGCATCCTTATTGAAACACTCTCGGAATCTGCTCAATGGGTTGAGAAATCCATTGCACTATCAAATATTACTGGGCACGAGGTTACACTCACGTGGGAATTCGACTCAGTCGATGATTTGTACAACGATTACAGAGGTCTACACATCGATTATGTCAGACTTATTTCTGACGAATTAGCGTGCGATGATGCATCATGTCTTGGGGACATCAACCATGACAACGAGGTGGACGTCTCTGATCTACTTTTGGTCATAGGGGCGTGGGGAGAATCTGGCGAAGCAGATATCGATGGCAACGGTACAGTAAACGTCGCCGATTTACTCATCCTCATCGGTGCTTGGGGCGCCTGCGAATAATTTACTGAACTGGCGTGAAGCGAATTGAATCGCCCTCTTCTGAGGAAGAAGAATATGGCTCAAGGGGAACATGCATCTTTTCTTCGCCCACAATGATTTTTAGTTCGTTTCCAGATGTCATCTCACGATCACTTTCTAGTTCAATTTCCATCGTCCAGATTGCAGGAATTTTTGATCGCGGTTTCAGTTTGCTTTTCAACTTCCAACTCGTCGATTTGATGACGACACCTTCTGGAACAGTGAACAGTGGAGTTGGTGGCTTCTCTTGGTCAAACTGTTCAGTTTCTATTATTGCGCGTGCAGTTGCTCCAGTTTCATTCAGATAGATTGGCGAACTCGAAATCCGAAGTGGATGAACCACTCTACCCTCTGCCCTCAGGACAAGAAACTCCACTGTGCCATCATCAAAAACCAGTCGAAGAGTTGATTTTCTCAGTTGGCTTTGCCGCAACTTTAACTGCACTGAGAGTATGAATTCTTCTCCAGCTGGGATTACATCTTGAAATGCTTCGGTTGTCGTGCACCCACAATCGGGAACCACATCAAGAAGGTAGAGATCTCGACCGCTTTCATTTTTCAACACAAATATATGGTTCAGTGACGTGTTTGGGGGGGTCACTTCAACAAACCCAAAATCATGTGTTTTTTCACCCACAAGTACGCTGTTGAACCAGACCATCTTCACGACAATGAGAAAAACCACACATATAACTGCGACGATGATGAATAAACTTTTCTTTTGAGAAGTCATGTACCCTCATACTACCTTACAAAGAAGAATTGCTGCAAAAACAACATTGTTTTTATTAAATTCAGCCACAAAGAGGCAATGATTTGGCACAATGTATGTACAGGAATGCCTTCATGAACATGGAAAAATTTACAACCCTCTCTCAGCAAGCAATCTCTGAAGCTCTTGCGATTGCAACTTCTTTGCAACAGAGCGAACTTTTACCCTTGCATCTGCTTGCTGCATTACTAGCCGACGAATCGTCCGCTGCAAGTATGCTCATTGCCAGAAGTAGAGGAGATGCGAGCCGAGTAAGTGAACTCACAACCGCACAGTTGAACAGGCTTCCAACTGTGACAGGAACGCAAGTGCAGACTTCCCCAAAAGCGATACAGGTTCTCACCTCTGCAATCGCCTCTGCAGAAGCTATGGGCGACTCGCACGCAACGATTGAACACCTTTTGCTCGCTCTTTCTGATGTGAAAAGTGATGCCAAAGAAGTTCTTTCTCTTGGCGGTATCACCCACCAAGATCTGCGTCGTGCCATTGAGGTTCTTCGGCGTGAATCGGGTATTGAGAATGTTACCGACGCAGGAGGTGATGGACAATTTGAAGCGCTGAAGAAATACGGCATTGATTTAACTGAAGTCGCTGCTGAGGGAAAGTTAGACCCCGTGATTGGTCGCGACGAGGAAATTCGCAGGTGTATGCAAGTCCTTTCAAGAAGAACAAAGAATAACCCTGTACTCATTGGTGAACCAGGTGTTGGTAAAACTGCCATTGCAGAAGGTCTTGCACAGCGTATCGTGAATGGTGATTGCCCCAACAGCATGAAGCAATCGAAAATCATCGCGCTCGATGTTGGACAATTACTTGCCGGCGCAAAGTTTCGAGGTGAATTTGAAGATCGTCTCAAGGCGGTACTGCGTGAAGTCACTTCTAGTGATGGTCGCATTATCCTTTTCATAGACGAGTTACACACGATTGTTGGCGCAGGTGGTGCTGAGGGCGCAGTCAGTGCTGGCAATTTGTTAAAACCCGCGCTTGCACGAGGAGAATTGCGTTGCATTGGCGCAACGACACTTGATGAGTACAGACAACACATTGAAAAAGATGGGGCGTTTGAAAGACGGTTCCAGCCAATTTTGGTGGATCAACCAACGGTCGAGGACACGGTTGCAATTTTGCGTGGTTTGAAACCTCGCTATGAAGCACACCATGGTGTTCGCATTCAAGACGGCGCGCTTGTTGCGTCTGCAAAACTGAGTCACCGGTACATCGCAGATCGTTTTCTTCCTGACAAAGCGATCGACTTACTTGATGAAGCAGCAAGCAAACTACGCATTGAAAATGACTCGATGCCAGGGGAACTTGATGATATGCGTCGCCGCATATTACAACTTGAAATTGAGCGAGAAGCGTTAAAAATGGAAGTCGATGACGATTCAAAAGATCGCCTCTGTGTCATTGAAAAACAATTATCTGATCTTGAAGAGAAAAACAGAGAAGTCACTGCAAGGTGGGATATTGAAAAAGCGGAACTTGAAGAAGTTTCTCGAACAAAAATAGAAATTGACACCAAACACACTGAACTCGATCAAGCACAGCGTCGTGGTGATCTTGAAACTGCTGCAAGAATTCAATATGGTGAACTTCGTGATTTAGCGAATGAATTAGCAACTGCTGAAGAAAAATTACGTACGCGCAGAGAACAAGGGTTAAATATGGTCAGCGAAGAAGTTGATGCTGAACAAATTGCGCAGGTCGTTGCTCGTTGGACGGGTATACCGGTAACAAGGTTGGTTGAGACCCAACGAAACAAACTTCTGCACATGGAAGAAGAACTTGAAAAACGAGTCGTTGGTCAAGATGAAGCAGTGAAGGCAGTCGCAGAATCCGTTCGTCGAAGCAGAGCCGGTCTTGGTGATCAAAACCGTCCGATTGGCTCGTTTCTCTTCCTTGGACCAACTGGTGTTGGAAAAACAGAGTTGTGTAAAGCGCTTGCTGAATATCTTTTTGATACCGAAGAAGCAATGGTGCGTATTGACATGAGTGAGTTTATGGAACAACATGCTGTTGCAAGATTGATCGGTTCGCCTCCGGGCTACGTTGGGTACGAGGAAGGTGGTCGCTTAACAGAAGCAGTTCGACGCCGCCCATACTGTGTGATTCTGTTTGATGAAATGGAAAAGGCACATGAAGATGTCGCCAACGTCTTGTTACAAGTCCTTGATGAGGGTCGCCTCACAGATGGTCATGGCAGGACAGTTGATTTTAGAAACACGCTCATCGTCATGACGAGTAACTTGGGATCTTCAGAGTTGTTAGATTTATCTGATGTTGGAGCAGGCGATGATCTCATCAGAGAAACCGTGCTGGGCATCCTTCGTACATCCATGCGACCGGAACTTGTAAATCGGATTGATGAAATTGTAGTCTTCCATCAATTGTCGAAAAAAATCATCGGCGGCATCGTTGAAATACAACTTGCTCATCTGAGAACCCGTTTAGCAGATCACGGTATGTCTCTATCAATTTCAGAATCCGCCATTGCGTTGATTTGCGATGAAGGGTTCGACCCACAATTCGGCGCAAGACCCGTAAAACGCGTGATCCAGCACCGTATAGAAAATCCAATCGCAAATGGCATCCTCTCAGGCAAATTCGAAGCGGGCGACACCATTTCAGTCGACGTTGACTCGGGCGATTTCACCTTCACCACAGAAATCATCACCCAAGAAGCATAACCATGGTGCTTGGCACCGCGATTGGTACAATGTTCACATGGCACAACTCACATGTAGAACAGCTGGTGAATCACATGGTCCCGCTTCAATTGCCCTGATCGAAGGAATCCCCGCAGACCTAACACTTGACATCTCGTTTATCAATGCAGAGCTCAAGAGAAGACAAGGTGGATACGGTCGAGGTGGTCGCCAAGCGATCGAGTCTGATCAAGTGGAATTTCTTGCAGGTGTACGTCATGGTGTCACAACTGGTGCACCTATCATCGTGCAAATTATCAATAAGGACAGCCGGCTTGATGACATCAAAGCAACACCTGCAATTCACAAACCAAGACCGGGGCACGCTGACCTTGCTGGTGCCTTGAAATGGCTCACAGATGATTGCCGCAATACACTTGAGAGAGCATCTGCCCGCGAAACCGCTGCACGTACTGCTGCTGGCGCTGTCGCTCGGTGTGTACTGAGAGAATTTGACATCCACGCTTTTGGATTTGTCACTGGCATGATGGATGCCAGTGTCACCATCAACCCAACCAATGAAACGTGGGAATCAATTCGCGATGCTCGAGACGATTCTGATGTGTACTGCCCAGATGATGCAACATGCAAAGCAATCATCGAACACATTCGTGCTGCGAAAGTGGACAAAGACACTGTCGGAGGTTTTTGCGAGGTCCATGTGTTTGGTTGCCCTCCTGGGCTCGGTTCTTGCGTCGCTTGGCAAAGCAAACTTGATTCGCGACTTGCTGGAGCGGTGATGGGCATTCAAGCATTTAAAGCAGTAGAAATTGGAATGGGAACGACGTGTGGATCTTCAAGGGGTGCCATGGTTCATGATCCCATTGTGTATTCCAAGGCAAACGCAACTCAGTCAAACTTAGGGTATGACCGACCGACAAATCACGCGGGAGGCATCGAGGGTGGTATGTCAAATGGTATGCCAATTGTTGTCAGAGGAACGATGAAACCAATTTCTACATTACTCCAAGGTATGGACAGTGTAGATTTACAATCTGGGGAACACGCTAGAAGTGATTATGAACGCTCTGATGTCTGTGCATTACCTGCAGCAAGCGTGGTCATGGAAAATGTTGTCGGCTTTGAAATTGCCTCAGCATTCCTTGAAACATTTGGTGGAGCAACAATGAAAATGGTACGTGCTTCATATGCAGCGTACGTAGAAGCAGCGGGAAAGATTGCTTCGTCATGACGCTCATTGTTGCGGCGGTGCATGGCAGCCCCCCCTCCCAAGTGCATGGCGCTGACATGATTGAAATTCGCGCCGATGATGTAGAACTCGCACAAGTCGACACGCTCATACCAACATTTCTTGAGGCAACATCACAACCAACAATTTTTACCGTTCGGTCTGTAGAGGAGGGCGGCAACTTTCAGGGGGATGATGGGCACCGAATCGCACTTCTCAAAGCTGCTTTGACGTGCCCTAAGCCTCCAAAATACATTGACATCGAATATGAAATATTGACAAAGCAACCATGGCTTCTCGATGAATTACCACTCAAGGATTGCGGTGTCATCCTCTCATGGCACGATACGAGAGGCAGACCCAAGGATTTATTTCAACGGGCTGCAGCGATGCAAAATATTCCTGGAATCAGCGTCGTCAAAATGGCGTGGCGAGCTCGCTCAATTCGAGATAACCTCGATGCATTTGAACTTCTTCGAACAAGGCAACAACCGATGATTGCGTTGTGCATGGGAGCGTATGGTCTGATGAGCCGAGTGCTTGCTCCAAAATTCGGAGGGTTTGCAACGTTCGCTACCATCGAAGGACATGAAGCAACTGCAGATGGACAACCTACCGTTCACGACTTGCTCACAACATACAACTTTGGCACGATTGATCAAGAAACAAAAGTCTTTGGGGTCATTGGTGAAAATGTAGAACACTCAGCAAGCCCTCCTTTTCATAACGCGGCATTTGCAGCAGCTAGTGCAAACGCTGTCTACGTACCGCTCCCAATACCAAGTGGGTGGGAACACCTCAAAGCAACAACACTCAGCTTGTTGCACAACGAGTCGCTCGATTTTTGTGGTGCATCTGTCACTATTCCTCACAAAGAAAACATGTTGAAACTTGTCGAGGAAGAAAGTGGCACGATTGCAGCATCAAGCCAAAACATCGGTGCAGTGAACACTATTCATACAAACACAATCATGCGTGCGACAAATACTGATGTGGATGCAATTAAGTCGTTGCTTCAAACTCCAAAGCGAGTGTTAGTATTAGGTGCTGGCGGCGTCGCCCGCGCTGCAGTGTATGGGGCAAAGCAACTTGGCGCAAAAGTTGTCATTATTGCAAGACGCGAACAACAAGCAGAAGTACTTGCAAACGAATTTGATTGCCTGCTGAGTCTTGACGATTGCGAAAATCTTGACACAATCATCAACTGCACACCTGTTGGCATGTTAGGCGGGCCAGATGTTGATGGTGACCCTCTGATCAACTTAGCACCGGAAGTTGTGCTACGAAGTGAGATGACTGTCTTTGACACTGTGTATATGCCAGAAGAAACGCCCCTTTTGGCGCGGGCGAAGAAAGCGTCATGTCATATCGTTTCTGGAGGCGAAATGTTTAGAAAACAAGCAGCATCACAACAATTGTTTTGGACTAAGAATTCTTTTTAACAAAACAGATTACTTCATCAGCACCTGTAAAGAGTAACGTGGGCTCTAGTCGCACAATGCCAAACCTTGCACGTATGTCAATCCCTAAAGGATCAACGCCAACCATTGTGGGTGATTCCACGTCAACTTGTGCAAGATGTTTACAAGCATTCGTCAAACCTTTCAAATCCCCGTTCACTTGTTTACACAAAGAAGATTCATCTTGTGCTAATGGGTTCTCACGATGTAATCCTTCACCATCAATAAACATTTCGTGAAATCTTGCTGCATCGATTTGCACTTTTGCCCATTGTACATCTGGTGGATCACCGTGATATACCTGCCACCGATCAGAATACACTCCACTCTCGCCTGACTCAGAAAACTCCTTGAGGGAAACATGCATCTCCATGCAATCTTCTTCGTACTGGGGAACATACATCACCATATCTTGTGGTTGTAACATCGCGACCATCGCTGAGATGACCATCGTGCCATCATTACAAATAACATACTGAACATCTTGCAAGTGTTCTCCGAATCGTATGGTGCCAGTCGTGTTACATCGCAAAAATTTCCACGCAGCATCCGCTGCTTGTTGCTCATCGTACAAATCCATAGCGTTACCTGCTCATCGCTTTCTCAATTTCGGAAACGGTTTTCGGAATCGCTTTAGAAAGATTCTTGTATCCGCTAGCGGTCACAACAATGTCATCTTCAATTCGAATTCCTAATGCTTCCTCTGGCAAGTAAATTCCAGGTTCAATCGTAATCACTGCGCCCTTTTTCAGGGGCGCAGATGGACCGCACGTGTCGTGTGTTTCTAATCCAAGATGGTGTCCGATTGAGTGAATAAAGTAATCTCCATACCCTGCCTTGACAATGATCGCTCTTGCAATTGAGTCCAACTTTTCAAGTGTTACGCCCGGCTTCACTGCTTTAATTGCAGCCTCTTCCGCTTGAAGAACAATTTCGTATATCTCCTTTTGCCGCTTACTAAACTTCCCTGAAACAGGAATTGTCCGTGAAATATCTGCGCCATATCCGCAATTGAACGCACCAGAGTCAATACAAACAAGATCGCCATCCATAAGGTCTTGATTGTTTTCTTTGTAATGCAACACTGTACTGTTGAGCCCACCGCCAACGATCGCTGGAAATGCAGAACCTCGACCCCCCGCCATTGCGTATCCATGTTCGAGCGTTGCTTGCACCTTATATTCGTTCACGCCACCTTGGACTAAAGCCATTGCATTTTTGAAACCAACAGCAGTCATATCAACCGCTTCTTGAATCGTTTTTATTTCAGTGGAGGACTTCACACTTCTGAGAATTGGAATGACACTCGACATATCGAAAATTTCGCAGGCCGGAGTTCTTGTTGAAATTTTTTGGAACAATGCAAGATCCTCAGAAACTTCTTGGTTCACGGTTGATGTTGGCATCAGCGTCGCAAACTTTTTGCACCGACTTGCAACGTCTGCAAGTACAAACGCAAGTGAACCTGATCTCAAAATGGTTGATATGCCAAGTTCAGCTCTCAGTTCACTCCCAAGTTGTTTTCTCAAGCCATCCCACTGTTCTTTTTCTGGATCTCGTGGTGATAAAAACAGCACTTCTCTTCTTGCAGGCACTGGATTTGTAGGATCAAATAGTAACATTGCATGTCGTTCATTGATCAAGCCGGTCAAGTATTCAAAATGTGCATGTGGCCGCCAAGATGTTGCGAGTGACTCGTCTGCACTCCCAGCAAACACGATCCCTGCGCAACCGTTAAGTGCTTTTGTAACTTTTGCTCGCCTAGAGGCAAATTCTTTTTGATTCTTCATCACATCATCGTACCTTGAAAACACGCAACAACAGTGATTCAAGTTCCTTTGCTCCTTCAATGATTTCTAATTCGAGATTTGGCACAACAACAGGACAATGCAACTTGGAAAGATCAACAACATCCCGCGCCTTTACCCAGTCTTTTAGCGTCATCACAATCGCATCAACATTTTTTGATGCACGGATCAATGATTCGAGTTCTTCTTCAGAAAAGGGTTGATGATCCCCTGCTGGAAGTTGTAACGCAATTTTTGCACCAAGCCGAACAAGTGCCTCTATCACCGGTCCGGGATGGCCAATGCCTAGACGAACCGCGAGCGTTTTTCCCGTTAGCCAGCCGAGATCTTCACTTCTATTTTCATGCTGATCATATAACGCCAATTCTGTCCAGTGGTGTGAAGTCCATGCGATGGGTTTTTTACCCGAAGCGTGCTCTACCTTTGTAGCGTACGATGGATCTTTTTTTTGCGTGTGACTGACAACAAAAGCATCTGCACGTTTCAACCCTTGAACAGGTTCACGTAACCGACCAATGGGAAGCATCTTGTCTTCTAACGCGTCGCGTAAAAAATCTAGTACAACAATATCAAGGTCACGGTGCAGTCGTCGATGTTGAAAACCATCATCCATGACAAAACAATCTGCACTACCCCCACTCGCTAGATAAGAAGTGATGTTCGCATATCTGTTCCCACCAACAATGACGTCTATGTTTTCTATTTGATCGTGGTACGCAACAACCTCATCCGCTTTTGAAGGGTCAACGGAAGCATATCCTCGCATGACAACTGCAGGGTTATGCCCAGCATTACGAAGCATGCGAACAATCCATGTAACAAGTGGCGTTTTTCCCGTCCCACCGACTGTAAGATTGCCTACTGAAATGACTGGAAGAGGAACTCGCCTAGCACCCTTTCCGTGTGCATATCGAGAATTGCGTAATCGAACAATGAGCCCATATGCCCATGACATGGGGTATGCAACAAAATCGAGCCAAGTTGGAAGTGGTTGTTTCAGTTGTATTACTTTCGAGTTAGTTCAACGGTGAGACGATGCATTGGAAGACCCATGACACTTGTTGGATCGCCCTGCCAAGTCAACGGCCAGCCTGCAGAGTGTCGTTCACTTAAATTGTACCCGCCAGCCTTACCTTGCCACATGCCGCTTTCCATATATGTATCAATGTCTTCTTGATTTATCTCACCAATCTTCACAATTGCCAGTTCGCAACCGTGTTTTGAGTGTTGTCCATCCATTGTTTTAAGACACCAACCTGTGAGGACTTCATGCGAGGTGTTTGTCATCGAAATGATCATCTTTCTTGCATCAGTTGCATTCTTTGGTTGCCCGAGAATGTTGCCATCAACAACACATACCGTATCGGCGGAAAGTACTGTTCCCTCTTCTAGATCGGATGAACCACAAATACTGCTCGCTTTGAGAATTGCCAGTGTTGTCACCCATTCTCGTGGAGACATCGTTCCACACACAAAATGGGAATCATCAATTTTTGGAGAAAGTGTGATTGCGTCAATGCCTGCAAGGGCGAGTAATTCACGTCTTCTAGGGGAGGTACTCGCAAGGATGAGGGGCTTGGGCCAATTCATGATTGGGTTTCAAATCGTTGGGGTGGTGTAGAGCACAAAGTGGAATACATAGAAACTATGGTACCGTTCATTGAAAGATTGGTTTTGTTCCAATAAACACTTGACAGAGTGGTACTAACTGCCCATAGTTATAAACAATGGATGACCAAGTGAATAAATCAAGCCAGACACCCTCTACTTCGAAAAGTAGTACCCGTAGCCCTGGCGCATCAACTTTTGGTTTCGACACCATGCTCGGTAAATTAGTTGTTGATAATGGTTTAATCACATCCGAAGAATTGGCCCAGTGCAACTCACTCCTTGAAGAAGCGGCTGGAGGAGATTCGCATCACACGCTCACCGATCTTCTTGTCAATCACAACTATGTCACTGAACGACAACTTGATCGCCTTCAGTCTGACTTTGATACTAGAAAGTCTACCCAACGAATCTCTGGATATCGCATTATTCGAAAACTCGGAGCAGGTGCAATGGCGACCGTTTTTCTTGCCCAACAAGAGAGTTTAGATCGACCAGTTGCAATCAAAGTCCTACCAACTAAGTTTTCAGACAACGAAGAATTTATCGATCGATTCTATAAAGAAGGTCGGGCGGCGGCGAAACTCAACCATCCAAACATCGTGCAGGCCTATGATGTGGGTTGTTCTGGTGATCATCATTACTTCGTCATGGAATACGTAGATGGTGAGACAATCTTTGACAGGGTTGAAAAGGAAAAGCAACTCTCTGAAAAAGAAGCGACGAAGATTCTAAGACAAGTTGCACTCGCATTGCAACACGCTCATGATGCGGGGTTCATTCATCGTGATGTGAAGCCCAAGAACATCATGATCACACCAAGGGGAGATGTAAAACTTGCTGATCTTGGCTTGGCTAGAGCACTATCTGATCTAGAAACCGCCGAGGCTGAAGCGGGCCGAGCATACGGCACGCCCTATTACATCAGCCCTGAACAAATTCGTGGCAAGGTCGACATCACACCAGCTGCTGACATTTATAGTCTCGGAGCGACTATCTATCACCTCGTCACTGGCCGAGTCCCTTTTCCTGGGAAAAATCCATCTGATGTGATGCATCGACATTTGAAACAACCACTCGTGCCTCCAGACCACCTCAACGAATCGCTTTCAGCTGGATTTTCACAAATCATTGAAATGATGATGGTCAAAGATGTGCATCAGCGATATCAAAATGCTACTGATTTGCTCAACGATATTGATGCGGTTGCCACTGGAAATCAGCCAAAATATGCGCAGCCAACGCTAGACTTTTCATTACTTTCAGAAGTTGCAAAATCGACGTCGTCAGATGCACCCGTAGCACCTCAAATAGAACAACCTGCCAAGGGTAGTGAACTCTCCATGTTCTATCTTATATGTCTCGTGGCAAGTGCGATTCTCAATCTTGTGCTTGTTGCGATGTTAGTCGCGTCCTAGTTCATGAACAGATTGCTGCTTGTTGCTTTTTCCAATCTGCAAGAAACGCTTTAAGACCACTATCAGTCAGTGGGTGGTTCATCATTTGTGAGATTACTTTAAAGGGCACTGTTGCGACATCGGAACCAACAAGTGCGCACTGCACAAGGTGCAACGGGTTGCGAATTGATGCAGATAGTATCTTAGTTGTGTACCCGTAATTATCATAAATGGTACGGATTTGCTGGATCAACTCCATGCCATCACCGCCAATATCATCAATGCGACCAAGAAATGGGCTCACTAAAAATGCGCCAGCCTTTGCAACCATCATTGCTTGAAGTGGTTGGAAGCATAGTGTCATGTTGACTTTCACGCCTCGATCGGAAAGTGTTTTGCACGCCTTGAGTCCATCGACTGTGCATGGAAGTTTGATCACGATGTTCGAAGCAATGGTCAGTAATTCCTCTGCTTCAGAAATCATTGGGTCATGTTCTAACGCTACAACTTCTGCGCTGACTGGGCCAGTAACCACTTCGCAAATCTCTGCCATGCGGTCATGGAAATCGACGCCCTCGCGAGCAATCAAACTTGGGTTAGTGGTGACGCCGTCAAGCACGCCAAGTTCGGCTGCTTCACGAATCTCATCAATATTTGCTGTGTCTATATACAGTTCCATTGGTGGGAATCATACCGTGGCTTGTGCGCGATATCATGCCCGCATGACAAAAGTACTCGATCGAATACACGATTTAGGATTCACTCTTCCAGAATCTCCAAAACCGGTGGCTACCTATGTTCCCTATGTCTTTTCCGGAAACCTTCTGATCACAAGTGGGCAAATTCCCATGCTTGATGGAGTTCTTCAATTTCAAGGCTCTGTTCCAAGTGCACAACCCATTGAAGCTGCAATAAAAGCTGCTGAAATGTGCGGCTTAAACGCAATTGCAGTCGCAAGTGGGGCCTTAGACGGTGATCTTGATCAAATTAACCGTGTTTTACAACTGAGAGTCTACGTCGCAAGTGACCCTGGTTTTACTGATCAATCTCTTGTTGCAAATGGCGTAAGTAACCTCATGGTGGCTATTTTTGGCGAAAAAGGAAGGCATGCTCGTGTCGCTTTGGGGTCAATCGGTCTGCCGCTGGGGGCAACGGTCGAAGTAGAAGCCGTTTTTGAACTTTCCCCTCGATAGGTTTTATCGGACGTAAGGTGTTTTATTTAATTTATCTCTATTTTTTGACTTGACGGGATCCTTTTAACCCACAATCATGTATAGATTACAGACCGGCTGTGGTAACTATTCGATTACTGCGATTCAGTTCACCGCTCTTATTCGCCCTATCTGGGCACATATTGATTCCGCCGCACTGGTCGACATTTCGACGCATGATTCATCTTGTTGGTGATTGATGCATGTGCGGTGGTCATTCACACAATACATAATGTGCGAAGACCGCCCGGTTTGTAGGTGTTTTTTAACCTCTGCAAACCGCAAGTTTTCGTTCGGTTGATTGAGCTACCTATTTTTAGGCGCTGCACTCTTCATCGTGTCAGAGATGATCAGAGTCAATAAACGCCTCAAGATACATTTCTTTTCGATCAACCATAACCGTCCTACATGTTTTATTTATTTAGGAGATTTCACAAATGATGAAACGAAACAAACGAGGTTTTACCCTCATTGAATTGCTGGTCGTTATCGCAATCATCGCACTCTTGATGGGCTTGCTCTTGCCTGCCCTCTCTGGCGCAATGTCAGCAGCGAAATTACGTAAAGACCAAGCTCAACTCAACGGTGTTGTCAAGACATTCTTGATCTTTGCAAATACCGACAAATCTGGTAGTTTTCCATTACCAAGCCACCTCAACCGCAAGGCGAAGAACTTGACTGAGGGTGCTACACCCGGAAGTTACACAGGTCCTACGGGCACCTTGAATATCCCCGGTGCAGGCTCACCAGATTGGAAACTCAATACAACAGGCAATCTCTATTCCATGATGATTGCTCAAAACTACTTTCCACCTGAACTATTGATTAGTCCATTGGAAGCCAACCCAGTCGTTGTCGCAAAAGGCGATACTTCTAGGAATCCTGATGAAATCTTGTACAACTATGATGCATTCGACTCATCCTCCGAAGTCGACCAATACTGGGATCCTGCCTTTTCTGGCGACGTTGAAGGACTTGGTAGAGATGGTGCAAGCTTGCAAGATACTTGCCACACATCGTACGCATCACTCGCAATGTGCGGCAAGCGACGTGACTGGCACTGGCAAGTAGACGGCGGTACAACATCATTCATCCTCTCAAGTCGTGGACCAAAAATGGGTGCACATGAGGGTGCTGATTATGAAGATTCACCAACGATGCAACTCTATGGTCCACCTGAACAATGGGAAGGCATTTACGTTGCTGCTGATGCTTCTGCACACTACGCGAAGTCTATGTGGCCAGAAGGCGTCGTGTACTCTCCACTTGATTCAATCGCAGTAATCCGTGATAACGTGTTCAATGCAGAATTTTCTGACTACGGCGGTCTCATGAATGAAGGTGCTGGATCAGCTGACATGTGGATGGTCATGAACTGGTTTGCAAGTGACCCTGACGATACCGCAACTGACGAGGTTTTCCCAGCTTGGGATGAACTCATTACGCAATAATGACATGATGTTATTCATGTCCAATGATTGGAGATTTCATTTATGAAACACAACAAAAAAGGTTTTACACTCATTGAGTTGCTTGTGGTCATGTCGATCATCGCACTCCTATTG
>Ga0114996_10005629_pt1 | contig 14664 bp, 11 predicted proteins | sample ArcticOcean_MG_C_4_FD_87039 | JGI IMG/M metagenome (GOLD analysis project Ga0114996, IMG submission 87039) | Marine microbial communities from western Arctic Ocean - ArcticOcean_MG_CB4_134 | ecosystem: Environmental > Aquatic > Marine > Oceanic | place: Arctic Ocean: Canada Basin | collected...
CAGCGCATTCTCGGCGCAACCCAGCAACTCAGGCGTAGTCTTCGCAGCCTCGCCCCCCGGATACAACACAGCAACGATCTTCATAACGAGTTCTCCTTACTGGAGCCGGGTAAGGGCCCCTATTCGCGGATAAGTATTTGGATGCCCAACGCCTTTGTATACCTGCCCTGAGGCTGCCTCGTCAAGCGAAAGCTACCCTGAGAGGCGATCTCAACGCAGGAAGCAGTCTGAAGGAACGGGATTGCGCCGCAGGCGGGGTGCAGGGCGAAGCCCGCCGGGGTCGCAGGGGTGTCCCCTGCTTCTTAAAACGTTCGAGGGCGGGATGGGTGGGAGCGCGGCGTTCGCCGCGCCAATCCGTCCATACAAGCCGAGCTCGCTCCCTCATCTTCCTTGGCGCAACCTCAGCCCCCCTGACCCCACCTGCACAAGCAGGACAACCTCTTCCCTGGCCTTCCAGGGAGCCGTGTTCTGGCAGGTGGCAGCGGAGTGCGGAAGAACCCATCCTTTTGCTGCTACAGACCACCAGCTGGAATACTCACCCTACTTACCGCTCCTCATCCACTGCTCGTGCGACGGGACCTCTTCACCTATTACATGAAGGAAGTAGTAGGCCCCCATGTTGCCTAGGAAGTTGAACTCCTTACGCAAGTTTTTAACCAGCGTCTCGAAGTCAGGAAAGGAGCGCAAATAGGTCTGGAAGGAACCGTGCTTCGCCTGTAGATCTATCAGCTTCTCGGCATTGCTGACCACCGCCTCCAGTTTCTTGCGGTTGCGGATTACCCTGGTGTCGACGACAAGCTCGTCGATCTCTGGTGGCGACATAGAAGCCACAGCCTCGATATCAAAGTTGTGAAAGGCCTCCCGGGTGCCCGGCCACTTGGACTCCACAACCTTCCAGGAAATGCCTGCCTGGAAGGCGGCCTTGCTCATGACGTCCAGGTAATCGCCCAGCGCCCGCGGAACAACCTGGTCTGGGGCTTGCATATCAGGCATGAGTTGCTCCTCCGTAAGTCGAATCTACCAGCAGGCTACCCCTTCCCAGAGGGTCGCCGCAATATCCGGGCGGCAACTCGCACCGCCTTGGCATCGAGAAGCATCCAAGGGGTGAGTCCAGCAATGGGCGCTAGCCCGCTTCCGGGGTGCCGGGGCAGAGCCCCGCCGGGGTTCGGGGTGTCCCCGATACCTAAAACGTTTGCGGGCGGGTCGGGCGGGTCCGCGGCGCTAGCTACCAAAGACCGTTAGCCCAAAAGAGCCACGGTATCCTAGACCTCACAACGGAACAAAAGGAGCCAACATGCCAAGAGTTGTATTGAACGGCGCGGTACTCGCCGAAAGCACTGAAACCGTCAAGGTCGAGGGAAACCACTACTTTCCCCCGTCGTCCATTAACAAGGAGTACTTCCAGGAGAACGACAGGCACACCAGTTGTTTCTGGAAGGGACTCGCCAGCTACTACGACGTTCAGGTTGACGGCCAGGTTTACCCCAGCAAAGCCTGGACCTACCACGACCCGTCCAACAAGGCGGAAAGCATCAGGGACTACGTTGCCTTCTACCTGCCGGTCGAGAAGGACCCCAAGCCAGAAGGAGAAGCAGGCGGCGATAGCGCCGGAGGAGTCAAAGGGGCCATCTCCAGGCTTTTCGGGGGCTAAAGACAGGGCGGCTAACACGGGAGAAAACGTGCGCCAGCTTGGAGCTTGTAGTGGTTACGAGAAGGGAATGAAAGACACGGCGAATGTAGCGCCGCATGTCTAAAACCCTCACGGGGTGCCGGGGCAAAGCCCCACCGGGGTGTGGGGTGTCCCCACAACCTAGAACATTCGCGGGCCGGCTGGGTGGGACCTCGGCGTCCGCACATTAAGCCTCAAGCCCTGGCCCGCTTCTGCCCCATCCCAGATGCTCCGTCGACAGAACTCGGCCTAAGCCCAGCGCGCCAACCGACTCCGCAGCATGACAATTTCCCCAGCGCCGCAGGCTCGGGTGCAGGGGCGAAGCCCTGCCGGGGGTCACAGGGGGAGTCCCCCTGTATGGAAAACATTCGAGGGCGGGCTGGGTGGGACCTCGGCGTCCGCTAAACAAGCCGTTAGCAGATGACGGCGCTACCAAAGAGAGGAACGCCGGGCCCTGAGGAGTTAGGAGTGAGGCGCACCCCAACTATCCGAAACCCAACCCTCGGCGAAAAAGCAACGCAATGAATCGGCAAGCCTTAGCCTGCCTCCATCCGGTCAAACGACAGGCGTACCGGCTACCAGCGGCGGTCGGACGAGTCACCTCGGTCGGACGAACCGCCTCGGTCGGACGAGCCCCGTTCTTCCCGCGGACGCGCCTGGTTGACGGTCAACGTTCGCGACTGGAACGAATTGCCGTTCAAGGCGGCAATAGCGGCCTCCGCATTCTCATCTGCAGTCATCTCAACGAAGCCAAAACCCTTGGAGCGCCCGGTCTCGCGGTCACGAATGATCACGACCGATTCAACCTCTCCGTGGTTCCCAAATGCTTCCTGCAGCTCTTCCTCGGTGGCGCCGTATGGCAAGTTTCCTACGTAGATCCTCACGAAACGTTCTCCTTGCTCCCGTGCAGCGTACGCTAGATTGAAGCCCGTCACTGAGGACACGGCTTCGACGGCAGTAGTATAGACAAACCAAAAATGGAAATCCACCGGTTTTTCAGACCGTTTACTCGCCTTTCAGGTTCCTTTACGATGGAACCGTTCTCATGGAGCTATCCACCGTCCCACCCTACCCAACCCAAACCCCCGATACCGGGCGTTTGCCAGAATCTCCCCAGGAAAAGGCCCTCATCCTCCTGGAGTTCCCTCAGGTGCTTGACCGCTTGGCCCGGCACGCCACCTTCGCTCTTGGCGAGGGCTTGGTTCATAAGTGGCGGCCCCTTTTTGACTACGCATCCGTTGCAACCCTTCAGGCTGAAACCGCTGAAGCTCGATTCCTTTTGGATCGCGGGGTAGAAAGCAGCCTCAGCGACGCCTCCGACATCCGCCCGCTGGTCGTTCGAGCCGATCGGCACGGTATGCTGACCGGCCCGGAACTGCTATCGATTGTCGATACACTGGCAGCCCTCCGGAATATGCAGAACGCCGTTCTTCGCCAGGCCGAGAACGCCCCGAAGCTAAGCGCCCTGGCTCGTCTTTTGCCGGGGGACACGGATCTAGAACGCCAGGTCCTTCGCGCCATTAACCGGCGAGGTGAAGTCGTTGACGGTGCTTCCACTGAACTGCGGATAGCCCGAAACCTTGCCCGCCACTCCCACGACCGCCTCCACGCCGCCCTAACCCGGCTCGTCCACTCCACGCCACTTCAAGATGTCCTCCAGGAATCCATCGTCACGATCCGGGGTGGACGGCTTGTGCTTCCCGTCAAAGCAGAGCGAAGGAGAGATCTACGGGGCCTCGTCCACGACACGTCGGACAGTGGCGTCACCCTCTTCGTCGAGCCCCTGTCGACTGTCGACCTGGGCAACGACCTTCAAGAAGCGCAGGCAACAGAACGCCGGGAGGTCGAACGCATCCTGCGCCACCTCTCGGAAATAGCCGCCGCGCTCGCTCCAGACATTGAGCGCGGCATAGAAGCTGGTGCACAGCTTGACCTCATCTTCGCTCGCGGCCGGTATGCCCAGGCGATCAACGGCACCCCTCCCTTCCTCGTAGCATCAGACGAGCCCAGCCGTATTGACCTTGTCGACGCACGTCACCCACTCCTCCCAGGAGAAGTTGTTCCTGTCTCCGTCGCCGTAGGTGGAGAAAACACGGTGCTCCTGGTAACTGGCCCCAATACCGGGGGAAAGACAGTTACGCTGAAATGCGTCGGCTTGTCCGTACTCATGGCCCAAGCCGGAATGCACGTTCCTGCCCAAGAGGCCAGGCTGTCCGTTTTTGCATCGGTGTTCGCCGATGTAGGCGATCAGCAAAGCATTGAGCGCTCCGTCTCCAGCTTTAGCTCCCACGTCATCAACCTTCGAGTAGCCCTGGAGCAGGCAGGCCCCCGTGCCCTCATCCTCTTGGACGAGCTCGGCGCCAGCACAGACCCCGATGAAGGCACCGCTTTGGCCAAGGCCGTTTTGCGCTACTTCCGGGACTCTGCGGCACTGGTCGTCGCCAACACCCACCACCGGGGCGTCGCTGCCTTTGTGCAGAGGCAAGAAGGCATGCTGAACGCCAGCATGGAACTGGATTCCGAGACCTTCGCCCCTACGTACCGCCTACATATGGGCCTGCCTGGCCGCAGCTTCGCCCTCGATATCGCCAAGCGTCTGGGCGTTCCCCAGCCGATCCTCGACGACGCTCGTTCCATGGTCGACCAAGACCAGCTTCGGCTGGAGGACCTGCTGGCGGAGGTGCAACGACGCCAAGAGGAACTGACCCTCCAGGGCCACCAACTGGCCAAGACACAAAGGGAAGTGGACGAACTCCGAGATGCCTTGCGCGCCCGGCAAGAGGAGATGGAAGATCGCCAGGCGGGACTTCTGGACCAGACCCGGCGGGACTTGTTGGACAGGGCTTCCCGTCTGGCCCGCCGCCTCCGTAACGCCGAACGACGCTGGCAAGAACCGGTTCCTGCACAACCCCCGGTTCCAGCGCAGCCCATCGAAGATGACCGGCAAGAGGTGCGTGAAGTCCAGCAAGAGTTGGCATCGCCGGAATGGCGTCCCCCGGAACGGGCGGTTGAGGGCTGGCGCGAGCAGCTTCAGCCCGGCGACACCGTGCGCATCCAGGGTTTTTATCAGCCCGCCCGCGTGGACCAGACGCCGGACATTAACAACCGTACAATCCAGGTGTCCCTTGGCCCCCTGCGCATGCGGCTGGAGCTTGCCCTGGTGGAGCGCCGCGAGCAGGAAGCACCATCTCGCCCTTCGAGAATCGACCTCCCCCCACCGCCTGCCAGCCTGAGCCCCGAAGTTCATCTCATGGGCCTCACCGTCGATCAAGCACTGGATCGCATGGAAACCTTCCTCAACGACGCCATCCTGGCGGGCTTGGAGGAAGTACGCATCGTCCACGGCAAGGGCACCGGCGCTCTCCGCAAAGCAGTTCGGGAACGACTAAGCAGCCATCCCCTCGTAGCCTCCCACTCCCCCGCCCCACCCTCCGAAGGCGGAGACGGCGCCACCAACGCCAGCCTGTCCTAGCTTCGAGTGGGCAGCAAGAGCGCAGCCCGCCTGGCCATTAGGGTGCAGGGGCAAAGCCCCGCCAGGGGTGTGGGGGCGCCAAACGGTCGAGGCTGGCCGCTCGGGACAGCCACGCCAGAAAGCAGAACGGTTGGCCAGCTTCAGGGCATCCAGCTATACGAAGCCCGTCTGCAGTCCACGCCCTAAGAGTCCGGCCGCAACGATCAGAGAGAGTTTGTTCCTAGGATCGATTGGGGTGCAGGGGCGCAGCCCCGCCGGGGTTACAGGGGTGCCCCCTGTATGAGAAACGTTTGTGGGCGGGCCGGGTGGGACAGCCGCATCAGCCTTCAATAAACCATTCGCGAGCCCAAACAAGCCATTTGCAAGCCGCTCAGCCCGTGAAGTGCCCCACGCCCATCGGGTGCAGGGCGAAGCCCGCCGGGGGGCCGCAGGGGGGGTGACCCCCCTGATCACTAAACCTATGTGGGCGGGCCGGGCGGGACAGCGGCGCAGGCAAAGCAAAACCGCCCGTTGACCCTCCACCTCCGCTACCCATACAACTCCCGCTGTATACTCTCCGCACCAATCCACATTACCCACCCCTCCATCACAGCAAGAGATCAAGCATGGACTCACCACAAACCGTGCTAGGAGTCCTAGCCCTCCTAGGCGCACTCGCTTTTGGCCTCTACTGGTACATCCAGGAAGTCCGGCTATGGAGAGAAATCCACGCCTCCGCTGGCCACAGACCCGACGCCACCATCCGACTGCACGAGCACCTTCGGCGCAACGGCATCCGCTGCAAACTCAAAATCCTAGGCGGCCTCCGACACGAAGGCTATGCCGCTCAAACCGTCTCCCTCCGCGTCCACCGCGACGACGTCTCTAAGGCCTACTACCTCATGTCGCAAATGCCGGAATAGGGCAAAACCCAGGGCCCGCAAACACGGCTGGCGCGGGCCAATTCTGAGGGGTGCAGGGGCAAAGCCTCGCCGGGGGCAACAGGGGGGTGCCCCCCCCTGATCATTAAACCTATGTGGGCGGGCTGGGTGGGGATCACGACGCTAGCCACAGCAAACCGTTAGCCGCGCAACGGCGTTTCCATCGCAAAAGGCCGTCCATCGGCACCCCTACGAAAGAACGGTCAACACTGCCCGAAGGCTGGGGTGCAGGGCAAAGCCCGCCGGGGGTGACAGGGGGTGCCCCCCTGTATTAAACGTTCGAGGGCGGGCTGGGAGGGAATCACGACGCTAGCAAGAACAAACCGTTAGCGGCGCAACGGCGTTCCCATCGGCGATGGAAACGCACTGGCCTGCTGGAGGCGCAGGCGCTGCAAAACCTCGCTCACCGCGGGATAGCGTACCGCCCCATCCACTGGTTAAGACGCACCGCCGCCACATCCTTCAGCATCCCCACCGAGTCCCGCAAAGGACGGACCTTGCTCTCCGGCTTGTAGTACCAGTCTATGGGCACCTCAACAACCTTCAACCCTCGGCGACGCGCCATAAACAAGACCTCAACATCGAACCCGAACCCGTTGAGCCGCTGAAGAGCGAACAACTCCGCCGCCACGTCTCCGCGGAAGCACTTGAAGCCGCATTGGGTGTCGCTGAAAGAGCGGATCGCCAACGCCTGCACCGCAAAGTTGAACACTCGACCCTGGAAGTGACGCATCGGCGGTTCGTCAAAGCGACGGGAGCCAGCGGCTTCCCGCGAGCCAATGGCGATCTCAAAGCCCTCAAGCATAGGGGGGAGAAAGCGGTCTACCTGATCAATGGGCATGGACAGGTCTGCGTCGCAAAGAAAGCGATACTCGCCCTCTGCCGAAAGCATGCCGTTTTTGACAGCCCAGCCCTTGCCGCCGTGGGCGACCCTCAGCAGCTTTACCGAGGGATGGCTGGAGCGGAACGCCTCAACTAATGACACCGTGTCGTCGCTGCTGCCATCGTCAACGACCAAAACCTCTGAGGCATACGACTGGCTACCAAGGTAGCCAGTTACCTCCTCCAGCGTCGTAACGATGCGGCTGGATTCGTTGAAGGCGGGAATAACGACGGAAAGAAAGGGCTTCACCAGGCCAATCCTGTCTCGAAAAGGGCGGGCTCCACGAATGAGATGCGGCGGCGCACCGGCGAGTAGATTACTCCGTTTCCAGCTCGAAGGCCCGGTGCAGCGCCCTGGTGGCGTCCTTGACCTGGTCTTCGCTCACAAGGCACGTTATCCGAATCTCTGATGTGGTTATCATTTCAATGTTGATACCGGCGTCAAACAGCGCACGGAACATCCTCGACGCGTAACCCGGCGCATTCTGCATCCCGGTCCCAACGATGCTGACCTTGGCCATATTGTCAGAACTCGCCACTTCCCTGGCCCCGGCGTCCTTGGCGATATCGCGCACAACCCCCAACGCTCTTGTCAGGTCGCTACGGGCCACGGTAAAGGTCAGGTCAGTGAGCCGGTCGACGCTGGCATTCTGCACGATGGTGTCAACGCTGATGCCCACCTCAGCCAACGGCTCGAATATCGTCGCCGCAATACCCGGCCTATCGGCGACCCCCAACAGAGTGACTTTGGCGACGTTGGTATCGTAAGCAACCCCCGCCACCTTATTACGAACCTCCATCTCCGCCCCTCCGTGAATCAGCGTGCCCGGGGCGTCCACCAAACTGGACGCAACCAGGACCGGTACTCCATAGACTGCCGCTAGCTCAATAGACCTCGGATGCATCTTCGCACCATAGCTGGCAAGCTCCAACATTTCTTCGTAACTTATTTCTGCCAGCTTCACCGCGTCCGGAACAACCCTTGGGTCGGCGGTGTAAATGCCCTCAACGTCCGTGTACACCTCGCAGCGTTCCGCCTCCAGGGCAGCCGCCAGCGCAACGGCTGTCGTGTCTGAGCCGCCTCTACCTAGGGTCGAAACGTTCATCTCGTCAGTAATGCCCTGGAAACCAGCGACGATCACCACCTTGCCATCGTCAAGCTCTTGCTGCATCCGCCCCGTATCTATTTGAGAGATGCGAGCCTTGCCGTGGGTAGCATCCGTCCGAATGCCAGCCTGCTGGCCGGTCAAACTAACTGACAGCACGCCGAGGTCCCGCAGGGCCATTGATAACAAGGCGCTCGAAACCAATTCGCCCGTAGAGAGAAGAACGTCCATTTCCCGCGGATCTGGCTGGGCCGTCACGCTCCTAGCCAGGTCGACCAATTCGTCGGTCGCCTTACCCATAGCTGACACGGTGACAACGACCTCGTGCCCCTGCTCTTTCGTACTGGCGACGCGACGGGCCACGTTCCGGATTCGTTCGGCGTCGCCCACCGATGTGCCACCATATTTTTGAACTATCAGAGACATTTTCCGGCGTTTCCAACCAACTGAAATTACGAATTCATTCTACATGAAGAAGGTTCCGCTGGGGAGCCGAGCGGTACCCAAAGAGGACGGGTCCCAGTACTACGGCACGGGCGGTTTTTTTGGTGGAGAGGAAGGGAAATCCCACCTAATGTCGTCCTGGAGCGCAGCGAAGGACCTTGTCCGCCATGTTGGCGCTCCTCCCGTCGTTGCCAGTCCCGACACCGCGGCACGTAGCAACAGGGGAAGGAGGAATCCGTCATACAGAGGAATCGGTTGAACCTCTACGGCGCCAACCCCTCAAACGACGTAGGCCCCCTGGTACACCGGCTTCACGATCTTGACCCGGCCGTCACACCCCAGCTTATAGGCCGCATCGGCCATCTCGTAGCCAATCGTCAAACGGCGGCCTCTCGTAATAGCCAGAATCGTCGGTCCACCCCCGGAAAGGAACACACCCATGGCCCCACCAGCCATAGCGCCACGGAAGATATACTTCATTGGGCGGAAGACTTGCTGCCGCTGAGGCTGATGAAGAAGGTCTTGTGTCGCATGCTTCAGTAGCTCCAACTCACCTGATTCGATGGCATGAACCAGCAGGCCAACTCTAGCCATGTTGAACACGGCATCCTTCCGGGTAATCATCTGAGGCAGAATCGCTCGGGCTTCTGCGGTTGCCATCTCCATGTCCGGAATAAAAAGCACCGCATAAAGGTCATCGGCAAAAGGGACCGAAGCAGTTCGGGTCTCCTCCCCCTCCTGATACACAATCCGAAACCCTCCCAGCAAAGCGGGGGCTACGTTGTCGGGATGCCCTTCGATCTCCGCCGCAAGGTCAAGAAGTCGGCCTTCCGTCAGTCCCAGAGAACCCAGGGCATTGGCTGCAACCAGCCCACTAACCGCCGCTGCGGCGCTGCTACCCAAACCCCGAGCCAACGGAACGTCGTTGCGGCACACTACCTGGAAAGGCGGGGCAGCGACTCCGGCTTCTTGGTAAGCCCTTCTCGCAGCCCGAACCACCAGATTACTTTCGTCGCGGGCCAGCGACTCCTCTCCCTCTCCGGTGACGTCTACGTTGGTCTCTTTCCCTACCTGCAGCGTCACTTCGTTCCAGAGGTCCAATGCCATACCCAAGCAATCGAAACCCGGACCCAGATTCGCCGTAGTTGCAGGCACACGGACAGTAATTGTTTGAGTTGCCATTGCTGTCGTCATCTCTCGTTGGATAGCAAATTGCCTTATCGACGCCGCCCCTTATTTGTCGTCCTGGAGCGGAGCGAAGGACCTTGTCAGCCTAGCCAGCTCGCGTCTCCCTGTCCGATATCCAGTGACGCCTTCCATCTCCAGCTTGCCGCACGAATGGTATCACAGGCCATCGCCGCCTTCCGGCGCCCCGCCTTGGTTGACGCAGGCTCACCGCAGAGTATCGTGTTCCCCATCGGAACCTTCAATAAGGAAACTTCATGAAGATCGGCTTTATCGGGCTAGGCGGGATGGGCAAACCCATGGCCCGCAATCTCTTGAGCGCAGGCCACAACCTGACGGTGCTCAACAGGAGCAAGGGCTCAGAGGATGAGTTGGTGGCAGCAGGAGCCCACGCTGGCCAGTCTCCAGCAACCATGGGGCGCGACCTAGACCTAGTCCTTACCTGCTTGCCCGACGTTCCAACCGTCGAGGCCGTGGTCGCCGGGCCGCAGGGCCTGCTGTCCGAACCCAAGCCCGGTCTCATCGTGGTCGATCACAGTACCATCGACCCTCGCACCGCCCGAAGCTTGGCAGGCGCAGCGCAATCCCAAGGCGCAATCTTTCTTGACGCGCCCATCTCCGGGGGAGTCGAGGGGGCAACTGCCGGGACCCTCGCCATAATGGCGGGTGGCGACCTTGAAGCGTATCAAAAGGTTCAGCCCATCCTGGAAGCTATGGGTAAACTGGTCCGGTACCTGGGGGCCAGCGGAGCGGGCAGTGTGGCCAAGCTGGTCAACCAGCTTCTCATGAGCATCCACAGCGCCGCCTCCCTTGAAGCCATCGCCTTGGGCATGAAGGCCGGAGCCGACCCCACCGTCCTCGACGAAATCATCCGGGCTTCCTACGGCGCAAGCCGCATGTGGGAAAGGAACGCCCCTCGAGTAATGGAGGGTCGTTTCCCCTCAGATGCCCCAATACGCCTCATTGTTAAGGACCAAACCCTCATTGCTGGCCTTTCGGAGGAATTGGGCCTGCCGCTATCGGTGTTTCAAGCAGCCCGAAGGTTTTGGTCGGACGCCACCAAAAACGGCCTTGGCGAGGAAGACGTAGCCGCGGCGATCAGAATGCTCAACCGATAAGAGGCCAAGACACTAGCCAGCGATTCTCGCTGCCTAGCCACGTAGAGGCGTTCAATTGAACGCCCCTACGACGCCCGCCGCAGAGCACCACTCATACGGCCCACTCACGAACCCCTTCGCCCCCCTAAGCCCTTTACCCGAATGGCTCGCGCCAAGCAATAGCCCATAGGCATCGTTATGGGAAGCCCCATTCCTCGCTGCCCAGCCCCCGCTATCGCCGCCAGCCCCACACAAACGGTGCTTCGCTTCAATCGCAACTCCTAATGGAGGTTGGTGGCAGGCCCTGGCCCTCTCCCTCATGACGCCGCTATTCCCAACCCCGGCCCACATAGCTTTAGAACATGGAATGGTGCTCTCGCGGGTGCAGGGGCGAAGCCCCGCAGGGGGTCACAGGGGTGTCCCTTGTATGAGAAACGTTCGTGGGTGGGCTGGGTGGAACAGCGGCCTCTGCCAAGCCACACCCTTCGCCCAACCTCAACCTCAGGCCTCAACAACCCAGACGCGCAACAGCTATGAGCACAACCGTACAGAATGCAGTTTGATTGGGATGCAGGGGCGAAGCCCCGCCGGGGGTTACAGGGGGAGTCCCCCTGTATAAGAAACGTTCGTGGGTGGGCTGGGTGGGACAGTGGCCTCTGCCAAGCCAAACCCTCGGTCAAGCCCTACCCACGCCCCAAAGCCCACGCAACGCCTGAAGCCCCTCGCAGCACGAACCAAACATGGGCATCCAATAACGAACCGGGTACAATAGCTGACGCCTGTTGAATCAGCGATAGCCGCTGAGTAGTATGGGAATGATGCATCAAAGCTGGCCTTGCCACACTCGTAAGGCCGCACGGACACAAGGAGGGTTGCATGGTCATTGGTAGCGACATCCAATTCGTCTTCCGCTTCGAGGACGTGGAGGATGCCAGCACCAGCTTGCTGGGCGGCAAGGGAGCACATCTGTGTGAAATGGCTCAGCTGGGGCTGCCTGTCCCACCTGGCTTCGTTATCACCACGGAGGCCTGCCGTCAGTATCGCAAGGCACGGAAGTTCCCGGATGGCCTATGGGATCAAATCATCGCCAACCTGCAAGCCCTGGAAAAAGCAACCGGAAGACGCTTCAATGATCCAACAAACCCGCTGGTAGTGTCCGTCCGCTCCGGCGCACCCATATCCATGCCGGGCATGATGGACACCATCCTCAACCTGGGACTCAACCACGCCACAACCGCCGCTTTGGGCCACGAAATGGAAGACGTGAGACCCGCCCTGGATTCTCACCGGCGCTTCCTTCAGAGCTTCGGCAGCGTCGTGCTTGGTCTGCCCGGTGAGGGCTTCGAGCGAGTGCTTGAACATCACCGCCAAAAGGCGGGAGCCCACTTCGACTACGAACTACAGCCTGACACCCTCAATCAGATCATCGCTGAGTTCATTACGCTGACAGAGGGCCGCATCCCTACAGACCCCTGGGACCAGCTTAAGCAAGCTGTTGAGGCGGTCTTCGCCAGCTGGGACAACCCAAGGGCCATCTATTACAGAGACTACTACGGCATCGACGGCGACATGGGCACCGCTGCGGTAGTCATGAGGATGGTCTACGGAAACCTGGGGCCAGACAGCGGCACAGGCGTCCTTTTCACGCGCAACCCAGCCACCGGCGAGCATGTCCTGTTCGGTGAGTACCTACCCAACGCCCAGGGTGAGGATGTCGTCGCCGGAGTCCGCACTCCAATGAGGCTGGACCAGCTGCATGAGGCTCAGCCGGACGTCCATGCAGAACTCCATCGGGTGGCTAAGGAACTTGAACTGCACTACAAGGATGTGCAGGACGTTGAGTTCACCGTTGAGCGCGCCAGGCTCTACATGCTGCAGACCCGCTCAGCCAAACGCAGCGCCGGAGCGTCCGTACGCATAGCGGTTGAAATGGTAAATGAAGGCCTGATCACCAAGGAAGAGGCCCTTGCCAGAGTCGATCCTCGAGAGCTACCCACGATTCTTCTACCTCAATTCGAACCAGAAGCCCTTCGTCGAGCCGATGAAGGGGGCGCTCAGATAGCGAAAGGCCTAGCGGCCTCCCCTGGCGCGGCTACTGGCCGAATCGCCCTAGACCCAGACCGAGCCGTGGAGGCAGCGGCACAGGGACAACGCGTAATCCTGGTCCGCGCCGAAACATCCGCCGACGACATCCACGGCATCATCAAGGCTGAGGGAGTGCTAACCAGCCGAGGCGGCCTGACGAGTCACGCCGCCGTCGTCACCCGGGGAATGGGAAAGCCCTGCGTGGTCGGTGCGGAAGAAATCCAGGTAGATATGGAAAACCGCACCGTAACGGCTGGCGGCAAGGTGCTTGAAGAAGGCGACACTATCAGCATCAACGGAGCGCGCGGCCGGGTGTACATAGGACGGATTCAAACCATTGCCCCCAGCCTGGACAAGCTAGAAGAAATGAAAACGTTGCTGGCATGGGCGGATGAGACGCGCACTCTCCAGGTTTGGGCCAACGCCGACACTCCTGAAGACGCCGTTCGAGCCCGCCAGTTGGGCGCAGAGGGCATAGGCCTTTGCCGCACTGAGCACATGTTCTTTGCCCCTGACCGGCTCCCCCACATGCGTCAGGTCCTGCTTCACGCCGGAGAGGCCCAGGAACTCACCTCCCGAGTACAAACCCTCGAGAGGTTGGAATCGGAAGCAACCGCCGCCCGCCGAGGCAAAGTGCACGACGAGTTGGAGAAAGCTCGAAAGGAAGCCGACGCTTCGCCCGCAATGCAGCGGTTCCGCAGCGGCCTCAAACGTCTGGAAGAGTTCCAAGAAGAGGATTTCACCGGCATCTTGAGGGCCATGGACAACCTCCCAGTGGTCGTCCGGCTTCTTGATGCCCCAATGCATGAATTCTTACCCAGCGCAGAGGAGATCCCTGAATTCCTGGAGGCTACCCAGCTAGGTGACGACAACGACCTCAACGAAGCCCAGGTGTTGGCCCTAGTGGAACGAAGTAGAGAAGCGAACCCCATGCTTGGGCACAGGGGCTGCCGTTTAGGAATATCCTTCCCGGCGATCTATGAAATGCAGGTCCGCGCTATGCTCCGTGCGGCTGCCAAGCTGTCAGCAGAGGGACTCCACGTTCACCCCGAGATCATGATCCCTCTGGCATCGCACGTAAATGAGCTAACCCACCTTCGCCTGCTTGTCGATAGAATAAAGGAACAAGTCGAAGCAGAAGAAAAGACTACAGTCAGCGTTAAATACGGCTCAATGATAGAGGTGCCCCGGGCCGCTTTAACCGCCGGAGAGATGGCCAAGGAAGCTGAATTCTTCAGCTTCGGCTCCAACGACCTAACCCAGATGGGCTTCGGTTATAGCCGTGATGATGCTGAGGGCAAGTTCTTAAACTCTTACCTGGAAATGGGCGTCCTCCCAACCAACCCCTTCAACACACTGGACACTGATGGAATAGGCCAATTGATGCAGATAGCAGTCGAAAAGGGGAAGGCAACCCGTCCCGACATATCCCTGGGTCTCTGCGGCGAGCACGGCGGCGACCCAGCCAGCATCCACTTCTGCCATGACATAGGCCTGCACTATGTAAGTGCCTCACCCATGCGGGTACCCGGGGCCCGTCTGGCTGCCGCCCAAGCCGTCCTCAAGGGGCAGAAACACTCCGGCTAAAGGTCGGCCGTGGCCCCAGGCATATAGACAGAAATGGACAAGCGCGATTCAAAGTATCGCACTTGTCTTCTCCCCTGAAACCTCCCACCCCGTGCTATACGCCCTGAGCCAACGCTTTCTTGGTGGATTTCTGGTACCACTTGCCCCATAAGCCAATCGCTGTGTACAATCGCTACCGGCGCTTTTTAAGCGTCAGTTTGTGACTCTCTCCAAGGGG
>Ga0114996_10005630_pt1 | contig 14663 bp, 13 predicted proteins | sample ArcticOcean_MG_C_4_FD_87039 | JGI IMG/M metagenome (GOLD analysis project Ga0114996, IMG submission 87039) | Marine microbial communities from western Arctic Ocean - ArcticOcean_MG_CB4_134 | ecosystem: Environmental > Aquatic > Marine > Oceanic | place: Arctic Ocean: Canada Basin | collected...
CATCCACAGGGGTTTTTATTATGGCGATATTAGGTGCAATTTTAATTTTATTGGCGGCATTTTTCTGGCCAGACCTATTAAAAGCTGAAAAGCATGCTAGGCATCTTTAAATTTACTTTTTTACCCGTGCTCTTTCTATGTGAGCGCTGTCACACAATACATCTGCCATTGCTGAGAAATCTTGAGAACCGTACCCACGGGCGCGAGCAGTAGAAAAAGATTCGCGGGCAGTAGCGGCAACTGGTAGTGGCAGGCTTTCAGCATTGGCGGCTGTTAAAATTAAAGAAAGATCCTTGTGAGCAAGGTCAATAGTAAAGCCAGGCTTAGTATCTCCTGCTAAGACTTTATCAGGCCAGTTTATTTTTAGTTGACCGTTGGTTGCCGTTGTTCCGTGGATTACATTTAGGGTGGTGTTAAGGTCAAGGTTAAAACACTGAGATAAAGATAAAGCTTCTGCATTGAGTTGGCATAATATGATTGCAAGGTAGTTATTGACGAGTTTAGTTCGCGTCCCTGTCCCGCCTTTTCCGCAGTAATGAATTGTTGAACCCATAGCTTCAAAAAGAGGCTTTGCTTCCTCAAAGTCATTTCTCTCCCCCCCAATCATGAAAAGACTTTCTCCTCTTTCAGCATGCCATGCAAGACGTCCAATTGGAGCGTCAAGCGCCCTATGTCCTATTCGTTTTGCTTCCTTATGGACCCTATCAGTTGTCTGCGGATCGATAGTTGAGAGTTCTATAAGAAGTGTTCCAAATTTAGCATTTTTGAAAATACCTTTTTCTCCAAGGACAACCTCGGTGACTTCAGCTCCAGTTGGTAAAACTGTAATAATTGTGGAACATTGGATTGCTATATCTTTTATATCCGTGGCGGCGCTTGCCCCCTGTGACACTAAATTTTTTACAGGTTCTGGCTTGATATCAAACACCAAAAGCTTAAAGCCTTTTTTGAGACATTGAGAAGCCATTCCACTGCCCATTGCGCCCAAGCCAATAAAGCCAATTGTTTGCTCTTTTATTGTCATATGTTTGACCTCTCATATTTTCAAAAGAATTAAAATTTTCTGGCTACATGTGTGTTGTTCTAAATTTTGTCTCAACAAATAAATAAATATTTATACTATTTGCAAGCTCTGTTACTTTGTATGCTAATAAATTAAGCTAATTATGATTCTTTTCAAATTAAATCTATTCAGATAGTTTTAAGGTCTTATATCTTTTTCCATAGCGATTTAAATTTTATGACTGCAGATTTCAAACTTTCTAGTCAAGATCCTAGTTTGTTGACGGATTTACAACGAACTACAATTTTGCTGACTTTAACTATGGTGACTATGTTATATGCCATGACAGTTACGATAGCGAATGTAGCACTCCCGCAAATGCAAGGATCTTTATCCGCAACTCAGGATCAGATTGCTTGGGTTGTCACTTTCAACATTGTTGCGACTGCTGCTGCAACCCCTTTGGCTGGGTGGTTAGTTGCGCGTCTTGGGCGAAGGCAGATAATGATATGGGCCGTCCTTATTTTTGCTGTTGCTTCTCTGTTTTGTGGTATGGCTAATTCAGTTGAGGAGCTGGTTTTTTATCGTATAATTCAAGGAGCTAGTGGGGCCCCTTTAGTGCCTGTATCTCAAGCGATCGTAGTTGATACATATCCAAAAGAGCAGCATGGTAGGGTAACTGCAATTTGGGGCGTTGGCGTCATACTAGGTCCTATTATTGCACCAACATTGGGAGGGTATCTTACAGAAACTCTAAATTGGCGATGGGTATTTTTTATGATCCTTCCGTTTACAATAATTTCATTAATTGGTGTGTTGGCGTTTATTCATAACCGGGAAAAACCTAAAAAAGTCAATCTAGATTGGACTGGCTTCCTAGCGCTTTCAGTCTCCATTGCTTCTTTGCAGTTGATGTTAGACCGTGGGGAGAGAAACGATTGGTTTGATTCAATTGAAACAATTTTAGAACTGACTTTTGCGATAGTTGCTCTCTATGTCTTTGTTATTCAGGTGTTTTTAGTTAAAAAACCTTTTTTAAATCCAAGCCTTTTAAAGGACAGGAATTTTTCGGTTGGGTTAATGATTGCCTTTGTTTTTGGGATGTTAAATTTTACACCAATTACCATTTTACCAACATTACTTCAACAACTTAGAGGGTATCCTGACTCGATAATAGGGCTGATTTTATCCGCTCGGGGCTTGGGAACGCTAATAGGTTTCTTTCTTATGGCATTTGCTGGAAAGTTAGATCCTCGTATTCCTTTAAGTGTCGGTTTTTTGTTACAAATTATTGCTGGGTATTTAATGTGGCAATTTAATATTAACTTGACAATGATGGATGTAATCCTGGCTGCAGGATTGCAAGGGCTTGGGGTTGGTTTAATGTGGGTTCCCTTGAGCGTTATAACTTTTTCAACCCTTCAATCTCAATTTGTACCAGAGGGCACTGCAGTATTCCATCTTTTACGTAACATAGGTAGCAGCATTCATATTTCATTGAGTATCGCCCTTGTGCTCAGGACCACGAAAGTTAATTATGCTCAGATGGCAGAATTTATTAACCCTTATAACAAAAACTTTAACATCCCAGCAATAAGTGGAGCGTGGGCCATTAATGATATCAAAGATCTAGTGGGAATTAGTGAAGAAGTAATGCGCCAATCTATGATGATTGGTTATCTAAACTCTTTTGCTTTTTTTACATTTACCGCTGCTATAGGTATGCCTTTAATTTTATTGATTGGTAAACGTTATAGGTAGTTTTTTATTTACCCCGGTTATTGCTTTAAAGGGCAGCATTATCATTAAATATAATCTAATTTCTCCAAATGTTCGCGCATATTTTCTTTTGACTTTTACCGCGATTTGTTGGGGTATGAATGTAATTTTTGGCCAACTAGCTGTCGGCCAAGCTTCCCCTATGGCAGTTGTTACATTTCGTTGGCTTGGAGTTTTACTTCTTTTAGGCATTTTTTCCCGGAATTATCTTCTCCAAGATTGGCCAATACTGCGGCGACGGATCCCATACATTTTTTTTATGGGGGCACTAGGGTATACTTGTTTTAATAGTGTGTTTTATCTTGCTGCGTATACAACATCGGCGATCAATGTTGGTATTTTGCAAGGATCTATTCCTGTTTTTATCGTTCTGGGATCATATTTCTTTCGGCATACAAATGTTTCAGGAATCCAAATTTTTGGCATTTTAGCAACTATTTGTGGTGTTTGTGTGGTCGGGTCAGGAGGAAATCTTCTGAACTTAACTGAGCTTGTTTTTAAGTTTGGTGATATTTTAATGATTATAGCTTGCTTTCTTTACGCAGGATATACCATAGGTTTAGAAAGGCGTCCAAAATCGTCAGCGCTAGGAATCTTTACTTTAATGGCAGTGTTTGCATTTATTGCATCTTTACCACTTTTGGGGATAGAAATATTTCTAGGAATGTTTAAGTGGCCAACCAGAGATGGTTGGGTAATTATTGGATTGATAACACTTTTCCCATCATTTTTAGCGCAAATTCTTTTTATGCATGGAGTAGAAATTATTGGTCCAGCAAGAGCTGGCATTTTCGCAAATTTGGTGCCTGTATTTGGGTCTGTCTTAGCAGTTTTTATTTTAGATGAGACATTTGCAATTTTTCAAGGAGTAGCCTTAGTTCTTGTTCTTGGGGGAATTTGGCTTTCAGAGCGTGCAAAAAATAAGGGTTCAATTAGTCGCTAAAATGTTAGAATCTTTTTCCCACAAAGTCTCCCATTCTCGACCAACTAGCGCTTTTTCTTTTTCCTTCTCATAGAATTTATTTGGGACTTGGAATATCCCGAGAAGCAGTCCTCTATTTGGTGACCATGCTTTATGAAAGTTTCCTTGTGGGCGCCAGACAAAATTACCTGACCTGCATTCTCCTTCATCGCAAACTAAATGGCCTTCAGCACAAAAGTTTGTTCTATCAGCATATGTGTGTGGTTTGGAAGCCCTGACCCAGGGGCCATTTTGACTAGCGATGTTAATAATCCAGATTGCTTATCGATTAAAAAGGTTTTTACTTTATTTCAGAAAAGTCGGTGTCCTCTCAAGGCAAATCTGCGACTATCACGAAACGTGATGCCATTTTTATTAACTGATTTATGTCCTTTTTCATTAGAAGTTGAAGTACTGTTCAGCTTTTCCTCCATTGAATTAACTCATTTAACACCGTACTCTATTAAAAGTGGATACAGTAATTGAAGAATAATGAGATTTAAAGGAATATAAGAATAAGTTTCTTTGCTCAAATGCTATTATTTTTTTATTAGAGGTGGAATTTGAAAAAACAAGAAATTTCTAATGTCAATGAGAGTTGTTTAGGGCGCCTCAGTGAAATTCCAACGAGTACAATTGCAAATGCACTTGATGAATTTGGTTTTCATAATAACGTTCTAAGAAGTATTAAGAGTGTCTCTCCTAATTTCCGGTTACTTGGCCCAGCTGTGACTGTTAAAGAAATTACAGGGGAGGTAGGTACATTTTCCTCTGATGATTTTGCCATTGGCCAAATTATCGATTCTGCTTCAGCTGGAACTATAATTGTTATTGAAGAAGGAGGTAAGCCCTACTCGACTTGGGGAGGGATGGCTTCATTGGCGGCAGGGTTAAAAGGAATTTCTGGCCTAGTTGTTGATGGCGGAGTAAGAGACGTAGAGGAAATCATCAAATTTGAGTTCCCAGTTTTCGCTAAACATCTCGTTCCAACCACAGGTCGAACTCGCATTAAAGTTGAAGCGATTAATGTTCCAATTACTGTTGATGGTGTGCTTATTTACCCAGGGGATATTATTTTAGGTGATGGAACAGGGGTTCTTTCGATCCCTTTTAGTAAGGCCCAGGGCATTGTTGAATTAGCAGAAAAGTATGTCATTGATGATAATCTGGCTGCTGCTGAAATTAAGAGTGGATTATCTTTTAGCGATGCTATGGCTAAATTTAAACGTATATGACATTGAATGATTTTGAACCAATATTTAAATTTAGCCACAGGTCTTCATCCCTGGTTAGTATTTATTAAGTTGGGGATCACCCAAGAGTTAGTTTGTTATTTGAAAAATATTAAATTTCTTGAGTTGATTGATTAATTATGACTTTGAGGCTATTTCTTAATTTACAGTGGTTTTTTTGCTGTATATATTTGCTTAGGTTCATGATATAATAAAAATTATTTATGAATGACACGTTCAATGGAAATAATAACTTGGTAGCCATAGGAGGTTTAATTGGCAGCACCACATTTTCTCGTACATGAGACAAAAGACACAGTTGGAGTGGTCGTTATGGAGGACATTAGTGCAGGCAAGACCCTGCAAGGGTGGATGATGGCTACAGATGGCAATTTAAGACTAAAATGTCTTAATGATATCCCTATTGGTCATAAGGTTGCATTGGTGAATATCAAAAAAGGGGACACTATAATGAAATATGGCCATGATATAGGGAAGGCTATAGCCGATATTAAGAAGGGTGGTCATGTCCACGTTCACAATGTTAAGACGAAAAGGTGGTAAAATGGCAAAGACTGTAAAAAAACTTAAAAAGTCTATCAGGTCAGTCCCTGCAGGATCTCCTATTGTTCCAAAGTTAGTAGAAGATGCTGGTTTAATTAAGCCTGTTTCGAGACGGGTTTCTAGAAATGGACGAGGTAAGCCAAGTTTTCTTGGTTACCGACGAGAAAATGGTCGCGTTGGAATAAGAAACCATGTAATTATTCTGCCTCTTGATGATTTGTCTAACGCAGCCTGTGAAGCTGTTGGTAATAATATTAAGGGAACCTTAGCAATTCCCCATCCATACGGTCGATTGCAGTTTGGAGAAGACCTAGAGCTTCATTTCAGAACACTTATTGGAACTGGTAAAAATGCTAACGTTGCAGCTGTGATTGTTATTGGTATTGAGTCAGCGTGGACGCAAAGGGTAGTTGATGGGATAGCAAAGTCTGGAAAACCGGTTGCTGGTTTTAGTATTGAGCAGAATGGTGATCATAAAATCATAGCGTCAGCAAGCAGACAAGCCAAAGAATTTGTTCATTGGGCAAGTGAATTGACCAGAGAGAACTGCTCAGTTGATGAATTGTGGATTTCCGTTAAGTGTGGAGAATCTGATACAACCTCAGGATTAGCTTCAAATCCAACTGTAGGGAATTTTATTGATAAAATGGATAGCTGGGGTGCCACGACCTGTTTTGGTGAAACTTCAGAGATTACAGGTGCTGAGATGGTGTGTGCAGCGCGAGGAAAAACAGCAGCAATTGGTGCGAAGTTCACGAAAACCTGGCAAGCATATATGGATGATGTCATTGAGCAATTTAAAACTGATGATTTGTCGGATAGTCAACCAACGAAAGGTAATATAGAAGGGGGCTTAACTACAATCGAAGAGAAGGCTTTTGGCAATCTTGAAAAGATTGGTAAAAAGACGTGTTTTATTGATGTTCTTGAACCTGCGGAAGAACCCAAGAAAGGTTCAGGATTATATTTTATGGATACTTCGTCTGCAGCTGCTGAATGTGTTACTTTGCAGGCAGCTGCAGGGTTTGTTGTTCATTTATTTCCTACTGGGCAAGGGAATATTGTAGGGAATCCAATTGAGCCAGTCATTAAATTGACTGCAAACCCCAGAACGTATAGGACGATGACTGAGCATATAGACTATAATTGTTCGGGGATATTGAGAAGGGATATGAATTTGAACCAAGCTGGTGATGGTCTGATCGATATATGTCTTCGCACTTGTAACGGCCGGCACACGGCAGCTGAGGCACTTGGCCATCGACAGTTTGTTCTCACGAAACTTTATCGAAGCGCCTAACGACTGTCAAAGAAGCAACAGTAGTCGCATTACAGATAAAGATTTGTTATGCCAGATATAGTCATTAGTGAAGCAATGGATCTTCGAGCCGTAGAATCTTTAAAATGTGATTTTGAAGTTGTTTATGACCCTGACTTAGTTAATCGCCCAAGTGAGATTGTTGCTCTCGTCGATAATGCTTTAGCATTAATTGTTAGAAACCAAACTCAAGTTAATAGTTCCATTTTGGAGAAAGCAAGGAAGTTGAAAGCATTAGGAAGGTTAGGGGTTGGTCTTGATAACATCGACCTAATAGCCTGTAAGAGTAAAGGGGTTGAGGTTTTTTTGGCTACTGGAGCAAATACGACTTCAGTGGCTGAATTGGTTATAGGCGCAATGATCGCCTTAGTTCGTAAAGCATTTTTGTTGACTGAAGACGTAAAGTTAGGAAAATGGCCGAGGTTGGAACTTGGTGGCAGAGAAGTTATGGGGTTGTCTCTAGGGTTTATTGGGTTTGGTGCTATTTCCAGAGCCGTTGCAAGCCGGGCTCAATGTTTAGGAATGGATCTTTATGGGACTGATCCATTTGTTTCTTACAGTGATCCAATTTGGGTAGAATATGGGGTTAAGCCCCTATCATTTGTAAATCTTTTGAAAGTTTCAGATGTTATTACCATTCATGTGCCATTAGAAAAAAGCACAGAGTATTTGATTGATCAAATGGCTATTGAATCGATGAAAACAGGTGCTGTTTTAATTAATACGTCGCGCGGTCGAATTGTTTCAGAAATTGATATGATATCTGCCTTGCATTCGGGTAAATTGTCAGGAGCTTTTTTAGATGTTTTTGAAAATGAGCCAGTTATTAAGGGTTCAAGGTTTGATGGTGTTCCAAACCTTATCCTCAGTCCTCATATTGGAGCAATGACAGAGCAAGGGAATGCTAGGGTCAGTAAAATGGTAGCAGAAAATATTAGTAATTTTTTAAAAGAAGGATAGCCATATGGCATTGTATTCTCTTGGTGATTTAGAAAAAATAGTTACAGCAGTCTTTGTAAACTCTAAGTCGTCTAGTGTTAATGCAGAATTGGTGGCTCGTGCGTTGATTAAAGCTGAGGCTGATGGTTTGGCCTCTCATGGTTTGGCGAGGGTCACTTCTTATGCGAATCAATCAATTTCTGGAAAAGTAAATGGCTTTGCCGAGCCTAAAATGATCCAGGGAGGGCTTTGTTCAGGGTATGTCAATGCATTTAATGGTTTTGCATATCCAGCAATTGATTTAGGGCTGGAATGGTCTTTAAAGAAAATTGACACTGCAGGAATAGTGGGGGTAGGAATTTCTAATTCGCATCATTCTGGGGTTATGGGGCATCATGTAGAGAAAATTGCAATGGCTGGGTTTATAGGCATAGGATTCACAAATTCTCCGTCAGCTTTGGGGCCGTGGGGGGGAGATAAAGCAATTTTTGGAACGAATCCTATTGCATTTTCTTGTCCTCGAAAGGGTTTTGAACCAATAGTGATAGACCTTTCGATGAGTAAGGCTGCCCGGGGGAAAATTATGGTTGCAGCTGAAAAAGGAGACGCTATTCCAGAAGGTTGGGCTTTGGATCAAAGTGGTCAACCAACAACGGATCCAAAGGCTGCTTTGGCAGGAACAATGTTGCCAATGGGAGAGGCAAAAGGCGCAGCCCTAACATTAATGATTGAAATTTTAACAGCATCGTTAACTGGCTCTAATTATGGATTTGAAGCGTCTTCTTTTTTTTCACCAGAGGGGCCTCCACCTAGTATTGGTCAAACTTTTATAATAATTGATGCAAAAGCTTTTGGAGGAAGTGATTTTGACTCTCGAATTGGAGTTTTAATGAATGAAATTCTTAAGCAGCCAGGAGTGCGCCTTCCAGGTCAAAAACGATTCAAGGCGAGAAAAAAATCATATGAAGAGGGGGTAGAGGTTGCAGAAAGTTTAATTGTTAACTTTCAAGAGCGGATTAGCAAAGAAATCTAGCAGAATGTGGCAATTTTACTTTTTAATAGTAACGTTTTAAATAAATTATTGCAGGTGTTAGAATTGATATAAAGAACAATAATTTTTATAAATAGAGAGCTACTCATCCAGTAGAATCGCTCAATCTGCTAAGTTCATATAAAGATATGTTAAGAAGAAAAATAAGAATGTTTCATTAGATGTGAAAAATTGCTTATAGATTGATTTCTATTGTAAAAGATGACTATTTAATTTTTGAATAATTAAAACGTTCAGCTAAAAATGGCACAGAATTGTGGTAATGTTTTACTAGGCAGTTATTGTATCATTTCAAGTAAAAGGATTTAATAGGAAAAAATATGACATCCCGATTTTTCCAAGTTTATGATAAATTAGTGCTTCGAAACCCAATACATGTATTATGTATATTATTTTTAATTTTAATTTTCTTTGGGTTTTATTCGAAGGATTTTAAACTAGATGCTTCTGCTGATTCTCTGTTATTAGAAGATGATCCAGATCTGGAAATATTCCGCAAAATTCATGACCGGTATCCAAATAATGACCTTTTACTTGTAACTTTTTCACCTAAAGAAGATTTATTTTCTGATCAGTCACTTAAACATTTAAGGCACCTTAGAGAAGAAATCAAAGGGGTGCCAAGTGTAGATTCTGTCTTTACGATTTTAGATGCTCCTTTGTTTAAGAACATAGATAAACCTTTGGATGAGTTGATCAATGATCTTCCAAGTCTCGAGAAACCTTTTGTTGATAGAGTCAAGGCTAAGGATGAACTCTTAAATAGTCCTATTTATCGAGAACTTTTGATTAGTTCTGAAGGCGATACTACAGCTCTATTATTGAGTCTAGTAGAGAATAGCGAGTATCAAAAGTTGAGGAAAGTCCGAGATAACTTGCGTTTAGAGAAACGAACAAGACCTTTGACGATCGAGGAAAATAAAGCTCTCCAGTTGGTTAACAAGAAATATAATCAAGCTCATGAAGCACTTAATAAGCAGCGTCATCATGATATTATAGTTCTTCGCAATATTATTGAGCGATTCCGCGTCTATGGGGAACTCTATCTTGGAGGCCTGCCAATGATTACTGATGATATGGTGACTTTTGTCCTTAATGATTTAGTTTTTTTTGGTGGAGGTGTTCTTATATTTTTAATATTAGTTTTAGCTGTCATTTTTAAAGAAAGTCGTTGGGTTTTTCTTCCTTTATTGAGTTGCTTCTATGCTGGTTTAATCATGATCGGTGTCTTAGGTTTTAGCAGTTGGAAAGTGACTGTAATTTCCTCTAATTTTCTTGCTCTAATGCTAATTATAACCATGTCGATGAATATACATTTGATTGTTCGATACAGACAATTAAGTCAAGATAACCCTGACGAAAGTCAAGAAGCAATAGTGTTTCTTACCGTTCAGCGAATGTTAAAGCCATGTCTTTATACAGCACTCACGACTATATTGGGATTTGGATCTTTGGTTGTAAGTGAGATAAAACCGGTTATCGATTTTGGATGGATGATGAGTGCGGGTTTGGCCGTTACATTCTTAACTTCATTTATTTTATTTCCAACATTACTAATAGTTATTGGAAGAAAAAATTCATTAGTAGATTCTAAAAATGAGGGGTTTATTTTCCCTATGTATTTAGCTCGATTAACAGAAAGACATGGTAATACTGTATTAGGAGTTTCAGTAATATTAACAATTTTAAGTATTATAGGAATTTCACAACTTCGAGTTGAAAACAGCTTCATAAATTATTTTAGTAATGATACAGAAATATATAAAGGTCTTAAGGTAATCGATAATAAGTTAGGTGGAACCACCCCATTAGAAATAGTTTTTAAATTCGATGATGAATCTGCTGATCTTTTAAAAGCTGAAGACCTCGAGGGATTGACTGAAGATGAAATAGCAATGGAGAAAGAGTATGCTCATGAGCTTGCTACTTCTCCAGAGTATTGGTTTACTCAAACAAAAGTTAACCGTATTAAGGAGGTTCATGATTATCTTGATGGATTACCTGAGATCGGAAAGGTTTTGTCTTTGGCTTCTCCCGTGCGAGTAGCTGAAAATTATGCTGAAGAAGAGCTAGATGGAATGCAGTTAGCTCTTTTATACACAAAGTTGCCTGCTAAAGTAAGACAAAGTCTAATAGAACCTTACGTATCGATTGTTAATAACGAAGCAAGAATTCTTGCTCGTGTTTTAGATTCAAAACCAGAGTTGCGGCGTAAGGAATTACTTGAAAAAGTGAATAAGGACTTAATCACGAAATTAAACTTTAAGCCCCAGGAAGTGACTGTAAGTGGATTGCTCGTTCTTTATAATAATATGTTACAAAGTCTATTTAAGTCTCAGATTAAGACAATAGGAGTTGTGATGCTGGGGGTTGCAATTATGTTTCTTGTTTTGTTTCGGTCAATGAAGTTGGCAGTTATTGGTATTTTGCCAAATTTATTAGGAGCAGGTTCAGTTCTGGGAGTGATGGGATGGCTGCAGATCCCATTAGATATGATGACTATTACTATTGCTGCAATCACTATCGGTATAGCAGTCGATAATGGGATTCACTACATATATCGATTTAGAGAAGAATACAGTCTTAATCAAAGTTATAGCGAGAGTTTGTATATTTGTCATTCAAGTATCGGTAAAGCTGTTTTTTATACGACGATGACTATCATATTTGGGTTTTCTATATTAATATTTTCCAACTTCATTCCTACAATTTATTTTGGGGTTTTGACCGCAGCGGCAATGTTAATAGCACTTCTTGCTGCATTGACCTTATTGCCGAAGCTGATATTAATTTGGAAACCTTTTCATTAGAAGTGGTGATAAGTATCTAGGGTCAATTTTCTTCTATTCGAAGAGTTTTTTCCTAGCTCTTTAAAGTTATTGTGGTTAATTTTTGTCTTTAATTTGGTTATCCGTGAGCATTAAATCATTAAACAATGATTGAGCCAGTTGACAATCAGATTATTATTAGAATAGAAAGTCGTTATAATTGACTAATTTAATGTAATATCTATTTTAAAAGATTGTTTATTTTTCATAGAGATTGGGGCTTTAATGAACTTTATACGCGGGGAAAATGCTTTTTTGAATACCCCACACTTCTTCTTGGTCTTGTTATTTTGCATGCCCTTGCTGGGAGTGGGGGTTGTTTTTAATTCACCTAGTTTAGCTGATTCTGATAGTGAAGCCAAAGTATTTATCGAGGGTCTTGCTGAAGAAGCTTTGGTTTCTCTTACAGGAGAAGGAATGAGCAAAGAAGATAGACGCGAACAATTTAGGGTTTTGATGTTGAAAAAATTTGCGTTTAAAGTGATTGCTAAATGGGTTTTAGGGAGGCATTGGCGAAGGTCAACTGAAAAGGAAAAAGAAGAATATTTAACGTTATTTGAAGATCTTATGGTGGTTACATATGCTGATCGTTTTGCAAAATATTCAGGAGAGAAGCTAATAATTGGAAAAGCTGAAATTCGTGGCAAAAGAGATTCTTTAGTCCACTCTACACTTAGTAGATCGGAGGGAGCACAGCCTGTAAATATAGCGTGGCGTGTTCGAAAAACTGATAAAATTTACAAGGTAGTCGATGTGATGGTGGAAGGAATCAGCATGGGTATCGCTCAAAAGAAAGAATTTTCTTCAGTCATCCGAACAAATGGAGGGAAGGTTAGTGGTTTGTTGGATGAATTGCGAAAGCGGCTTGCAAGCACTTCTTAAACGTAAACTAGTTTCTTGCCTACTTTTGATAAGCGTTGATGGGACAGGTAATATTGTCTGATATTGAAATATCTTCTGGAAAAAATGCGAATTATGAGAATTTTCCAGTAGGTTCTTGGTTGATATCTTCATCGTTAAGATCGCATATCAAGATTTTTTATCAATTTGCTCGTACCATTGATGATATCGCTGATAGCTCAATGATAGATGCTGAAGAGAAAATTAATCGCTTGAATGGATTTGAAGCAGCATTAACTGGAGTGAATTCTTCGGATGCGGCATTTGCTGTTGGACATCGTATGCGGGAAAGCCTCGGTAAAACAAAAATTACACATCAGCATTGTCTTGATCTAATTAAGGCTTTTAAACAGGATGCAGTTAAAGCTAGATATAATAATTGGCAGGAATTAATTAGTTATTGCAGTTTGTCGGCTGCTCCAGTTGGACGATATTTATTGGATCTTCATGACGAATCTGAAAAAAATTATAATGCTTCAGACTCGTTGTGTATAGCGTTACAGATTATTAATCACCTTCAAGATTGTCAGGATGATTTTAAAAGCCTTGATAGGATTTATATACCAAAAGGGATGCTTCCTAATAATATGGAATTAGGAAACGTACTGAATAAAGATGAATCTTCTCGAGAGTTTAGGTTCATTCTTGATCAAATTATACTAGAAGTAAAAAAACTTCTTGATGTAGCTTGTTCACTTCCATTTGACTTGAAAAGTTTGCGTCTTGGAATGGAAACTCAGATTATTATTGTGATTGGGAATGCTTTAACTAGAGAGTTAATGATTAAAGATCCATTATTTGAGAGAGTAAAACTTTCAAAAATGCAATTTGCACGGTGCTTTTTTCAGGGTGTATATAGTTATGTTTTAAATTCTAGGAATAAGTGAGTGGAATATGTTTCGTTTTTACCATTAGTTATTTGGGTGTATTTAATTTTTTTTCGAGGTAATTTTTGGACATGTGAATCTAGAGTTTCTAAAATAAAAGAAATAGATTCGTCTCCTTCAGTTCTTGTTCTTATTCCAGCTCGTAACGAAAAAGAGACTATAGGAGCTGCCGTTTTATCTCTTTTGAAACAGAATTATTTGGGAAAGATAAAAATTATCGTCATAGATGATAATAGTAGTGATGGAACCTCCTCCCAAATTATTAGTGGCGAATCTATTCAAGTATTAAGAGGCAAGTCTCTTCCAGCGGGTTGGACAGGAAAATTATGGGCGCTTCATCAAGGATTAAGGGCTGGGGAAGTTTTCTTTCCTGATGCCGAATTTATTCTTTTTACCGATGCAGATATTAAACATAATTCTAGTAATATTAATGAATTAATGTCAAAATGTGTGAGAAATAATCTTGATCTTGCGTCTTTGATGGTCCGGTTAAAGGTTGAGTCTTTTTGGGAATATCTTCTTATTCCTGCTTTTGTATATTTTTTTCAGATGCTTTATCCATTTGCATGGGTAAATGACGCTCGATCTAACATTGCAGCAGCAGCAGGAGGATGTATGTTGATTAGAAAGTCAGCTTTGAATTTAATAGGTGGCCTTTCAGAGGTTAAAAATTGCCTTATTGATGATTGTGCTATAGGAAAAGCTCTTAAGGTGCACGGATCAATATGGATAGGTTTGTCGGAAGAGACGGTATGTCTGCGTTCATATAGGGAGTTATCTGAAATATGGCGTATGGTTTCTCGTACAGCTTATACTCAACTTAATCTCTCGGTTCTAAATTTATTAAATACAATTCTAGGTATGTTCATTACTTACTTGGTGCCAGTTCTATGTCTAATATTTGGTTTAATAATTGATAACAAAGTTATATTCTTTTTGGGCTTAAGTGCTTATGTTTTAATGTTACTTTCATACTTTCCTATAATAAAGTTTTATAAAATCCAATTCTTTTGGATTTTTTCCATTCCTTTGGCCGGTATGCTTTTTGGTCTGATGACATTGTCTTCTGCAATTAAGCACTGGAGCGGGAAAGGAGGTAATTGGAAAGGGCGGGATTATCCCTAAAACTGAGTAGGAAGTGATCGAGGTTGGACTGATTATTTATGAAAGTTTTTATGAAAATGAAAAATTTAGTAAAAAA
>Ga0114996_10005631_pt1 | contig 14663 bp, 18 predicted proteins | sample ArcticOcean_MG_C_4_FD_87039 | JGI IMG/M metagenome (GOLD analysis project Ga0114996, IMG submission 87039) | Marine microbial communities from western Arctic Ocean - ArcticOcean_MG_CB4_134 | ecosystem: Environmental > Aquatic > Marine > Oceanic | place: Arctic Ocean: Canada Basin | collected...
TACACGGGGTGAGCAGATTGGGTGGAGGGTGGCGGGTAGGCTAGTGGGATCGACGCGTCATGATCTGACCAGAGGATGCCTGATCGATCTGGCGAGGAGGATTTCGATGGCCGAAGAACATCCTGGTGCGCGGTTGCGGGCCTTAATGTCCAACGGGGGTGCGATGGCCCCCTTCATCTGGGACGCAGGGCTGGCGAAATTCGCAGTCGCGGCCGGGCATCACGCGGTCTACATGACGGGGTTCGGCACGGCCTTTACGTACGGCCTGCCGGACATCGGGTTGCTGGGTCTGGACGAGATGGTGAGCAACGCGGGCCGGATCGCCGCGTCGGTCGACGTGCCCTTGATCGCGGATGCGGATACCGGCTATGGCAACCCGATGAGCGTGACGAACACGGTGGAACGCTACGAGCGGGCCGGCGTGGCGGCGCTACACATTGAGGATCAGGTCTGGCCCAAGCGCTGTGGCTTCATGGATGGCAAGGAAGTGATTCCGCTGGGCGAAATGGCGCAGAAGGTGCGAGCGGCGGTGCGGGCGCGGCAGGCTCCGGCGTTGGTGGTGATCGCGCGGACTGATGCCCTCGCGCCGCTGGGCTGGGACGCTGCTGTGGAGCGCTGCGCGGCCTACCGGGATGAGGGGGCCGACCTGGTCTTTATCGACGGGTTGAAGACGCGGGAGGACATCGAACGGGCGGCGGAGCTCCTGCCGGAGACGCCGCGGCTGTTGAATTCCGAGCTATTGACGTTGGACGAGGCGGCCGCACTTGGCTATCCGCTGGTGATCCAATTGGGCACGCTGACGGCGCTGATCGGTGAGATGGGTAAGGTGTTCGCTGAGCTCCAGGAGACGGGGCGGATCTCGCTGAGTGATCGGCAAGCCCCGTCGATCGATGAGATCGCGACGACCCTGGGGCTGGAGCACTATCGCGAGGCGGAAGCGGCGGCGCTTGCCGGTCGCTAAGGTCAGGACGTCTACCCCTCGCGGGCGTGAGAGAACCGGCCCTTGGGGGCCGTGGTGGTGGAGGTCGAAGCGCTGATCGACGCCTTCGACGGTATGCACCTGGGCGGACAGATCGTGACGCTGGTCTACCGCTGTCGATTCGTCTCCGGCGAGCCGCAGGTGGGCGGCCCGGGCGACCGGGTGGCCTGGTTTCCGCTGAACCAACTCCCGCCTATCGCCTCCTCAGCCATCTTGGAAGCCATGCAATCGCTGACAATGCATCGCCCGTAGGCAGACATGGTTGCTGCCGGTCGTCGCCGCACACGATGTGTGGATCGTGAACCTCGTGAGCGGGTCTACCGATAGCGCTACCTCGGCGGCGAACCCGGTTCAGGACCTGCCGTGGTGTACGTCGCTTCCATTTCGTCGAGTAGCCCACGGCAGTGCTCCAGCATGAACTGACGCCGCTCGGGGCTCATCCGAGAGAAGCAATGGCCCATGCCTCGGGGCATGACATGCTCCATCATGCCCTCCATCAAGACAGGGAAGCCGTGGGCTGCGATTCGTGCGAGCCCGACCGCTAGCGCCAACATGACCACGGGTCTGACAAGACGCTGCACTGTTCCTGCTCCTGTTCTTCACCGACTAGCGTGACATCGGCGGGCACCATTGACATCGAGCGCAGCCCCGGTCTTCCGGGTAGGCCGTGCCTCATGCACCGTTGGACCCCCACGATCAAGCCATCGTGTGGCGTCCGGCGAGCGGACGCCTATGCGCCTACCTTGGTCCAGCCGTATGCGGCGATTAGACGTCCTCATCGTCGCGTCCCATCTCCGGCCTGAAGACGCGGGGCTGGCGGCAGCCGGGTCATGGCACCCCATCGTCCCGCCTGACCTCGAGATGATCGACCTCACGCTCTTGGCCGCAGCCTTCTGCTGGGCGAACCGACTGATGGAGACGCTGCGGGAACCAGTGGCGCGGACCGCAGTTTGAAGACACAGGGCGCGAAGGACCGCCGCGCGAACGGACCCGTCTGCTCACGAATTCCGTGCACCGTTCACGGTTGCGCCGCCTGGGACGCGTTCGGTGCGCGGACACCTTTCACGCGCATCAGCAGGGATGATCTCACGATTCCACCGGCCGAACTTTGCACCACTCAACCTCATGCAAAAAAGGGATTACCGGGCCGATCGCCGTGATAGGGTTCCGAGGCTGGTGAAGGTCGGTGGAGGCCCAATCTCTTGTCGTACGAGCACCTGACCGTTGAGTGGCGCGATCACGTTGCCGTCATTACGCTAAATCGACCGGAAAAGCTCAACGCATTGAACCGCGGACTCCAGAACGAGGGGAACGCAATCCTTGACGAGCTTGCGGGCGCTGATTCCATCAGGGTGGTGATTCTTACCGGGGCAGGGCGAGGATTCTGTTCGGGCGCGGACCTTACCGGTGGTGCGCCCGCGGATGAAGGTGTCCCACCGCAACGGGATCGCCTTGACGAGTACGGATGGGTCGGACGCCAGGCGACTTCGTTCTACCGGTTCCCGAAGCCCCTGATTGCCGCCGTCAATGGCGTCGCAGCCGGAGCAGGTATGAGCATGGCGCTGGCCTGCGACATCCGCATCGGATCTACCGCAGCGCGATTCAAGACCGTCTTTCTCGAACGCAGCCTCTCACCGGACTCCGGCATGAGCTTCTTCCTGCCGCGCATCGTGGGCTACTCCCGCGCTGCGGATCTCATCTACACCAGCCGCAGCGTTGATGCCGACGAGGCGTACCGCATCGGTCTTCTGGATAAGATCGTCCCCGAAGATTCGCTGATCGATGAGTGTGTTCAGTACGCGAAGATGATTACCTCATTGCCGCCGGTTGCGATGCAGAGCGCCAAGCGCGTGCTCCAAAACAACGCGGAGGTTGGGCTCGACGAGGCTCTTCGCTACGAGTCGGCCGGACTCGGATTCGCGCGCCGCGCTCCGCATGATTTCGCCGAGTCGCGCGCAAGCTTCAGGGAGCGGCGCCCGCCCCACTTCACGGGCGAGTAGCGGCCGCTGGGTACCGAACAGGCCCACGACCTCACGTCAAGGAAACACGGCAATCGAGATACCGATCCCTGGATGACCGACGAGGACTTCCACGGTTTTCCCGACTCGCTGCCGCGACCACATCGAACAGGTCTTCCTCACTCCCCGCGCCGTCCTGGGTGGGTTCGACTCCCATGCGCTCCCGCCACTGTTTCTATCTGGTAGCCGCCCGAATGACAGCTCGGCATACCCCCTCGGCGTGCTGCGGGAGAACTGCCCTGTCCGCCCATTGGCCGCCCACTTGAGCGGTACGCCGCGATACTCGGCGGGACGGAACGGTACGAACGTCAGAATTCGGCGGCCGTCGTCTTGAGTAGCGGGTGTTGATCTCACGCGGTTCTGTCGCCCGTTTGCACTGTCGCGGCAACGTGGGCTGATGAAGAATCGAAGGCTCTGGTTCGTGTCGCAGCCCTGAAGTCGCCACCGTCGTGGCTCAGGTGGTGGGCGCCATCTACTGCTGCATGTCCTCCAAGGAGTTACCCCTCGTCTCGCGCCTCCTGGCCGAGGCCGGCGGCCACTGGTCCGACACGATTGTCTGGGCCAAGGATCGCTTCACTCTGGGGCGCGCCCCCTACCAACGTCAGTACGAGCCGATCTGGTTCGGCTGGCCCGACGGCCAAGGCGGGCCTGACACCGGGTCCGGCTTTAGGCAGCCACAGCCCCACACGATGGCGGGATAGTGTCGCCATGCGATTGGCTGACTCGAGGCATGGATCACGCCAACGTGAAGCCCTCGTACCCCGCGCTCGCAATCTCGGCACATCGCTCCCGGTACTGCGGAAAGCCGCCCGTGTACGCCATGTAGACGCGCTTCTTCCCGGGAACGTTCGCGCCTACGTACCAGGAATTGCACGACGGGTCGGTCCGGATCGAACCCTCTACGAGCGAGTTCGAGTGTTCCACCCACGCCTCCTGCGCCTCCGGCGTCGGCTCGATCGTCTGCAAGCCGCGTTCGCGCAGATAGTCCAGGCAGTCCGCGATCCACTCCACGTGGTGCTCGATGCCCATGACCATGTTGGCGAGCACCGACGGGCTGAGGGGCCCGGTCACCGTGAACAGATTGGGAAAGCCGGCCACCTGCAACCCCAAGTATGTCCGCGCACCTTCACGCTCCCAGAATTCGCGCAGTGACGCGCCGCCAGTGCCCCGGATATCGATGCGGTTGAGAGCGCCGGTCATTGCGTCGAACCCGGTCGCGTACACGATCACATCGAGTTCGACCTCCCCCTCCTCCGTCCGAATGCCCGCAGGGGTGACTTCCAGGCTCGGGTTGTTGCGGAGGTCGACGAGGCTGACGTTGTCCCGGTTGAACGTCTCGAAGTAGTCCGTATCGATGATCTGCCGCTTGCAGCCCATCGGGTAGTGCGGGATCAGGGCCTCGGCGACATCGGCATCGTGCACCGCGCGTCGGATCAGATCGGCGTACAGCTCCGTGGCTGCGTGGTTGGCCTCCATGTCGATCATCACGTCACCCCACGCCAACGGGGCGGACCAGCCCAGTTCCTCGAGCAGCGCGGCCCGCTCCGCCGGCGACGTCTCAAGGATCTTGCGTGTGGGCGGATCGCCGGCCAAGAGCGCACCCCCGAAGTGCACCACGCCGTTCATCGACTCGCGCTGCGCTGCGCGCAGCTCCGGATAGCTCGCCTTGAGCTCCGCAAGCTCACCTGACCGCAGCGGACGGTTGTTGGCCGGTAACGTGTACGCCGCCGAGCGCTGGAACACCGTGAGGTGACCAGCCTCTGCCGCGATCACGGGGATGGACTGCACGCCGGAAGAGCCCGTGCCCATGATGCCAACACGCTTGCCAGCGAAGTCGAACCCCTCGCGCGGAAAATTGTTCGTGTAGAGCGTGGTCCCGCTGAAGCGGTCGATCCCCGGGATGTCGGGGGTGAGCGGTGCCGACAGACAGCCAGTCGCGGCGATGACGAAGTGCGCCGCGTATTCGTCCCCGCGATCCGTCTCGACGGTCCACACGCTCCGCGCCTCGTCCCAAGTCATCGCCGCTACCCGAGTCTCGAGCTCGATATCCGGCCGCAAGTCCAGTCGGTCGGCCACGAAGTTGAGGTAGCGCTCGATCTCGGCCTGCGCCGGCATCACCTCGGTCCAGTCCCACTCCTGCTCGATCCGGGGATCAAAGGAGTAGGAATACTCAATGCTTTCTACATCGCAACGCGCCCCTGGATAGCGATTCCAGTACCACGTGCCCCCGACGCCGTCCCCCATTTCGATCACGCGTGCCCGGTACCCCAGCTCGCGAAGCTTGTGCAGCGCGTACAGGCCGCCGAAGCCGGCGCCAATGACGATGGCGTCGTAGTCCCCCGCTGTCTCTGTTGGCTGCTCGTGCTGCTCGATCGTTGTCATATGATGCCTCCCGACGGTGGATCCGAAACTCGAACACAGGGTCCACATCGTCGCGCGTCACGAGGGGCGGCTGCAACTCCCCGGCGGCCCCCGCCGATTCGTCTGGCGGTCCCACAAGCGGCCTCGGTGCCCGATGATCGCCGGCGTGCCGCGCACACGATGTGTGGATCCTGCGAGTTCGCTTGGCCCATCTCCGTGCCCTCAGCTCTCGAGCTTGAGGCGATCCAACGTCATCGCGGCACGCAGCGGGGGCTGGCCTGTGACGATGAGCTCGGCCATGAGCTCGCCGGCGGCCGGGCTCATGCTGATTCCCAAGCCCCCGAAATGAGTGGCGATATAGCCGTTGCTCCAGCGTGGAAGTCTCCCGAGCGTGGGCTTGTCGAGGGGCGGCGCGACGGGCAACGTGAGCTGACGAAGAATCGAAGGCTCTGGTTCGTGTCGCAGCCCTGAAGTCGCCACCGTCGTGCGATCGAGAGTCGATGCTGGCATGGTTGGACGAGGGGCACGCCGTCTTCGCAGCGGGACTCGCCGCGCCGCTCATGGAGCAGGAACAATTCGATGAAGCCGAGCACGTCTACCGCGCCGATCTCGGTCTCACCGACACCCCCTCACGGCCCGGCCAACATCCGGGCAACGTCTGGGCCTTGCACGGCCTGCACGAGTGTCTGATGCGTCGCGGCATGGACGGCGACGCGGTGCACGTGAAGCAACGCCTCGACATCGTCGTCGCCCGGGCCGACGTCGAGATCGGGTCCTCTTGTTTCTGTCGCGTCCACTGAGGCGCGGGATCCCAGCCCTCCGCAGCTTCACCCCTCTCCCTGCCCAACGGGATGCCTCTCACGATGTGCTCATAGCGTCGGTACACCAGTCGAACCCTTCCCACCGCCCGCAACGCGGCTCCTCGGCGTATGATTTCGGATATGAGCGAACAGAAGAGTGCTGGCCGAGGCTCGCCTGCATGACCGATGCTTTGAACCGTCGGCGGCAGGCGTGGAGTGTGTCCGGCGACGCCTACGACATGACGTACGAGCGACGCGCCGCTGCCGGCGAGAACGTCCACGGCGAAGCCGACTTCGTCCAGCGGTTCGCGCCCGCGTCCGTGCTCGATGCCGGCTGCGGAACGGGTCGCGTCGGGCGCGAGCTTGCCCGTCGCGGCATGGACGTCGTCGGCGTCGATATCGACCCAGAGATGCTCACGACGGCGCGGCGCAAGGCACCCAGCGGAGACTGGCACGTCGCCGACCTCGCGACCGTTGACCTCTCCCGTACGTTCGACGCCATCGTGATGGCCGGCAATGTGATGATCTTCCCGACGCCGGGAACGGAGAGCGCCGTCGTCGCGAACATGGCGCGCCACCTGGAACCGGGCGGGGTCCTGATCGCGGGCTTTCAGATCATGCGGGATCGACTGACCGTCGAACGATACGACGAGATTGCCGCCAACGCGGGGCTGGCGCTCGACGAGCGATGGTCAACCTGGGATCGCGACGCTTGGGAGGTTGGGAACGACTACGCGGTGTCCGTGCACCAGAGGGCCGCCAGCCGCCCCGCATGAGTCAGGCCACCTTCCTGGTCGACTGGTCGAGCCGTCTTGTGATGCCCTCTCAATCGCGGCGCTAGGCAGGCCACCTCGGACACGGCACGGTCGACAATGAGGGGGTCGGCATTGGCGGGGGCGTGACGGCCGGCCAAGCCGCGGCGGTGACGATCTACATCGAGGTTGCAGATCTAGCCGCCGCCCTCTGGAAGCACCGAGGGGGAGGACCGACCGGAGCTGATCGACGCTGGAATCCATCGGTCGCGAGATTTGCACGAAGTAGCGTCCGCCCGTCGGGGTCTGAAAAACGAGATTGAGTGCCACCACTTCCGGCTCTCCCTCTCGGGACCCGGCATAGCGGCCGTCCTCCACATCGATCAGCGTCGCCCGGCTCACGATCGTGGATCGGTCGGACGCCTTCGACGTGGAGGTGATCGACCCGCAGTATGAAGGGCCCATCGGCTTTGGCGGCGCTCTCACCACTCTCCTCCGCGACTCCGGCTTCCACACCGCGAGTCTGATCGGTATCACCCCCTCCTACCTTGGCGTCGACGCCAACCCAGCTGCCGCCCGCACCCGACTCGGCTGATCGGAATTCGGTCCCAACCAGGTCCACCTCGTTCAGCACGTAGAAGTCGTAGCGGCCGTTGCCGCTGACGGCACTACTCACGTCGGCGTGCACCCAGCTCCCACTGACGTCGACGCGCTCCGGGGGATCGCCCTCTCGCGCCGCCACCGGCACTGACTGAAACCAAGAAACACCCCTGAAGCGCCATAAACTGCCCCGAAAGTCGCCCTAATCGCCCGACTCAGGCGATCGTTGGGGATTCCGGGCATTCAACGCGCCACGTCCCTCAACCGCGACCAGCCAGGCGCAACACTGAATCTGTGGCCGTACCATTCTCTCAGTGCCTTCGAGGGCCCGGTGGTCTCTTGACCCATCTCGCGGCGTTCTGCCACCCGGCGCCAATCGAGGTGGGGATTTGGCCCCTTGCCCTCGGCCAGGTCCACGACTACCTGCGAGGCGAGGTTCATCACCGGAACAGCCCGATCAACTCCGCCGTGCCAAGAACGTGACCGTCCATCGCCGCAACTAGCTCCTCCTCGGTCACCCCTTCGTCCAGCACCAATTCGGCATCCAGCGCATACACGGTGAAGACATAGCGATGTGTTCCGCTGGGCGGGCAGGGACCACCATACCCGGGGAGGTCCCAACTGTTTCTGCCGGAGGTCCCTAACGCTCCCACATCGGCGGCGATCGTGGTGGCGGGCGGGATATTGAATGCGACCCAGTGCACCCAGATCCCGCCGGGGGCGTCGGGGTCGTCGACGATCAGGGCCAGCGTCGCGGTGTCGGCCGGAAGGCCGCTCAGCGTCAGCGGCGGCGACGTGTTGGCCCCATCGCAGGTGTACACGGCTGGGATCAGGGCGTTCGCCGCGAAGGCGCTGCTGATCAGGGCGAAGGGCAAAGGATCCTCCACGATCGGCGGCGGCGCGGGCAGCTCGCCATCCAAGGCCGGTTGACTCCAGGTCGCGGACTGGGTCATGCGTAGCCAAACGCCGTCTCCGTAGCGCAACGTCGTTGCGGTGTTGAGGAAGGCCAGTGCGGTCGGGCGGTAGGTCAAGAACTGCTGGGCACCGGCGTCCCACATGAAGAGTCCATCGAGGCTGCTTGCGATGGCCACCACGGCGTCCGCCACGGGGATGTCGTCGGGGCCCGTCCACATCACGAGATTGAAGCCGATGGCAAGCGGCACAGCGCGCGCCTCAACAAACGGGGGCTGGAGCCAGGTCGCGGCCTGGCTGAGGTTCGCCCAGACGCCATCGCCCAACGCCATTTCGTCGAGCGTGTTGATGAAATCGGGCGCGCTTGGGCTGAACGAGCGGAAGGCCTGGCCGCTCGGGTCCCAGGTGAACGCCGCAAGGAGGCTGTCCGCCAGACTCTCCGTCGCGTCGCGTACGGGAGTGGCCCCGGTCCAACCCACCAGGTTCCAACCCTGAGCGAGCGGGACCTCGCGCAAAGCCGTGGCGGGTTCGGAGAATGGAGATGAGTCTCCCGTGACGAGGTCGGCGGCGATCGCGGTGACGGTGGTCGCGCCGGAGAGAGCGTCGGGCAGTGCCGCGTCGATTGTCGCCGCACCACTGGCGGCGCCCGTCCTGATGACCGCCTTGCCAGTCGTCGCGGCGGCCTCTCGCGGCAAGACGGCGAGCGTGACCAGGAGAACAATGGCAGCGAGAGCGACAAGTGCTCCGATGCTTCCGGGAGACGCGACCGCGGATCTGGGCATGACGGCGTCCTCCAAACGATGACCTGATGCCGGGGCGCAGGCTAACCGATCAGCACTGAAATCTTCGCACCAGCACCGGTTGGCGCCGCCGTCGCCCCACCGACCTCATTCGGTCCACTCCACGGACCACGTACGCACCGGCTCCTCAAACCCCTTCAACGACACCTCTCCCTGGTCCGCGAATGCGAAGTCCTTCCCGGCGACCGCCGCCTTGACCACGTCCGAGACCAGAATCCCGTTTGTCGCCGCCGCCGACTCCAGCCGCTTGGCGATGTTGACGGAGATGCCGTGCAGGTCGTCGTCCTCGCCTGCCCGAGCAGTTTTCACTGCCGCAACGCCTGCTGCTCGGCGATCCAGATGACGCACGAACAGCACCGTCGAGATGGCGAAAGCCAGCGCCAACGCCTCCGCCAGGACCAACAACGTGGAGTCGGCCAGCAGGCCTGGCGTTGTCGTGCCGCCCGTCTGCCCCACGGCGTAGGCAGCGCTCAGCCAGTCCTTCTCCACACGTAAGGATCCCAGTGCCTGGTTCTCGACGACAACCGTCACATTTCCGCTACCGGGCACGGTCACGGTGGTGCCGTTCGTCGGATCGCCGTCGTTGTCGGGGCTGTAGCCCACCAGATCGGCGTCCGTCACTTCGATGATCGTGTAGCTGCCCGCAGCGATTCCGCTGAAGGTCCGGGATTCCCCATCCAGCAAAGTAATCGTCTGATTCACGGAGGGACCGCTGATGGCGATCGAAACCGAGGTTCCCGGCTCCGCGCCCAACCAGTCCTTCTCCACCCGCAATAATCGGCCGGGCGGCGGCGGGGGAGGCGGGGACGGCGGCGGAGGTGGCGGAGCCTCGTTCGTCACCGTCACCTCGACGAACGCATCCAAGACCAGATTGATCTCGACGATCTGAGGACTCGAGTTCTGATCAGTCGCGCCGGACGCGGTCGCGAACACGAACTCCGCGCCCTGCGGCCAGCTGATCTCCGTGATGGTGTAGAGACCGGGCTGTAGATCCGTCAGGGTCTCCATGGCGCCGTCGCCATCCAGCACCACGTCCTCCTGGAAGAAGGTTTGTTGGCAATCCCCTGCCGTCAGCAACTGCGCGCCGCTGAACGTCTGACAGCCGCTGCTCGGCCCCGTCACCAGCACCGTGACCGGCCCCAGCGAGGATCCGATCCAGTTCTTCGTCAGCTTCAGATCCGACAGCTGTGCGTTCTCAACTTCCACCTCAACCGCCGCATCGGCGACCAAGTCGAAGCTCACCACCGACGGGCTGCCGTTGGTGTCCGCAGCGCCGGTCACGCTCATCCCCACAAAGACCGATCCGGCGGGAATACTCGTTTCAGTCACCGTGTAAACGCCGGGAACCAGACTGTTCAGCGTCACCATGGCGCCGTCACCATCGAGTTGGAAGTTTTCGGAATAGCTCTGCGGGCCAGCCAGATGGACGGTCACGGCCCCTCCCGAAGCGCCGGACCAGACCTTCGTCAACTTGATACCGGCGAACGCCTCGTTCACGGCCGTGACCTGCACGAGTGCGGCCCCGTCACGCTCGCGGACGGACGATTAGTGGGGATGGCGACGAACACCTTCTCGATCGCCGGCGCCGACGTGGAGGGCATTCAGTTCGCGGTCGACCTCACGCAACACCAGGCTGAGATCGAGGCGCCGCGCGCCGCGCCCTAGCGCCGGTCCGCTCCCCGTCCCTCACGATCCGTCCCTCAGAGCTAGGCGAGGAACTCTTTCACCACTCGCAGAAAGTCGTCCTCTCGTTCCACCATTGGCAGATGCCCAGCCGCCTCGATACGCTCCACCTTGGCGTTGGGGATTCGCTGCGCGAACTCCTCGGCATAGCTCGCAGGGACGAGGCCGTCCGACTCTCCATGGACCAGCAAAACAGGCGCCTCGATGAGGGGCAAACGCTTGTCCAGCCCGTGGTCCGCGATCGGCCAGAGGAACTGCGTGGCAACGGCGAGGTTCTGGGCGCGGAAGAGCACATCGCCAAAGGCATCATCGCCGTTCGCTTCGAAAATCGATGGCTCGGCGTCCGCGGCCTTTTCCGGATCGTGCCACTTGGCTTGGCGAAATCGATCCGGGGGCAACGCAAACGGATCGGGCAGTTGAACGTCGTCGTTCCAGAGTCCGTAGGGGCTAATCAGGACTAAGCGACGCACGAATTGCGGGCAGATAGCGGCGAACTCCGCCGCGATCATGCCGCCGAGGCCATGTCCCACAACGTCGAGCGGACCCACCTCCCATGACGCCACCAACTGCCGGTAGAACAAGACTAGGTCCAGCAGATTGTCGATGGCGTCGAAGCCAGTGGACTCCCCATAGCCGGGATGTTCGGGCGCGTAGACTCGCCGATCGGCGGCGAGCTCCTGGAGGAACGAGGCGCCACCGGGATGCTGTTCGAAGTCGTGCAGGTAGAGCAATGGCGAGCCACTCCCCTCGGCCCAGACCCGCACGCGAAAATCACCAAGCGTTTGGAAGTCGATCGGCATGGCGCCCCCTAATCGCCGCTCACCGCGGCGAGCTTTGGCTCATTGGCGGTCACGCGTTGCTGACTCACCTGCGGCGTCCACTCGTCGGGCTGATCCGCCCAGAGATCGCGGAGGTAGGGGATCACCTCCGTGCCGAAGAGGTGGGTGTTCTTCATCGCGATCTCCTCGGAGAGGTTACCCATATGCAACGTGGGGATGAGTTGGCCCACTCGCAGCGAGATCGCCAACTCCCGGATCCGCTCCCGGACCCGCTCAGGCGTTCCAGCGATGATGTACCCCTTCTCGTCGTACTCCCAGAAGCTCATCTCGCCGTTCGCCGCCCGCATCCGGTCTTCGACACTGATTCCCACCGTGCCCCGTTCAAGTTGCGCCCGAAGCGACGGGATCGATTGGTAGCCGGGCGGCGCCAGGAATTCCGGCGCCACAGAGTTGTGCGTGTAGAAGTACTTGACCGCCTCTGTGTAGTCCCGTTCCGCCTGGGCATCGGTCTCGGCGACACAGCAAATCTGCGTGAACGCCATGCGGTTGGGATTCGTCTCGCCGCCACGCTCGTCGACGTATTCCCAGAAGCCATCCACGATCGGCTTCGCCGATTGGAGGCCGGAAAAAGACAGATGGCCGTAGCAGTAGTTCTCGTCGATCACCAGATCCCACGTCTCCACGCTACCGCTGCCGGGCACCCAGACCGGAGGCGGGGTCTGCACGGGCCGGGGCCACGGATTCACGTAGCGCAGCTTGGTGAACTTGCCATTGAACGCGAACGGCTCAGGTTCCCGCCAGGAGCGCAAGATCAGCTCCCGCGCCTCGTGAAAGCGCTCACGCAGTTCGATCGGCTTCGTGCCGTAGGAGAAGACGGAGTCCATCGGCGTGCCAAAGACGAAGCCCGCGATCAACCGCCCACCGGAGAGGCAATCCAGGTACGCCATCTCCTCAGCGACGCGGATCGGCGGGTTGTACAGCGCAAGGGAGTCGCCAATGACCAGGATGGCGGCGTTCTCCGTATTGCTCGCGAGCGTCGCCGCCAGGAGGTTGGGCGAGGGCGTCATCGCGAAGGCCGTCTGATGATGCTCGTTCACCGCCAGCCCATCAAAGCCCACGGTGTCCGCATGCTCCATGAGCCGGATGAACATGCGATACGTCTCGCCCACGGCGAGCGGGTCCATCAGATGCGCCGGAGTATCGACCCATGCGCTGCGATACTGCTGCGGAAAGTCCTCCGGCAAGTGCCCGTACGTCGCCTCGGCGAACCAATGAAACTTCATGCAACTTCTCTCCTGATCAGCTGGGCTTGCGAGCGCTCAGAGAGAGCGCGCCCAGTGGATCTCTTGCGCGGGTCCGATCCGTGCGACCCGTCCGTGTCAGTGAAGGCCCATAGACTACCGGAACCCGGCTGCTACAGGCTCGCGGCGTACCGCCCCGCACCAACGCCGGACACGCCGGCCAATCAGCGAGGCGTGACGTCTTCAGCCAAAGTCTGAATCGCATCGAAATACTGCCGTTGACCCACCCACAACAAGTCGTTGTGCCCAGCCCGTGGGATGGCGCCAGAAACTGCCGCAAAGTGGCCCTAAACACCCGACTCAGGTGACCGCTGGGGATTTCCGGGCCGTCAACGCTCAGCGTCCCCCAGCCCTGCCCGCCAGCCGCGACACTGAATTTGTGGCCGTCGCCATTCTCTCAGGGTGCCGACCCGCGCCGTGGTCTCTGTCCCCATCTCGTGGGGTCCTGCCACGCCTTGCCAAACAGGGTGGGGATTCGGGCTAGGTGTCCATCCGCATGAACATCACCAAGACCTTGTCGCGTCTGGGTTCATCCACACTGAGTTGGAGAACGTAGCCGTCGCGGTGGAGCCAATACTCCCCGTCGCGGACCCAGCCTGCGCCTTCCAACCCCCAGCCGATCCGCGTCTCCAGTACTGGGGCGCTGATTTCCTCAAAGAACTGGAGGACGGCTTCGTGCTCCGTGCCGTCCTTCATCTTCAGGATGACGGCGTTGTTCACCTCCCCGGTGGGAACGCTGGGCAGGAGGTCCACCCAGGCTGGATGCGTTTCTCCCAGTTGGGGTGCGTTTGGCTGTTCGTGCATGAGTCCTCATTTCATTGGCTTTCGGCGGGTTTGGGCGGCACTCTGGGCGGCAGCGACTGCCTCGACCCTTCAGGCAATGGCTCAATGGTCCATCTCACGCGGTTCGCCGAACCGTTAGTGGGTCTCGGGCTGCTGATGATGAGCTCGGAAACGGGCTGGCGGCTGGCTCCGGAGGCACTGATCGCACGCTGAGCTTGGACGACGGTCAGGGTGAAGCCGCGGTCGCCGTAGAGCTGGTGGATTTTGGGGGAATCGGCGTTCGAGAGCACGACGCGCACTCCACGCTGGGTGAGCTCGGCGGCAGTGTCGGCCAGGGCGACTTGGTCAGCCCAGCTGAAGCCACCAGCGGTGTAGATGGTGAAGGACGCGGTCTTGCTGATCGGCACGTACAGCGGATCTGGTGTGGAGTGGGAATGCACTAGGCGCGGAGGCTCTAGGCAGTCCCAAGGGTTCACTAGTAGCTCGCCTTCGGAACGCGAGTCGGCCACGGCGGGTGTTGGGCGGCATAGAGGCGACGGGCGAAGTTGGGGTCCTGTCCGGGTCTGAACCAGAGCTCAACGGGGTCGGAGTACGCGGCGGTCGTCAATTCGGCGTTGAATTTGCAGGCGGTGATCCGCGCCGCGCCTTCCACGCAGTCGGCGGCGGTGATGTGCCCGTAGACCGTGTTGATCTCCGTCGCGAGGTTCTCGGCGTAGCTGATGGCGGTGATCTCACCCTCGACGAGGAAGAGGTAGGTGCCCGGGCCGCCGACCGAGGGGTTGATGGAGAAGTGGCTGAAGGGTCCGTGTCCCGCGTGATGCCGTGGGCGTTCGAGGAGGCGCATCTCTTGCGGGGTCAGGCCCCGGTCGGCCTCGGCGAGCTCGTCGAGGGGGTA
>Ga0114996_10005635_pt1 | contig 14658 bp, 13 predicted proteins | sample ArcticOcean_MG_C_4_FD_87039 | JGI IMG/M metagenome (GOLD analysis project Ga0114996, IMG submission 87039) | Marine microbial communities from western Arctic Ocean - ArcticOcean_MG_CB4_134 | ecosystem: Environmental > Aquatic > Marine > Oceanic | place: Arctic Ocean: Canada Basin | collected...
CGTGTTTATCGCTGCACCAACACCTGTAGTCACACCGCAGCCGACTAGCGATGCCTGGGGGAAAGGCATGGACTTGTCGATGGGCACGGCGGACATTTCGCTGACGATGGCGTGGCTGCTCATGGTGCCCAGGCCAGAGAGGAACGGGATGTCTTTACCGCTGTGGCCGACGCGCGCCGTAGCGGTGCTGCGGGGCTGTTTGTAGCAAACGTTCGGTCGGCCGATCTGGCAGGCTTCGCAGAGGCCGCAGGAGGGCATCCAGGAGAGGATCACATGATCGCCGGGGACGACGTTGGTGACGCCAGCGCCGATGGACTGGACGATGCCAGCGCCCTCGTGGCCGAGCACGACGGGGATGGGGATGTCCCACCACTCGCCCTTCACGACGTGCCAGTCCGAATGGCAAACCCCAGAGGCCTTCATTTCCACCAGGACTTCGCCGGGGCCGGGGTCGCCCAGCTCCATGTTTTCCACCACAACTAGCTCGTTGTGCTCGTAGAGGACCGCGCCCTTGATCGACTGCATTTAACAAAGTCTCCTGTTGGCCGGGGTGCCTCCCCGAAAAGTGAGTGCCGGAATAGTAGCAAAGCAAGTTAGCGGTGAGTAGTCTCCCCGCCAGGCTCGTCAGGGCTTCTTCGGCTAATGGCCTGCTCTCCGCGAGCCTGGCTCGCTCTAGGACTCTTCGGCTGATGGCCTCATCGTTTCGAAATTGGCTCACAAGCCATCGGGGGTTCGTAGGGGGTAGGTACCCCCTGCGTGGGGTTTGGGGGCAAGCCCCCAATAAGCTCGAACCAAGCGACGGGGAGGGAAAGGGGCGGGTCTGGCCGCCCGATGGATCGCTCGCGAGGGACTTAGCCCCGCGTCAAGTGCGAGGCGAGGGCATCCAAAGAGTCTAGAACAGCTTCATCAATCGCACGGAACACGTCCATGACGTTGGCCTTTTCGACCGGAGTGCCCTCGCCGAAAGCGATACCAAAGGTCGGTTCGAAATCCAACTCCATTTCTGGGCAGGAGACGATGAGGAACTCTGTACCTCGCTCCAATGGGCCGGTATGCATTTCGATATTGATAGGCGTTTCCGCGAGGTTTATCTGTTCCAAATTCACGAAGACGACTGGCAGATGCCGGTGTTTGTCTATGTTTCCGAGCTCATTCAGAAACGAGAGTCCTTCGCTCCCTCCATTGCATGGCTGAAGGCTGTCGATCGCTACGATCGCTCCTGCGCTAAGTCCACTGAGATACTGCCGTCGCCGATTCCTATACACCCTTTGATCATCAAATATCGGGAACTGATTGACGCGGCTAGGAACACGGTCGTTCGAGATGACGAGTTGCCAGATGGCGTGGTCAAGGGCAGAACGGTAGTTGTAGAGCATGTCCCCAATGAGAGCGTTGATATCGAGGGGGATCGTGGGCGGCTCGGACGTGAGCTTCCAGACATGCTCACCGGGTTGTTTCCGATACTCATAAGACACGCGCTGTGGATGCGATTTGATGAACTCGCGGATAAGGCCGTGAAGGGCCTGGCCGTGTTCATGCGCTCGGGCCGTCTTGGTTCTTATCCCTATAAGGCGAGGATGGTCTTCAGGAGGTTTGGTCATGACAAAAAGGAAGCCTCAAGCTGATTTTCCCATGACGGCGTAGGTCATAGACGCCTGTCCCCCAAGTCCAGCGAAGTTGGGTCGGAAACCGGGTACGACGAGAAACTCTCGTAGCTCCCATCCGTCTCCTGCAGCCTGATTAAGGGTTTTTGTATCTGGCTCAGGGTCTCCCGTGAGCAGGAGTATTTTGTATTCCATGAGTTTCCTCCGCTTTGCTTTGCAGCCCGTTTTGCTTTAAACGCCGGGACGGTCTATGGCCGTCCGATGACTTCGAAGAGGCGATGGTTGCCGGTCTTGCCTTTGAGTGTCCGGGTGAATGTTCGGCCCACCCGAAATTCCCCCCAAGATTGTCGAATGTCGACTGCGACACGAGCAGGCTCGCATTTTCCTCTTTGCCGATGGTCTCGATGCGTGCGGCCATGTTGACCGCGTCGCCGATGGCCGTTAGCTGCCTGGTCTTCCCGTACCCGAGCGTGCCGACTACCGCCTCGCCGTAGTGGACGGCGACCACGATCTCGAACCCCCGGCCATGCATCGCCTCTAAATCAGGATTAAGGCGTTCGACCTCTCGGAACATATCTAGCCCGGCACTGACCGCGCAGGTGGAAGCGTTCGCGTCGCCGTCCTCGCGGAACAGCGCCATCAGCCCGTCGCCCTGGTAGCCGACCATCTGGTCGCCGTGCTTCTCGATAGCGCGGCCCACGCGCAGGAAGTATTTGTTAAGGGCGTGGATGACGTCGTACGGCGGCAACGACTCCGCGAACCGGGTCGAGTCCCGGATGTCGGCGAACATGATCGCCACCCGCTCCTCGTCGCCACCGTAGCTCTCCGATGCGCGGGGTCCCATCTGGCTGGTCAGCTCGACATCGTCGTCGTCAAGCACCAGTCGACGCAGTGTTGCATCACCGAACACGAACGTCTGGCAGGCCAATCGCACCTCGGGTCCGAAGTGGAGCATTTCCGCCAACTTCGCCTCCTCGGGCGTGCGGGGCGAGCAGTGTTGGATGCCTTCGATCACCATCACCCGGCAGGTCGAGCAACGGGCACGCCGGCCGCAGACGTGGGTATGGGTAATGCCAGCGACGAGCGAGGCGTCCAAAAGCGACTCGCCGGGCTCGGCCTCGACCTTTACGTCATCCGCCAGAAAGTGGAGTTTGGCCACTTATCGGACCCTTCTATAAAGCCACCCGCCCAGGGTAAACGAGTCGCCGTTGGGGGCGAAGGCGGCCCGCTCCCCTGCCCCTCTGCCGCCGTGCAGCAGGTAGGAACCCTCATCGTCAGTTGCGACCATACGAGCGGGCGTGTGGATGGGGAAGCTTTCGCCAGGCGGCGAGGTGATCCACAGGTCGCCGTCCCGGAACTCGACGCTGGCGGGCACGCCAGGCTCGGCGATGTAGTAACCCAAATAGGACGCCAAGGCATCCGGCGCGGACTGGATCGCGGGCAGGTCGGGCTCGGGCACAGGAATCGCAGCCGAAGCCGAGCCGGTTAGCAGCACCTCCATTGCCTCGCGCCCGAGTCCGTAGACACCGGCGACGGGCCAGGCATTCGCAAGCAAGATGACACCTGTGCGCGAAGGGATGTTGTAGGTGATTTGCGACCCGAAGCCGTGGATGCCACCGCCGTGGCCGTGGTAGACGCGGTCCCCCGCCCGCTCGACCATCCACGGCAGGCACTGGCCGGACGACCAGTCGGCAGCGGCGTACTGGGGCCGGTGCATTTCTGACAGGGTGCGGCCACTGACGACCTGTGAGCCCGCGCGCTCGCCACCATCTTCCCGGAACTGGAACGAGATCCACCGGGCCAGGTCTGCGACTGAGGACTGCAACTGCCCTGCCGAGGTGACGGCGTTCAGGTGCCTGTAGTCGGCGATGCGGAACTGCTGCCGCGACGGATCACTGGGTATGACGGCATCGTAGCCGGTGTATAGCTGGTCGGCGGGGAGGTCATCGCGCTCAAAAGCAGTCGAGTCAAAATGGAGGGGGTCGAGGACGTTAGCGCGCATGTACTCGGCGTAGGGGACGCCAGAGAGCCGTTCGACGACCTCGCCAAGCAGGCCGAACGCGAGGTTGGAGTATTTCCACTGTGAGTCGGCGGGGATGACGACTTCTGTCTGCGGCAGGGCGGCGATGACGGCGTCGCGACCGGGGAACTCCTCTGCGCCCCAACTGAGCAGCGAGGTCTCTGCGGACAGGCCGGAGTAGTGGGTGAGCAACCGCCGCAGCGTCACGTCCTGCGCTCGGCCGCCGGTTTCCCTGACCTTAGCGAACTCGGGGATGTGCGTGGACAACGGGTCGTCGAGGCCAAGCTTGCCCTCATCGCGCAACTGGAGGACAGCCGTGGCGGTGAAGGTCTTGGTGATGGAGGCGACGCGGGCGATGGTGCCGTCGTCGGGCACTCGCCCGGTCTCGAGATCGGCGACGCCGAAGCCGGACGACCACACAAGCTCGTCGCTGTGCACGATACCGGCGGCAAGGCCGGGCGCGCCGAGTCTGTCGAAGCTTCCAGCGATGTATTCGGCAGCGGCGGATAGATTGGGTAAAGACATGGCGCCGATTATAGGTGACGGGTCACCGACATCCGTTCGGACGTCAATCTGGAAAAGCGAAGTTCCTTGGGGCGAGGCTTTGCCACAGGGAGAGCACTACGCCCGGCTCGCTTCTTTTCCTATCCGTTGCTTCGGAGTAGCTTTTTGGGGGCCTGCCCCCAAACCCCGCGCAGGGGGTTCACACCCACTACGAACCCCCGATGGCTTGTGTGGGTGAGAGCGGCTGTACGGCTTCTCGACACTTGCCGGGCATGCAGCGCACCTCCGGCGCGGAATGAGCACTCAGGGTTAATTACGAAAGCCCTTACGAGCCCGTCGGAGGGCCCTCTAAGTCCTCTAATATCCGTAACGTCGTGTCCGGGAAGAATGCCTCTTGCGCAAACCAGAAGTGATTGCCGTGCAGGACCGGAGCGAGGCGAGTGCCCTCAAGTTCGCCGGTGACGGCCTCGCCGAAGATGTTCCATGTGGAACCGGTCTCGCGGTCGGTGATGACGCCGTCACGATCAACGAAGCTCAGTTTGAGGCCGTCGGCGAAGGGCTCGAAGACGGCCGTTGATCCGACCGCGCGCTTTTCGATAGTCGAAGGGTCAACTTCGGCCTGGTCGCCGGACCCGAGGACCGAACTTAGGGAGTCGGAGCTGAAGATTGGGCGCTTGGCGAACGGCGACAGGGTGCCACCGACGTAGAAGATGACCAACGCCTGCCCCTGGAAGGTGTCGTGCACGATGGGCGTTGCCTCCAGCACGGCGAAGGGGTAGGCGACGCTACTTCCGTTGACGACGAGCGATACCACGCGCTCGACGGGGGAGAGGGAGCCGTCCGCGAACGTCGGCCGCGTCTCGGCGGAGGCGTCGCGGCCACCATAGGGCGGCAGGTCGTAGGCGCGGTCAGAGTCGGGGTCCCGAACGAGGACAACGCCTTCTGGAAAGCTGTCCCGGAAAGCCGCCCAGTCGATGAACTGGGCCGGGATGAAGTCGAGCCGGGTACCGGTCATGGTGCCGACGATGGCCTCGCCGGTGACCTGCTGCCACCAGGACTCGGTGGTGCGGTCCCACATGATGAGGTTGGAGTTGCGCAGCAGCCCCGAAGTTCCGAAGCGCAGCACGTCGCCGTTTACGGTGCGCCGGAAGACGAGGCCGGTGTTGCACAGGGGGCAGTAGGTGACGGCGACCGGCTCGCCGCCGATGACGTCGTTGACGACCTCGTGGGCGATAAGGATGGAGAGGGGGTAGGCGCGCTGCTCGCCGTTTAACTCCAGCACGATTACCGGCTCGGCGTCCACGAGGTAATCGGGCGCATCGGCGACGGGCGCGAAGATGGGGTCGGCGATGGGAGGGATGCCGTCCCTGGCCGTTCCGCCCGGCTTGATCTCGGCGTACGGGACCGTATGTATAGAAAAGTCAGTGGTCCAAGACGGGGCGATAACGCGGAGGAAGTTGGTGAGATTGTCGTCGAGCAGGACAAGCTCGGGGGTCGGCGTGGGGACGGGCGTGCTGACAAGAGTCGGCGACGGCGCGACCATAGGCTCGGCGACGTTGGAGCAGGCCGCGGCGAGGACGGCGACGGTGACGGCAGCCAGCGCGAATCGGGCGAGCCAGGGGCTGCGCGTGAGCGGACGACCAGGGTGTCCCAACGTTCCTGTTGAACTCGCTTCGGTAGGCCTTTTCATACCCATGTGATGCGTCGCGACCCCGTTTAGGCGCTCCGCCGAGGCGGGCGCGGGGCGCTAGGGGGCCGTCTGGGCCAGCCAGCCGCGCACTGCTTGGTAGAAGCGGTCGCGGGCGTGGCGTTCAAGCCAGGGGTAGTGGCCACACCGGTCCAGTTCGACGTACGCAAGCTGGGGCACGTGCGGAGTGAGGCTGTCGCGGATCATGTGGCCTGGGTGCGGGTCTTGCTCGCCGTGCAGCATTAGCACGGGGCAGGCGATGCCGGAGTAGGCGGCGGGGTAGGTGCCGTCGGACTGGAGGCGCATCATGTCGTCCCAACTGGCGTCGTGGCCGAGGACGTCGAAGGCGGACGCGGGGGTGCCGATTTCGGCGAGGTCGTGGGAGTCGGTTTTGAAGAGCAGCCCGGCGGACCGTTTCATCCGGTCGGTGACAATCAGGCTGGACGTCTTCAGTCGCGCCATTGCCGCCCTGCCCGATTCGCCCAGCCGTTCCTGCCGCAGTTCGGCTAAACGCTGGCGAGAGGCCGTGTCGAACGTGCCGCTGCCTATCAACATCAGGCCACCGAGCGTCTCGGGGTGCGCCGCACCGTAGGCCATTGCCAGCATGGCCCCCCACGAGTGGCCGACAATGAGCGCGGGTTCGCCTTGTCCGTACGTGGCGACGATATCGCGCAAGTCGGACACGTGGCGCTCGACGCTGAGGCCGCCGTCGGCTCCGGTGCGCTGGAGAACCTCTATGGCCGTGAAGCCGTCGCCGAGTTCACGGGCCACGGGCTCCATGTAGCCGGGTGCGCCGGGGCCGCCGTGCAGGACGAAGACGACGGGACCGCGATGCCCGTACGAGCGTGTGTCAGCCAGCGGTAGGCTCCGAATTCGTCTCCCCGTCGGACCAGGCATCAAAGACGGCTTTGGAGATGCGGCCTATGGTGCGACTGCCCTCATGCTCGCACAGCATGGCGGTGGGGTCTTTGCTGTCGGCCGTCATTACGGTGATGACGTATCGCAAATTTGGCCCGGTGATGAGGCCGGTGTCGCAGCGGCCGTGCAGGTACGCGCCCAGCTTGTTGTACAGCTTGTAGGTGGGCTCAATGCCCGCCTCGGCGGGGAACTGGTTTAGCGGCAGGTAGCGGCCGAGCCACTCGATGTGCTGGCAGCGGCCCATGATGTCGAGCATTTGAGCAGATGCTGCCACAGACACCAATGTTCCCTGGGCAATCGACGTGACCAGGCTGGTGAAGTCGCGGGAGGAGCACTCGGAGTAGGCGTCGATGTCTTTGCCCGCCAACTCATCGAATGTGTCTGCGCCCAAATCCGAGTTGAGGGAGTACTCGTTCATGCCGAGGGTGCGCATACGGGCGTTGATGCGATCTTTACCTACCAGATCACTGAGCAGCCAGGTGCAGGTGTTGTCGCTGACGACGACCATCATCATGCAGACGTCTTTTACGGTGATTTCGAACGGGGTTTCGAACTCGCGAAACACGCCGGTGCCGAGCCGCAGGTCGGATTGGTTGACGGTGACTTCGTCGGTGAGGGCGATCTTGCCCTCCTCTTCAATTTGGAAGAAGAGTTCGGCCATGATGCCCAGTTTGATCGCGCTGAGGGCCGGGAACACTTCGGAGTCATTGATGTCCAGCCGCTCACCTGAGACCAGGTTGCTGGCCGAGACGCTGACGCGGCCGGAGAACTCGCTGACGATCTCTTCGACCTGTGATCTGAGTGATGTTGCAGCGACCATAATGCGCTCCTCTTGCCAGGACTTGGGGGTCCTGTGCCCCATGATTGGGGCGATGCGACGCAGACTAGCAGCGCTCGCATACCCGGTCAAACCGGGCCCCACTTATAATCCGGCTCATGAAACTGACTTCTCTTTCTGCCTCTGACCTAGCCCGCATGATCCGCCTGCGCGAGGCGACAGTAAGCGAAGTTGTTGCCGCGCACTATGCTCGCATTGACGAGGTCAATCCGACGATCAACGCGCTCGTCGTGCCGACTCTCGACAGGGCCATGGAGGAAGCCTGCAAGGCCGATGGCGCCCTGGCCAGGGGCGACGAGGTTGGCCCGCTGCACGGCGTGCCGTTCACGGTGAAGGACGCGCTGGCTGTGGCCGGTGAGCCGTTCTCTGGCGGCACTCTAGGTCGCAAGAATGTGGTGGCAGACGCGGACGCGACGGTTGTCACCCGTATGCGTGCGGCCGGGGCGATTTTGCTGGGCAAGACGAACGTGCCCGAAGGCTGCCTGGCGCTGGAGACTGATAACTTCGTGTACGGCCGGACGAACAACCCGTACGGGCTGAGCCGAACTCCGGGCGGCTCCAGCGGCGGCGAGTCGGCACTGATCGCGTGCGGCGGCTCGCCCATCGGCATCGGCAGCGACGCCGGGGGGTCGATTCGGCAACCGGCGCACTGCTGTGGCATCGCCGGGCTCAAGCCAACAGCGGGTCGGGTGCCTAGAACAGGTCACTGGCCAGCATTTACAGGCATGACCGACTCGTTCAACGTGGTCGGCCCGCTCTCCCGCCGCGTGGAAGACCTGGCGCTGGTGTTCCCTTTGCTGGTCGGCCCGAACGAGAGCGACCCGCACATAGCGAGCGTGGCTCTGAGCGCCCCGACTGACATAGATGTGTCGGGGCAGCGGGTCGCGTGGTTCACCGACAACGGGGTGATGGCTTCGGACACCGAGACAGCCGCAGCCGTAAAGAGCGCGGTGGATGCGTTGCGCGACGCCGGGTGCGAGGTGACAGAAGATCGACCGCCTGGCATAGAGCGGTCGTTCGAGACGCTGTTCTCGGTGTGGCGGGCGGACGCCGGGTGCGGGATAAGAGCGCTGCTTAAGAGCGCCGGAACCGAGAGGGTGCACCCGCTGACAGCGGGCTTCCAGCGCAAGCAGGGCGACGAGCCAATATCGGCCGCAGAGCTGGCGGTGCTGCTGGCGGGGCTGGACGAGCTACGGTCGGAGATGTGGCGGTGGATGCAGTCTTACGACGCGATAGTCAGCCCGGTGAACGCCCGGCCCGCCGTCCTGCACGGTACGAGCGTTGAGCCAGAGGTCTTTCCGGTGAACAGCTACGTTTACCCCTACAACCTGTCGGGGTGGCCAGCGGTGTCGGTGCGCGGTGGCACGTCGCCCGAGGACCTGCCAATTGGCGTACAGATAGGCGCGCGACCGTGGCGCGAGGACGTGGCGCTGGCGCTGGCGACCGTGGTCGAGCGCGCGTCGGGAGGTTACCAGCCGCCGACGCTGTGACTCGCGATGCCAGTAAGAGCACCCTTATACCAGGAGAAGCACCAGGGCCAGCAAGATGATGATGGCCAGGAAGGCTGCGATCAGGCCGTAGCCGATGAGGGGGTTGCCTAGCAGGTCCTTCAAGCAAACCACCCGGCGTAGTCGGCGATAGCTTCGTCGGGGATGGCGCCCTCTAAATAGTCCCTGACGGCCTGATCGAATATGGCGACGCCTTCGTCGATCTCGGCTTTGGTTAGCGTGAGGGGGGGCGTTATTTCGATGACGTTGCCGAAGCTGCCTGCGTAGTAGAGGACGAGGCCAAGCTCCCAGGCCCGGTAGACGATTTTGGCGGCGGCGTCCCGGTTCGGGGTCTTGCTGCCCTTTTCGGTGACGAAGTCTACGCCCTGGATCATGCCCATGCCGCGCACGTCTCCGACGACGTCGTAGCCGCTCAAGGCGGCTTTGAGTTTGGCTTGCAGGTACGCGCCATTCTCGGCGGAGCGCTCGGCCAGCCCCAGCCGGATGACCTCGTCCACGGTGGCCAACCCGGCCGCGCAGCAGGCGGCATTGCCAGACGTGGTGAAGCCAGCGAAGCCGGTGTCGAGGATTTCTGCCCGACCCACAATCGCACTGAGCGGCAACCCGCCGCCCATCGACTTGCCGAGCAACAGCAGGTCGGCCTCGACGCCGAAGTTTTCGTTGGAGAACATTTTGCCGGTGCGGCCAAGGCCGACTTTGATGTCGTCGACGACGAGCAGCAGCCCGTTGCGGTCGCACAGAGCGCGCAACTTGGGCAGGAAGTCGGGCGGCGGCACGACGTCGCCGCTGTCGCTCTGCACCGTTTCAACGAACACGGCGGCGGTGTCTTCGGGGGGGCAGACTGTTTTGAACAGGTAGTTTTCCAGGTAGTCGAGGCAGGTGTCGGTCAACCGATCTCCTGCATCGGGGAACGGCGGCCGGAAGGGGTCGGGGAATGGTGCCTTGAGCACGTGGGGGCCAAAGGCGAAGCCGGAGCCGCCTGGGAGTCCGCTCAGGCCGATGCCGGAGTCGTTGGTGCCGTGCATGCCGCCGATGAACGATACGATGCGGCGCTTGCCGGTAGAAGCGAGCACCATGCGCTGGGCGGCTTCGGCGGCGTCGGAGCCGGACAGACCGAACCAAGCGCGTTTTTCGAAGTCGCCGTCCATGAGGCCGATTAGCCGCTCGGCCAGTTCGACTGGAGGGCCGGAGACGGTGGACACAATGCCCGCGAAGGTCGTCTTCTCCAACTGCTTGGTGACGGCCTCAATGACGGCGGGGTTGTCGTAGCCGAGATGGGTGAGGGCCCAGCTGGCGGCGAAGTCGAGGTAGCTGCGACCGTCGACGTCGATGAGACGATTCCCCTCGCCCCGCTCGATGACCATGGGGTTGTAGCGGACCTTGGTGGCCGCCGCTACTGCTGCCTTGTCGCGCTTAAGTAGATCGCTGCTCTTACTCATCGTGCCCCTTACTCGCTCGCCTGTGACCGCCTAATGCGGCCGGTGTACCATTTCGTGGGCGCATTCTAACCCAACCGACGGCTATGCAGACACGGCGAGGGGCATGCCCAAAGAACACCCAATTCAACACCCGGGGGACAGGCCAAACAAGCCAAACGAGAACAGCGCCTACCTCGTGGCGTCCGGGCTGACGAAGGCGTTCGGGGACGTGCTTGCAGTCGACGATGTGTCTTTCGAGATTATCGGCCAGGAGATATTCGGGCTGCTCGGTCCCAATGGGGCGGGCAAGACGACGACGATTCGCATGCTCTCGACGGTGCTGACGCCCGACGGCGGTGACGTGACCATAGGCGGGCATTCGGTGACCTCCGAGCCCGACCGCGTACACCGGCTGATAGGCGTGTGCCCGCAAGAACTGGCGCTGTACCCGGAGCTTTCGGCGACCGACAACCTGGTGTTTTTTGGCCGTATGGCCGGGCTTAGCGGCGGCGACGCGAAGGCCGTCGCGGCCGAGAACCTGGCGCTGGTCGGCCTGAGTGATAGGGCCAGGGACAGGGTGGAGAAGTTTTCCGGGGGCATGAAGCGGCGCGTCAACATCGCGATTGCCCTTATGGCAACGCCGAAGCTGCTGTTTTTGGACGAGCCCACGGTGGGCATTGACCCGCAGTCACGCAACCACATTTTCGACACCGTGCTGCGCCTGCGCGATGAGGGCATGACGGTGCTGTACACGACGCACTACATGGAGGAGGCCGACCGCCTGTGCGACCGCATTGCGGTGATGGATGGCGGCAGGATGATCGCCATTGGCACGCCGGACGAGCTGAAGGCGAACATCGGCGACCCGGCGCAGGTGACGCTGGAAGAGGTCTTCCTGAAGCTGACTGGCCGCAGTCTTCGTGACTGATTCAGGCCGAGGCTGATTCAGGGCGTGACGCGGCCCTTTTTCATCGCCGTTTTTGAGCTTCGGAGGTACCTGGCCGACCGGGGTGAACTGGCCTTCGGTATCGCCCTGCCGATAGCGCTGTTCGCGCTGATGTACGGGACGTTCTCCGGCGAACCTTCGTTCAATGGCACGGCCCCTATCGTGGACCTAGACGGTGGCGTCGTCACCGGCGAGATCTTGCAGCGGCTGGACGCAATCGGCGGGCTGACGGTCGAGCTTCTTAGCGACGACGAGGCGACGGCGAAGCTGGACCGCTCGGCCATTCTCACGGCCGTCGTTTTCCCTGCCGGGTTCTCGGAGGCGGTCGTTGCTGGGGAGCCCGCGCAGGTGGTCACACGACAGCGGGGCAACGGGGGGAATGCGGGGCAGATAGCCGTCAGCATTGTCCGCGGGGTCACCGACAGGGTTGCTTCTGAGGCGGCGGCGAGGGTGGCTGTCGCCGCGGCACTAGATGGCGACGTAGAGCCGGAACGCATCGACGCGACGGTCGCCGGGCTACTGGCCGCGAGCCGGGAGCTGCCCCCGGTGACCGTTACGTCACGCCGATTGGGCGGCGATGGCGACGACGACTTCGTGGACCGACTCATGCCGGGTATTCTCGTCATGTTCCTCACCTTCGCAGTCACGCTCGGGTCGCAGTCGATGGTGGAGGACAGGCGATTGGGCACGCTGGAACGGCTGATGACCACCAGGCTGACGCTGGGGCAGATGTTCGTGGGCAAGTTCCTGGCCGGGCTGTTTCGCGCCATGTTCCAGGCGCTGGTGCTGCTTAGCCTGGGGTTTGCCGCGCTACAAGTCGCCGGGGCATTCCAGTACTTTCAAGTAATGGCGTTCTGCCTGCTCATCGCCGGGGCTGTTGCCGCTATCGGCCTAGCCATCGGCGCGCTGGCCACCAGCCGGGACCAGGCGGTATGGGCGGGCGTGGTCATAACCATGTTCATGACGGTGTTCGGGGGGACTTTCTTCCCCGTGGACGGCGCACTGGACGTACTCAGCCGCTTTACGCTGAACCGCTACGCCATCGACGCGCTGGACTCGATCATCTCCGGCGGTGAATCGCTGCTGGACCAGGGCCTTGAAGCGGCTGTAATGGCAGGCGTGGCGCTGGTGGCACTGGCAGTGGCGCGCTGGGGATTCAGGGCGACGGACCGATGAGCCGGATGATATTCCAGGCGTTGCTGATGAGCGTGAAAGACACGAAGATTTTCTTCACCAACCGGTTCGCGGTCGCGTTCGCACTCGCCTTCCCGTTCCTGTTCATTCTCGGCTTTACTCTCGCTCTTGGAGACGTGGGGTCTGGCGACAAACGGCTTACTTTCTACGTCGCCAGCGAGGACACCGGCGATATTGCGCGGGACGTGATGGACGGCCTGCTCGCAGACCCCGAAGTCCCGACCTCAGGGGGCAAGCTCACAGGGAGCAGGTTCGCCGAACTGGAGTACGCCGAAGCCGTGCGCCAACTGGACACGGGCGAGATTGAGGGCTTCATTGCGCTGAAGGCGGGGTTCTCCGAGGCGCTGCTGGCGGGCGAGCCTGCAACGCCCGCGACGCCCATGAAGGCCGCGATAATAGAAGTGGCGGCGTCGGTAGACTACCCCCAGACCGCCGCCGCGTTGCAGGGCATCGCCAAGTCCTTAGCCGATATAACTACGTTAAACCGGGTCGTTGGCGAGGCGGTGTTTACGCTCGGGCCAGAGGCCAGTGGTGACGGGACCGACTTCGACCGGGCATCGGTCCCACAGGTGCGCAGCCCCGTTTCGTACAAAGCAGAGCAGGTTGGTGACGTCGAGCCGTTCAACGCCTCCAGCTTCACCCTGCCCGGCTACCTCGTCATGTTCGTGTTCTTCGCCGCAGCAATGGGCGCGCAGGAGATCGCCAGGGAGCGGGAGTCGCACACGCTGGAACGGCTGATGTCGAACGGGGTGCGGCGCGAGTCGATCATTCTCGGTAAATTCTTGACCGGCCTGTACAGGGGCATGATGCAGCTAGCGGTGCTGTGGATCGTGGGCATTTTCGCCTTCGGGCTCGACCTGGGAGTGTCCCCGGTCACTGTTGTTGGTATATCCGTGCTCATGGTGGTAGTTTCGGCGGCGTTCGCGGTGACGCTGGCGGCGCTGGTGAAGACGAGGCGCAGCGCGGACTCGGCGGCGGTGCTGGTGTCGCTGGTGCTGGCGCCGCTAGGGGGCTCGTGGTGGCCGCTGTTCATAACGCCGGACTGGATGCAGGCGCTGGCCAAGATCACGCCGCACGGGTGGGCCAACCAGGCGTTCAACAAGCTGATGTTGTTCGGCGCGACCGCCGGGGATGTCACGGCAGAGATGGCCGCGCTGGTCGTGTTCGCCGCCTTGTTCCTGGCCGTCGCCCTGTGGCGCTTCCGGCCGGCGGCTCCTTAGGGCCGCCTAGCGGCGAGTCGGACGCTAGGCCGAGTCCCCCCACTACGGGGAGTCGGGAATATTGACGCCGATGAGGCTGTCTCGTGTGACGAGCGCTCCCAGCTGCTCTCGTGTCATGTCCTCGGTGCCGTCGGGCCGGACGGGCAGCACCATGTAGCGCATGTCGGCGCTGGAGTCGACGACGCGAACCTCGACGGCTTCGGGCACGTCGTAGCCGAACTCGCCGATGACGTTGCGCGGCTCTACGACGACCCTTTTGCGATACGCGAGGGACTTGTACCAGTCCGGCGGGCGGCCGAGCAGACGCCTGGGTAGCACGAGCACAGGGTGCACACGACGACATGGTGCAGGTCGGGGGTGTTTTCCAGGATGGTCAGCCCAGGGTCGTGCTCCAAGCGAATTTCCATTTCGTCCAGCACGGACAGAGGGTCGTTGATGAGCCGGGTCTTGAACGCCGGGTCGGTCCAGGCGCGGGCGACGATGGCCGCGCCGTTGGACGGTGTGGAGCGCTCCATACGGTGCATGGAGTCTTCGATTTCTTGCCCTGACACGATGCCCTTCTCGTCCAGCAGTTCGGCCAGCGCCTCGATGCGCAAGGCGTAGCGGCTGAGCGTGTTCTGGGCGGCGTGAGGGTCGTCTTCCTCCCGCTCTACGCGTATGTCTTGATCGTCGCTCACAGTTCGCTCCTACTCTTGATGAGCCGGGTTAAGCCCGCTCCAGCCAGTGGTCGTAGATTTCGATCTCCAGACGGTCGCGAGCCGGGCCGGTGTATCGCGCGCCCCACAGGTCGGACTGGTCGAA
>Ga0114996_10005637_pt1 | contig 14655 bp, 14 predicted proteins | sample ArcticOcean_MG_C_4_FD_87039 | JGI IMG/M metagenome (GOLD analysis project Ga0114996, IMG submission 87039) | Marine microbial communities from western Arctic Ocean - ArcticOcean_MG_CB4_134 | ecosystem: Environmental > Aquatic > Marine > Oceanic | place: Arctic Ocean: Canada Basin | collected...
ATGATAAAGATGTTGAATTGGTCGGTGTTGAAGCTGGAGGTATAAATCTAGAAAGTAAGAAACATGCTGCTACACTAGTTGCAGGTAAAGTTGGGGTACTTCATGGAAGTAAATCATATCTTTTACAAGATGAGAATGGACTTGTTAATGAAACCCATAGTATTTCGGCAGGATTAGATTATCCTGGAGTTGGGCCAGAACATAGTTATCTCAAAGATATAGGTAGAGCGAAATATACTTATGTAGATGACCAGGGGGCGATAGATGGATTTAAATCATTATCAAACTCCGAGGGGATAATTCCAGCTTTAGAATCTGCTCATGCAATATCTTACTCAACTAAACTTGCAAGGACATTAAGCAAAGATATGATAATTCTAGTATGCTTGAGTGGAAGAGGTGATAAAGACATCTATTCGGTTGCAGAGACATTAAATATTACTGTGTAACTATGATTTGAAGTAGGGTTTAATTTGAAACACATTGGTAATATTATTAGTTCAATTTGACACTGGTCAAATAAAAGTTTCGTTTAGACAATCTAACATTTCCTTGATTTTATCTATGGCACTGTCAGTTGATACATTGATTATTTCATTGCTAGATCGCGATTTAAGCTCTACTATACAGTTTTCAAGTGATCTTTTACTTACAACAACTCTAATTGGTAATCCTAATAAGTCAGCGTCGTTAAATTTTACTCCTGCTGATTCTTCACGATCATCATACAGAACTTCAATCCCAGCTTTAATAAGGGTGGTATAAAGTTTTTCGGAATATTCGATTACTTTAGCATCTTGCCCAAGTAGACAAAGGTTAACATGATATGGTGCTAACGATGGAGGGAATATTATCCCCCTGTCATCATGATTGCTTTCTAAGGCTGCAGAAAGTAGTCTTCCGACTCCTATTCCATAGCATCCCATAAATATAGATTGGCGAGTATCATTTTGGTCAAGAAATGATGCATCAAACTTTTGACTATAACTTGTGCCAAGTTTAAAAATATGACCTACTTCAATGCCTTTAATCATTTCAAGCCCTGTCTTACAGTTAATGCAATATTGATCCTTTGTAACTAGGGAAATATCAGTTACTATATTGACTTGGAAGTCTCTGGGGTAATTTACATTAGTGAGGTGGTGATCAGGCATATTGGCACCTGCTACAAAATTATAACCAGATTTGACAGAAATGTCGGCTATAGACTTTATTTCTTTTAGTCCTACTGGTGATGCAAAACCATATACTATTCCATTCGCCTTTAATTCTTCAGTTGAGGCCATACGTAATGCGGATCCATTTAGTGCATTGAGAAGCTTTACTTCATTTACTTCAAGGTCACCTCGCAGAACTACTAAAATCATTTCTGTATCAACGATATAAAAAATTACTTTTAATGTTTTATTTGCAGGGATATCTAGGTACTCAGAAACTTGTTTGATAGTTTTCATATTAGGGGTATAAATCTCTTTTAATTCGAGTACAGATTCTTCTTTGCTTACTTCTATATTTATTGCAACAGCTTTTTCTGTATTAGCAGCGTAGTCCCCATTGGGGCAAATTATTATTAGATCTTCTCCATTTTCACTAGGTAATATAAATTCATGGGAATCTTTTCCACCAATTGCACCGCTATCCGCTTCTACTATAATAGTTTTCAGACCACATCTTTTATAAATGTTTTCATAAGCAGTAATCATTGATTTATAGCTATTGTCCAGACTTTCCTCAGATTGGTTAAAGCTGTATGCATCTTTCATATCAAACTCTCTAACTCTGATCAGCCCAGCACGTGGGCGAGCTTCGTCTCGAAATTTAGTTTGAATTTGATATAATAATACAGGTAGGTCTCGGTAACTATGAACATAAGATTTAACCATGCTTGTTATGAGTTCTTCGTGAGTAGGTGCTAATACAAGGAGCCTACCTTTACGATCTTTAAGCCGGAACAAATTGGCCCCGAATGAATCAGTTCTTCCTGATTGATCCCAAAGTTCTTGTGGCTGTAATGCTGGCAGTCTCAGTTCTTGTGCTCCGATGGTTTCCATTTCTTTTCGTATTATTTGTTCAATCTTTCTTAAGGAACGCCATGCCATTGGCATATAACTATATAAACCTGATGCAACTTGATGAATCAACCCAGCTTTAAGCATAAAGAGATGACTGGATGTTTCTACATCAGAGGGTGTTTCTCGAGATGTTTTACCAAAAAGTTGTGTATACCGCATAAATATTTCTGTTTATTTATCTAATTTTATAATGTACTTTGTATATTTGAATTGGTATGAATCAATATTATATCTGGAACTAGAATTGATATTATTTATCATAGCAGACTATAGCACTAGATTTTGTTGCCTCGAGGGAGGGCTAATCCTCTTAATGCTATAATGTTACGCATAATTTCAGAGGTACCACCTGTAATAGTTGTTGAATAGCTATCATACCATGCTTTTAATATTTTACCTTTCAATGGAGCATATTTAGGATCCGTTTCTAGTAATCCATACATTCCTAGTATCTCCATCATCTTCCTTCCATTTCTTTGGGTAATTTGTGCCCCGAAAAGTTTGGAAATACTAGCTTCTTTATTTGGTATAATTCCTTTATTTTGCATCCAAGCTATTTTGTAAGACAATAGACGGCCAACTTCTACTTCTACAAACATTTCCGCGACTTTATTACGGATTATTGGATCATCCCATAAAATATTACCATGACCAGGGGTGATTTTTAGATAATTAACAAATTCTCTAAGTATGGGGTAGTTGACTGCAACTCTTTCTATACCAGACCGCTCAAAATCAAGATTAGTCATCACTACGTACCAACCATTATTTTCCTCTCCAACCATCATTCTCTTTGGCACTCTAACATCTTCAAATGTTACTATTGCAAAATTCTTTTCATTAGCCATATTTTCGAAGGGTTCAATTTTTATTCCTGCCAATGTTAAATCCACCAAAAATACACTTATGCCTTTATGGCTTGGTCCGTCAGTTTTTGTTCGAGTAGCGAGCCAGATCCATTCAGTATTATGGGCTCCATTCCAAATTTTAGAACCATTAATAATATAGTCGTCACCATCAGAGGTTGCTCTGGTTTGCATAGACGCTAAGTCAGAACCCGTTTCTGGTTCACTGTACCCAATTGACATGGCTAATTCACCTTTAGCAACTCTGGGAATAAACCATTGTTTCTGTTCTTCTGTGCCTGACATGATGATACTGGGTATCATTTGTCTTTCTGCTGTGTAATGATATCCAATAGGGGCTGCATTAGTAATCATTTCTTCCAAATATATCATCTGATCGATTTGTCCTAATCCTTGGCCTCCATACTCCTTTGGCCAGGCTAGACCAATCCATCCTTTATCACCTAGTTTTTTAGAGAATTTTCGTGAATATTTTACGCCAGCTACTTCACCTGGCTCTTCAAGCATTTCAGATGTCAATTCCTGTTCTATAAATTTTTTGATATCTTGTCTAAAGACCTTCTGATCATTAGTGAAGCTAAATTCCATCTAATTTCCTTATGTATTCAATTAATAGTGAAAACTTTAAAAATTATATTATTAAAAATTAAATTACTGTGTTTATAATGAACTGTAATAATCAGCATGCGTAAGCTTTATATTGGTTAATTTATATAATTAATGGAGTATCAATCTGATCTTCACTGGCTAATCGTACTTCTTCCATTAACGCTTCAAGCATCTCATTTTCTGGTACAACTTTTACTTTTTGTCCCTTCCGGAATATTATTGCTCTTCCAGCCCCTGCAGCTATTCCAATATCAGCATGTTTTGCTTCACCTGGTCCATTAACTTCACACCCCATAACAGCTACTTTAATGTTTGTTTTTATATCTTTCAAAAGTTCATCGACTTTGTTGGCAAGAGAAATAACATCCACGTCTGCTCGACCGCAACTTGGGCAGGCTACCAATGTAGCCCCTTGCTTTCTAATATCTAAGGCTTTCAATATAGAAAAACCAGTTTGAATCTCTTCCTTAGAGTCACTACTTAAAGAAACTCGTATTGTATCACCTATGCCATCGTATAATAGCATTCCTATACCGATTGAGCTCCTAATACTCCCTGTTTTAGCAGTACCAGACTCAGTTATTCCTAGATGAAGCGGGTATGGTACCATTCCTGCAATCTTTCTATATGCTTCTACCGTGGTTTCTATATCAAAAGCTTTCATGGATAACTTGATTAGGTCAAAATCTAATTCTTCAAGAATACTTATTTCCCATAGAGCTGTATTAACCATATGGTCTACAACAGTATAATCTCCTTTATTAGACTCTCTTAATGTTGGGAGCTTATTTACACCATCTTTATGTCGTGACATTCCACCAGTCTTTCCAATTCCATTAACAGGTGGTAGACTACCAAAATTAACTCCTATTCTTATAGGCACCTCTCTAATTTTGGCCTCTTGTACAATAAGTTCAACCTTTGCTCGGTCTCTAATATTACCAGGATTGATTCTTAAACAATCTACCCCAGATTTGAGAGATTCGAGAGCTAATTGGTAATGGAAATGTATGTCAGCTATAAGTGGTATATTAACTTGTTTTTTAATATCACTTAAGGCGTGTGCTGCTTCCATATCCGGTACCGCGCACCTAATGATTTCACAACCTACATCCTCTAATTCCTTGATTTGAGTGATAGTTGCTTGGATATCCCTAGTGTCGGTTTTAGTCATTGATTGAACAACTATAGGTGAATCTCCTCCTATAGTAACATCTCCAACTTGAATAGGCTTTGAAACTCTCCTTTTTATCACAAGTAATACTCCAGAAATGAAAAGCTTAATGTTAAATTAATATTTTAATACAAAAAATCTCTACTTAGTTTAGTAGGAGATATCGTAGCAGGAATTGAATGTAATTTACAATGTTTCAGGTGCTATTTATTGAATTGGTGACACACAGAATATAAATTTATCTAAATAGGCTTTCTCCATTGATAATACGAAGTATGTCAAAATAACTTATAATAACTATAAGGCTAATTAGCAAGAAAAATCCTGTCATATGGACTACGCCTTCTATTTTGGGGCTTATTCTTTTCCCTCGCCTTACTAATTCTATACCTAGGAATAGAATTCTTCCCCCATCTAGCATGGGTATAGGGAGTATATTAATGATCCCTAAATTGATACTAATGAAGGCAGCTAGTTCAAGTAAACGGATAAACCTAGACCTTTGAGCTTCACCTTCAAACTGTAATTGTGCTACTTGTCCTGTGATTTGAGCGATACCAATGGGTCCAGAGAATTGAGGGGATACATCACCAACTATCCATCTTGCGATTTCATTCTTGGTTAAAATCAATGTTTCCCATACTCTGATAATCCCTTTAGGAATAGCCTCCCATGGAGGGTAAGATATCCATTCCATTTGACTTGTCTTAGTCCCAATTACTATTCCTGTTGGTCCTTGTCCTTCTGGTGGGTTAAGACGTGGTATTAAATGGATTACCTCGTAAGAAGTAAATTCCGGAGAACTTGATGATAGAGGGAATTCTGAATTTTTCTGAATGACCCATTCTGATTCACTGCCCAGCTTCAAATTAATCCTTTGAATCAGATCGCCAATATTTCTAATTGAGTGTCCATCTACTTTTACTATTAAATCACCGGTTTTCAGCTCTGCAAATTCTGCTGGTGAGTTTGGTATAACCTCTTGTATTTGAACTAATCCAACCATCTTCTGTTGAGGAATCATGAATAAAACTATGAAAATCAGTATAGCCAGTAATATATTCATAATGGCCCCTGATGAAATTACAATAAATCGTTGTAATATAGTTCTTCCTGCTAGACTCCTTGAGTCAGTTGGATCCTCTTCTCCAACCATTTTTACGAAACCACCAAGAGGAAGTAAATTAAGACTATACAAGGTTTCTCCACGTCGGATACCAAATAATCTAGGTGGATAACCAAATCCAAATTCTAGGACTTTAATTCCATAAAATTTGGCAGTGATATAGTGGCCCAACTCATGTATGAAAACTAGAATGGCTATTATTGGGATAAATGTCAAAATTGCTAGAATCAAATGCTATAACTCCATTAATTGCTGTGCATATGTTTTTACCCATTTGGAAGCTTCTATAATTTGCGTAAGAGAAGGATTTTTAAGAGCTTTATGTTTTTGAATTATTTCTTTAATAACAGATTCTATTTCAAGAAAAGAAATTTTAGATTCTAAAAATAGTTGCACTGCCAATTCATTAGCAACACTGAGTACTGTAGGCCAAGTCCCACCCTTAATACAGGTTTCTAATGCCAGATTAAAACATGGGAACAGTTTATGGTCTAGCGGTTTAAAATTCAGAGTATTAATTTCAATTAGGTTAAGTTTCGGTATTTGAGGATTAGGCATTCTCCTTGGGTAAAAGAGGGAGTATTGAATTGGAAGCTTCATATTAGGATAACTAAGCTGGGCCTTTATAGACCCATCTTCGAATTCCACCATTGAGTGAATTATACTTTGAGGATGGCCCACCACTTCTATCTTATTCCAAGGTATATCAAATAACCAGTGGGCTTCTACTACCTCAAAGGCTTTATTTACTAATGTAGCTGAATCAATTGTAATTTTCTGACCCATTGTCCATGTAGGATGTTGTAGCGCTTCTTCTGGCTTCACGATCTTTAATTCATCTGATGATTTATTACGAAGAGCTCCTCCAGAAGCTGTTATTATGATCCTTGATATACTTTTATCTTCCCCAATAAGACATTGCCAAATCGCACTCGGTTCACTATCTACTGGTTGAAGTTCTTGTCCTTTCTTTTTTGCAATTGCCGTTATCAATTCGCCAGCCATTACTAATACTTCCTTATTAGCTATGGCTACTTGTTTGTCATTTTCTAAGGCAGTTATAGTAGGTTTGAGACCAGCTTCGCCTACTGTTGCTATCATAACTAAATCAACATCTGAATGTTGTACCATATCTGTCATGTCGCAAATCGTACAGTCTTCAGGGAGGAGTGATAATAATTCTGACTGGTTACCTGATGAGAAAACTAGCTTAGGTCTAAATTCCTTGATCTGCTTAAGTAATAGTTTAACATTATTACCGGCAGCTAAGCCTACTATATTAAAATCTTTTGAGAAAGAACGTACTACATCAAGGGTTTGTACCCCAATAGATCCAGTAGATCCTAATATTACCAATCCTTTAGCGACGTTACCCATTAGCTATGTTACCCATATTGCAAAATAATACACTATGATCGCATTTAAGACTATGCTATCTATACGGTCAAGAATTCCACCATGACCTGGTAATAAATGCCCAGAATTTTTTACCTTTGATAATCGCTTAAGTAAAGATTCAATTAGATCGCCAATTTGGGAGAAAATACCAATTAGAAAACCTAGAAGAAGGCTTTGCCATATGTCTAAATTAAGCTTCAATATAAATGAGGCAAGCATAACAGTAATTATTCCTGCTAAAAGTCCTACTAGGGATCCTTCTATTGTTTTTCCAGGACTTATTATAGGAGCTAACTTGTGTTTTCCAAATGTTTTGCCAGCTAAAAATGCAAATGTATCTGTTGAAAAAACCCCAATTATCATAACTAAAACCCATTCAGTTCCTTGTAGAAGATTTCGGGTTAAAATTATGTAGCTTAGGAACAAACCTAAATATATTGGGCCAATGATAGAATAGCTCCACGTTAAATATTTGGCCTTTTTATTTTTAGTTATAATTAACCAGCCTACAGAGATTGCTAGACCAGTTGTAAATGTATATATAAGATATATGTTACCTATGACACCATCTGCAATAAGGTAACTAACCAATATGAACGTCAGAGTCCAGGGTAATGAAAGTAGATGGTATGGTTTTAGATCTCTTTCATGTGCTAAACCATTAAATTCTATTATTCCTAATAGAGCTAGTATTACTACAAATAATGACACCCAAGGATCCCCTAATATCGTGATTAAGATTATAAAAGGTATTCCTAATATCGCTGTTATAATTCTATTTACCATAATAGGGTTTGATAGGTTACTTCTTAACTTTGCCAAAACGTCTATGCCTACGACTATAAGCTATCAATGCATTTGTTACTTCAGCTTTATCAAACTCAGGCCACGTTTTAGGAGATGAATAATATTCGCTGTACGCAGATTGCCAAAGAAGGAAATTACTTATACGCATTTCACCTCCTGTCCTAATAATAAGATCAGGGTTTGGAATATCTCCAGAATAAAGATAGCTTTGGAACAATTCTTCAGTAATTTTATCTGGATTAATTTTATCTAGAAGCAATTTTTTAACCGCATTAATTATTTCAGATCTTCCACCATAGTCAAAGGCAACATTCAAATTCATAGTGGTATTGTTTTTAGTGAGTTCTATAGCATTATCAATAGCGGTTTTGAGTTTTGTTGATAATCTATCTAAGCGTCCAAGATGTCTGATTCGCACGCCCTCCTTATGAAGGTTATTAACTTCTTTACGTACAACTTGATGCAATAGGTCCATTAGGCCAAAAACTTCTTTGTCTGGGCGATTCCAATTTTCTGTGGAAAAAGCATATAAGGTAAGATAATTTACACCATATTCAGTAAATGCTTTAATTATCTTTCGCACGTTTTCTGTACCAGCCTGGTGTCCTTTGAGTCTCGGTAGTCCTTGCTGTATAGCCCAGCGTCCATTTCCATCCATTATAATCGCTACATGTATAGGTAATGGATCGATCGGTAAATTTGGTTTGGAGGTTGAATGTCCTTTTGCCTTTAACATCTTAATGGCCCAAAAAATTAAACCTGAATAATTTCTGTTTCTTTTTGCTGTAAGAGTTCGTTAACTTTTGTAATGTATGAATCTGTATGTTTTTGAAGTTGTTCTTGACTGGTCTCTCTAGCATCTTGGGACAACTCTTTATTTTTTTCCATTGCGCGAAATTTTTCTAGGCCATCCCTTCGCACATTTCGTATAGCTATACGACCATCCTCGGCTTTTTTCCTTACCATTCTCACAACTTCTTTACGTCTTTCTGCATTGAGCGGTGGTATTATAATCCTAATAGTGGTTCCATCGTTATTAGGAGTAAGATTGAGATCAGATTTTAAAATGCTTTTTTCTATATCACTCAAAACCTGTTTATCCCAAGGCTGTATTGTAATTAGACGAGCTTCTGGTATTGAAATTGATGCTATTTGATTCAATAGAGTTGGAACCCCATAATAATCAACTGTCAGATTTTCTACTAAAATTGGGTTAGCCCTATCCGTTCGGATAGAACCAATTTCCCTTTTTAGTAATTCCAATGACTTGTCCATTCTGGAACGGACGTCTGCCATGATATTTTCGACATTTTGAGTAACCATGTGACTATCCTCCTGGATTGACTTTTATAGATTTAATAAACGATTTGAGCTATCTGCAATTAATGTACCTAATTGCTCGTTAACTAAAACTTTTTCAAGGGAATTGGCTTCAAAAAGGTCAAAGACAACTATTGGTAAATTGTTTTCCATACAGACTGCTAAAGCGGCACTATCCATAATTTTTAATCTGCGCGCAAAGGCATCTTGATAGGTAAGGAAGTCAAATTTTTTCGCATCCATTTTGATATTAGGATCTGAGTCATAAACCCCATCCACTTTGTTTTTACCCATTAACAATAATTCAGCTCCTAAGTCAACTGATCTTAGTGCAGCCGCTGTATCAGTAGTTACGTAGGTATTACCAGTTCCAGCTGCCAATATAACCACCCGACCTTTTTCAAGGTGTCTGATTGCCCTACGTCTTATATAAGATTCTGCGACAGCTTGTATTGAAAGGGCAGTTTGGGTACGTGTATTAACTCCTATCTTTTCGAGTGCATCTTGTAATGCAAGGCCATTAATCATAGTAGCAAGCATTCCAGCGTGGTCAGCTGTGCCTCTATCCATTCCATCTAATTCCGCTTCAGCACCCCTCCAAATATTGCCACCACCTACAACAACTGCCAATTCCACGCCTAATAAAGTTGCATTTTTTATCTGAGTAGCTACGTATCTTATAGCTTTTGGATCTATTCCATAGGATTTATCGCCTTTGAGGGCTTCTCCACTTAGTTTGAGAAGGGCACGCTTATACTTGGAATTGACCATATTTTGTACTCGCTTGTTATTCTCCCAATAGAAATCTAGAAAATCTTCTAATTCTAATATTCTCGCCTACTTTGCCAACCACTTCATTTACGAGATCTTGAATTGACATTGATGGATCTTTTATATAAAGCTGTTGAAGAAGACTTGTTTCCTTGTGGGATTCGCTTGGTATATCAGAAAGATCCTCGTTTCCTATGAATTTTGGATCCATTGCAGCTATCTGCATTGCTAAATCATGAGCCAATTGTTTGAATTCAGGAGTTCTAGCTACAAAGTCAGTTTCGCAGTTAACTTCGACTATAGCTCCCATGCGATTTCCAACGTGGACATAAGTTTCAATTAATCCTTCGGTAACTTGTCTGTCGGCTTTCTTTGCCGCAAGAGCAACGCCCTTTCCTTTAAGAATTTCCTGGGCCTCTGCCAGATCACCTTTAGCTTTTTCCAGTGCCTTTTTACAGTCCATAATGCCCGCACCGGTTGAATCTCTAAGGGATTTAATAGCCGAGGTATCGAGATTCATTAATTTACTTATGCCCCTTCAATAGATGCTGGGACAGCTAAACCATTAGTATTCTTTGAATCTTCCTCTGATTCATCTTCTAAAGGAGCATGTCTTTGAGCGAAGCCATTAGCAACACTGTTAGCTATTTGATTACATAGGAGTCTAACTGAACGAATAGCATCATCGTTTCCTGGGATGGGGTAGTCAATTTGGACTGGATTACAGTCTGTATCTACTAGTGCTACAACTGGAACGCCAACTCGATTAGCTTCAGCGACAGCTATACTTTCTTTTCCTATATCTATCACGAAAATGGCTCCTGGAAGTGTTGTCATTTCTTTAATACCACCAAGGTATTTATTCAGTTTAGCCAACTTGTTAGTCAATCCTAAGGCTTCCTTTTTAGGGAGCCTATTAAGTTCGCCTTTCTCTTTTCTCTCTTCAAGACGAACCATATAGTCAATGCGAGACTGAATTGTAGTAAAATTCGTCAGTGTTCCACCAAGCCATCTTTCATTAATATAGAATGCTCCGCATCTTTGGGCTTCTGCCTCGATAGCATCTTGAGCCTGTTTTTTAGTTCCTACCATAAGAATATTACGACCACTTGCTACCACACTCGCAATAAAATCACAGGCTTTATTCATTAAATCTAGCGTTTTTTGTAGATCAACAATATGTATGCCATTACGTTGAGCAAAGATATAGCGCTTCATCTTGGGGTGCCATCGTCTTGTCTGATGACCAAAATGAACCCCAGCCTCAAGAAGCGACTTCATCGTTACTGGTTCCAATGCAAGTTGAGCTTTATTCGCCTCTTGCTCCATCTAGTCTACCTTTCTAAATTACAACTAATTTCTTCTTTAATAAGCACAATTCGCCCTGAAGGCGACTTGTACCAAGTATAGCATAACATTAAAATACAATCAATTAAGTTATTTGATTCATATATATAGATATTCCTTCTTTCTATGGTATATTAATCACTCTGAAACCATAGTCAAATGATAACCGTGATATAGTGAAATAATTGGATTGGATATGAGAATGTCTATTTTATTGAGATATAGAAGAAACTGTGTCATATGAATTTATCCGTAATCAAAGAGTTGCAAGACTTGCTACAGTAGATCAAAATGGGCATCCGTATGTGGTACCAATATGTTATGTATATGATGGCAGATTCATTTTTTTCGTTCTAGACCAAAAACCAAAAAAGGTGAAATTACTTGAACTAAAACGAGTCCGTAATATTATTATTAATCCTCAGGTATCTTTAGTTATTGACAAATATTATGAAGATTGGCAGAAACTAGGTTTTGTGACTATTCTTGGGGAAGCAAATTTGTTAAAAAATGGTAAGGAACATGACCGAGTTATCTTGATGCTAAAAGATAAGTATATCCAGTACAGAGCTATGGATATAAATTACAATCCAATTATTAAGATTACCGTATCAAAGATAATACCTTGGGGGTATTTAGATTCTATTCCTTACTAATAATTAGATATTAATATTGTAGAATGAAACTGTTTAAATCGGACCAAATAAAGCTTGGGTTTTTATATATATGGCTATTAGTTTTAGTGTTGGCATGTGGTGATTCTACATCTATGAGCTCAGGTGATTTACTATTTGAAAAGGCAGTTCAATTACATAAAAAAGGAGATTTCAATGAAGCAATACAAGTTTATAAAATGGTAATAAATGAATCTCCAGCATTAACAAAAGCTTATCATCATCGTGGGTTACTATTTGCTTCTCAAAATGATCTAGTATCTGCCATTAAAGATTTAACTAGTGCTTTAGAGAAAAATTCAAATTCGACTCGACTATATTTGGATAGGGCAGGGATGTATGAGTCTAATGGTAATACTTTATTAGCAATTGAAGACTATACTTCAGCAATACAGTTGGATGAGACATTAACGATAGCATATTATGCTAGAGGTAGTCTGTATCATAGTATAAGAAAACTAGTTTTGGCTAAGGCAGATTTCTCAATAGGGATATTATTAGAGCCTAATAATGCTAACTTGTATTTGTTAAGAGGAAACATTCATATTATCAATGGAAATAATATGTTAGCAAAAAATGATTTGAATATGGCAATTTCATTGTCAAATGATACTGGATTGATTCAAAGGGCTGAGTCTACTTTAAATAATCTTAGGTAAAAGTAGTTGATTAGCTAGCAATTGAAACATCAATGAGTGTAGGTTTCTGCTGGCTGAAAGCCCATTCAAAAGCTCCTCGTAGCTCTGCAGGTTTTTCTACCGTTCTGGCTTCTACCCCCATTCCTTCCGCAATTTGGGCAATTTTAATTCTATCCCCAAAATCCATTCCTACATATTGACTTAGTCTTTCTTCATCTCCACGCATCTTTTTTAAATATAGGTCCATATTTAATTTTAGGATTTTATATGTCCCGTTGTTACAAACAACATATTTGACAGGGATATTATATTTTGCTGCGGTCCATAAAGCTTGAATGGTATACATCGAGGAGCCATCTCCCAGCATACCCAGAACAGGTCTATTTGGTCGAGCCATTTGGACTCCCAGTGCTCCTGGCACTCCCCAGCCTAATGCTCCCCCAGCATTACGGAAGAACGTTCCAGGTTCGTTGAATTCTCTAGCATTGAGAAAGGTAGGTCTTGAGGTAACTGATTCATCAGCTAGGATTGCATTCTGCGGCATGACATCCGCGAGTTCAGTCATCATGCGTTCCAAAGAGATAGGGTTATTATCCCAATTTTTTAATACTTTGGCTTTGAAAGCCTCTTTAGATTTCTGTCTTTGTTCTGTTAGAATAGACACTCTATTTTTTGCAGCTTCTTTTGCTGAACCCGACATATCGATTTCAAGAGCCTCACTTAGAGCCTCCATTCCAGCTTTGGGATCAGCGAGCATACCAATCTCCGTAGGATATATTTTCTCTATTTCTTTGGGATTATTATCTAAATGAATTAGTTTAGTCTTTTTGCTGATTGCAGGATCGGACATATAAAATATAGAGGAGAAAACATTGGTGCCTATAGCAAGTATAACATCAGCTTTGGCTAGTTGGTCTGCAATTGATAAGCTAGTTACGTTTAAAGTACCCACAAATTGTGAATGTCCAGTAGGAAATGTTAGTTCACTTTGTCCTACAGAATAAACTTGAGCGCCAATAATTTCTGCCAATCTAACTGCTTCAGGGATTGCATTAGCTCTAGCTACTCTATCTCCTAGAAGGAGGAATGGGTTTTTTGCGCCTGCCAAAATACTTGAAGCTTTATCGACCGCTTTTGTATCCGGTCGTATCTGAGAGTACAAAGGGCTTGATGGCACAATATCCATCTCTGCTTTTTCATCCATTGAATTCCATGGGAATGATAAGAAAACTGGACCTGTGGGAGGGGTTTTAGCTTCTTTAAAAGCCCTCCGAATCGCTATTGGTACATCTCCTGCATGTGTTATTTCGGCGCTCCATTTTGTATACTGTTTTACCATCTCAACCAAATTCCCGGATAGAAATGGTTCGGTAATTAATGCTCGAGTATCAGATTGGCCAGCTGTCAAAATAACAGGGGCTCCCCCATGATATGAGTTATATAAAGCACTGACACCATTGGCAAGGCCTCCAGCAATATGCAAATTCGCAAAAGAAGGTTTTCCAGTTACTCTTGCATAAGCATCAGCCATTCCCACTGCAGTGCCCTCTTGAAGGGCAACTATGTACTTTAGTTGATTGTATTCTTGTAAAACGTCAAGGAGGGGACTTTCTGTAGTACCAGGATTTCCAAAGATATATTCGACTCCTTCTGCAATTAGCATTTCTGCCAGAGCTTGTCTACCTGTCAAATTTGGCATAAGAGATATCCTTTCTAAGCAGTGTTGTGCTTGTTATTGGAGATATTTTTTGGATTCTATCTGATTTAAAATCGTTGATAGTTATAATTATTAGCATTAATATTTAATCCGTTAGGGTATCTGGTCTTTGTGAGCTACGAATTTTTTCTTTCCA